>Ga0081473_138259_pt1 | contig 11216 bp, 12 predicted proteins | sample CisSprmetagenome_FD_70977 | JGI IMG/M metagenome (GOLD analysis project Ga0081473, IMG submission 70977) | Hypoxic/sulfidic aquatic microbial communities from Cistern Spring, Yellowstone National Park, USA v2 (version 2) | ecosystem: Environmental > Aquatic > Thermal springs > Hot (42-90C) >... | reverse complement strand
AATCCCTCCTACGCCTAGCCTTAGCAAACCTTGGCTTTAAGGCCGGGTTTTCCCTAAGCACCTCCCTGGCAATAATCCTCAATAACGTCATACCCTCACTATTCAAGAAACCATCCGAGTAGTAGCCAGAGTAAGGGTCCAACAACTCCTCTATGTACCTAAGCACAGCCCTACTAACCATAGTTATTAATTTTTATACGCACCCACCCTATTTATGGCTTCCACGTAATTGCAAGGATCGAACCAACCAACAACAGTATGAAGCCTATGAAGAAACCCTGGCCAAGTCCCCCTCGCCGCCACCTTCATCGGCTTCTTCGGTGGGGTTCATGGGTTTGCCCCGGGCCAGCACCGCGGGGCTTTGTTCGCTGGCCTTGAATTCCTTGAGTGTGGTGTGTAGGATTTTTGCCATGAAGTATGGTATGATCGTGTTTGATTTTCCTTCGTGCTTTCTCCAGTTCATGTTCTTGTTTAGGTTCTTCATGTTCCACCAAACACCCTTTGTCCATGCTTCTGGTGTTAGCTTCCAGGCCATATTCATGACTGAAGCATGGTCTCTATGCACGTAGTGGCCCTTTGGGCAGTAGAGAATGTGCCAATCATTGGTACTCTCAAGCCTTGTGAAGTGTATTGGGCATACCCTACTATTGCGGTATGAGGAAACACGAAATATCTTGGATCCACGCTCCAAAGCCTTACCCTCGATAGCCTTCTCAAGCTTCTTAAATGGTGTTTGCTTGATCCTATGCCTCAACTTGCTTCTCCCAACATCCTCAATCATTGACTCCTGTGGGTTACTGCCCAACTCCTCTGTTATGATGATTGCTGGTGTTTTTGTTAGTTCGTTAGCCACATGCCTGACACGACCAACCTTCCTACCCCTCTCACGCAGCCTCTTCACGCGCTTCCTGTATTCCCTAGTGTTCGTCACATTCACGTATTTGCCATCTGGTAATGTGAAGTGTGGTTTTAACCTCTCAATGATTGTGTTCCTAACCCTTTCATACCTCCTGGCCAGCCTACCAAAATCAGTCTTGATCGTATAGAGCTGTGGCGTTAGGTATTGCCTGTTCCATTTCGCTACTTTGTCCACAGTGGTTTTGATGTCAATCCTGCCCACCGCAACGGTGTTCTCGTTGATGTCGAAGGCAACAATTGATTCTGGCTCCTCCTTCTTGGGCTTCAGCTTGAAGACGAATATGGCGTACCACTTGTTTGTCTTCCTCTTAATGATTAACGTGCTAGCCAGCTTAGCCTCTCCTCTCAATACCTTCCACCAGTATTGCCAGAAGCGCTTGTGCAACCTCAACCAGGCTTCGAATCTCCTGCCACCCCTACCTCTCTTACCGGTGCTGATTGGTGAAATCCAAACCCTAACCGGGGCTGTTGAGTGGATAAATTGCTCATAACTCCAGGTCGTTACGACGAACCTAATCGAGACGCTCCTAACCTCCGGATAGGGCTTATGCACTAAGCCCTTCCTCCTCCTCTCCATGAATGACTTGGCGATTTCAGATGCCTGCCTAATGGCTTGGATGATTAGTTGAGAGTTCAAGTCTTGGTACTCACTCCTATACTTGCTATAGAACAGCTCATGGAGTTTATCCGCACTCGTAACATTGTTCTTAACGGCGTACTCGACGACCTCGCGAACGATGTTGAGGTATGCGGTCTCAACGGAGTAGAGTAGCTTGTTGAGTTCCTTAGTGGCCTCAAGCTCAACAGCAACAGCCCTACGCAACAACAAAGGCAAGGAAAACACCTACTTTAAAAACCTGACCCGCCCAGAAGGGGCGAGACTTAACCATTATTGTCGCTGCCAACCTTAACCTTAATTCTAACCACATCATCACCATCGCTCAATACTACATGTCCTTGCACGAATTCCTGCTTATCGAGCCTTATGAATATGTTACCTCCAGAATCTACCCTGGCACTTATCGTCTCCATTAATTGATTTCTATTGGTCATTGATGAGCATAACCTGGTTATTATCTTCATGGCCAATTCTTCATCCTTAATCACAGACGATACTTTGTATATTGGGTTACCGTAGTGTCCATAGAGTACCTCAATTATTATTGGTGCATTGGTGGTTAGTAAATCAATTAATGAGTTAATCACCTTATCCACACTCTCTGTTGCATGGATGTAAACCTCAACCTCTAATTGCGTTGGTATTGATCCCATACATTAATCATGATTTTACGAGGATTGTTGGGATTGAGTTGATTGAGTAGTCTTCCTCAATCTCTCAATCAATTTCCTCTGCCTCTCCCTCAACCTTCTCCTCCTACGACCCTCCCTATCCTCCTTACCAACGAGCCATGAGAATTCAGGGTCACTCCTTATTGCTGGATGATTTGGATCAACGAGTATTACTTCGTACCAGACGTACGTGCCATCCTCACCAACCCAGTAAGAGCCTAAAACCTCCATGTTTGGGTACTTCCTAGCCGCCCTCTCCTCCGCAATCAATTGTAGGCTCTTGCTCGTGGTTATGCCATAAACACCCATCCTCTTTGGTCTCCTGCCACTTCTCGGTCTCCTTCTATTGAAGGGACCCCTCCTTAGCCTAACCCTAACAACAATTATTCCCTGCTTGGCCTTATAGCCATACTGCCTAGCCTTATTTATTCTAGTGGGCTTCTCAACCCTAACTATTGACGGCTCTCTACGCCACCTAATCAACCGCTGCTTCATCACAACATCCCAAATCCAACCATTCCTAGCTCCACTCCACGCCTCAGCCAGGTAGTGATAAAGTCCTTTTGCCATCAGGACCCAATCCGCTTAGGGTTTTTAAGGATAACGAACCCCTGATATACTCCCCACCCTATTAAATAGGCCCGAGCTCTCGAGTTCATCGCATTCATCAACCTAGCGCATTCTCACAGGTATTCCTTAAGTCAAAGGCTAGGTCCCTGAGTATGGAGCTCATTAGTCCCTTCTCCCTAAGCGACTCCTCTCTGAGGGCTATTGATAATAAGGTCCTTGAGTCCATATCCTGGTACGTATTGACTATTCGGGATAACTCATTGAGTAAATTGCTAAGCTTTACGAGTAGGTAGTCCCCAACCACTACAAGCTCATTCCTATACCCATAAAAATTCCCAATCATTCGCCTACCTACCTCCGTTACCCTCAAAACCAACCTACCATTCAATGTCGCCAGTTCGAGGAGGCCCTCATTAATTAGCGAACTTACGTCATTAATCAATGCCTGGCTAATTATAGGTGGTATCTCATATGTGTACCTAATTATGTGGGAGGATAGGTACGTAATCAAGCTTAAGCGGTATAATTGAAGCGTGGAATTTCTCGAGTGCCAAACAATGAATAGTATCGCGTATTTATTTGGAAACACCATAAACCTCTTACGTCCAATCTCAACCTCGGGTAGCCTCATCACCCATTAGGAGCCAGGTTGTGAATATTAAACTTAAGGCGTAGGTTAAGGCCACGGTGGTCCTCATGGGATGGCCCGTGGATGGCCCAAGCCTTATCTCGTACTTAGCCTCCTTTCGGAGGTTAAGGCTCACGTCATCATATTCATTGCCGAGTATTAACCCAATCCTTAAATTCCTCCTGAACGCATCCCTACTCACCTCAATGAGCCTTCTCTCATTATCCTTAGCATGCATTGATAAGACTACGGGTACATCAATCCCAACTAACGCGTCCTCAGGCTTTACAACCTTCACGTTAGGCAGTGAACCCAGTCGTAATGCCCTATATGCTCTATCAATTAGGCGTTGATCGGTTATTAGTCTTAATTCCACACCAAGGGCGTGGCTTAATTGTAACAGGTCCATTGTCTCGTAAACGGTCTTGGGACCTTCAACAATACCAGTAATCTGCCTAACCCAATCGGTGGGTATTGATTCCCTCCTCTTGCTGAATAATTCCCTCATTGAATGCGCAACTATGAATGAGTCATCCCTAACCTCAACGTATATGTAGTAATCGGGATCCTCTAAATCAGCGGTCGCAAACTGTGCCAAGTACTTACCCAGCACCTTAGCTAGTTCAATGCTCGTCATTGGGTAGCTCTTGTCCATCCTCCTCACAATCACCTTAAAGGTGCCACCATGAATAAGGCCTGTGAGGATTCCCTTAGCAACCTCCATTAACTTATCAAGGTCTCTCTCAATCACATGATCTATTATTGATATATGCGCGATATACTCGATCTCCCTGAGCCTAACTAAAGTATCCTCAGGACAGTTGGAAATGTCTATTATGGCCTTATTACGACCCCACTCCTCAACCAATCCGCAATTTAACCTAGTAAGTAGGTCGTATGGATTAATGCTCCTGGCGTAAGGCTCAAACGTCACCAAAACCTTCATCTACAATAAGCCCAAGTGGGCGAGCCAAAATACTTTTACCCAACATAAGAATACGGAACCATAACCATGCTTAGGAGTGTTAAGGCACATCATTATTGAGTTTATGTGTTATTTTACGTCATTACCTGAAACAACGCTTAAAATCACCTTATTAATTTGAGGTCTTGATCGCATGAATGGTTAGAATTAAGGCATTAGTATTGACGTATAGGGATTACGATCTCGATACATTGGCTAAAGCATATTTATTAGATAATGAGTTGAAAGACCTATACGGACACTATGACTCATTAATCGCATTACAGACATGCAACAGAATCGAGTTCTACCTCGATGGAGGTGAAAATGAGGATCATTTAATCAGTATGCTCAAGAATAGGGCTGGTGTGGAACCGAGGGTTTTATTCGACTTAGACGCAGTCAAGCACTTATTACTTGTGACAACTGGTTTAGACTCCATGTTCTTTGGCGAAAGAGAAATACTATCTCAAGTCAAGAAAGCCTACGCTACGGGTAAGCGATCGGAGAGATTGAGGATACTATTCGAATCAGCGATTAGGTTTGGTGAGAACTTTAGACGTAAGTATAACTTATCGGAGATATCATTTATAAAATTCCTGTCGAATTTTATAATGAATAACGTAGATTCCGAAGATAAGCTGTTGGTCATTGGTGGTGGTGAAGTTGCCAGGGGCGTGGTTAGAGAATTATTAAGAAATGGATACTCTAACATAGTGGTGGCTAATAGAACATTGGATAGGTTAAAGTATGAATTTGGAAATTCCGTGAAGGTGGTAAACCTTGAATCATTGAAAAACGAAGTAGCCACCAATAAGTACGATGTTTGGTTAGCCGCAATATCAGTGAAGCAACCAATCATTAGCGTCAAAGATTCCAGGGAGATCCCTGACTTAATAATCGATGTTTCAACGCCAAGTGCTGTGGATGTTGATGGAACCCCTGTGAGAATCATAAGGCTTGAGGACTTGAGGGAGCCCTATCTCAAGTATGTTAACGGTAAAAGTAGTATCCTCAAGGAATTCGGCGAGGTTGATAAGGAAGCTGAGAGAATAATGAGGTTGATAATACGTAGGGACGCCGATGATGTAATTAGGGATATCACGAGGTTCACTGAAAACATAAGAGAGGAGGAGGTTAGGGAGGCAATCAATGCGCTTAATAATGGTGCCGATCCCAAGGTGGTTGTGGAGGCCATGAGTAGGTCCTTGGTTAAGAAGATCATGCATAATTACCTTGAGAACATTCGTGCACTAACTGAGAAAGGGGACTTAGACGAGATAAGGAGGTTAAGGGACCTATTCATAATGGCACACGATAATTCATGATATTAATCCTTTATTTTACATGCTAAACCGTAACGTCTTAATTAACTTTATTTAAAACCATGGCTTTCATGGAATCCTCTATTTGCCTAAGGGTTTCGTTTATTATAGAATCCTCATGGGCAGCGCTCGTAAATATAGCTTCGAACTGGCTTGGGGCTATGAAAACCCCACGTTTAAGCAATTCCTCATGTAGGTTTAGGTATATCTTCGCATTTGATCTGCTCGCTGTTTCGTGATCAATAACCTCACCCTTCGTGAAGAATACCTGAAGCATTGTTGGCACCCAATTAATGGTGTGGTCTATACCATACTTACCTAACACGTCATCAAGCCCTTCAGCCAATTTACGTGAGGCGTTTATGGCTATTTCATACGCATTCGTAGTTTCGAGAACCTCTATGGTGGCTAATCCGGCAATCATTGATATTGGGTGCCCATTAAAGGTGCCTGCGTTAAATACGGGTCCCTTAGGCGATAATTTACTCATAATCTCCTCACGCGCACCAACAGCACCCACCGGAAAACCACCCCCGATTATCTTACCCAGCGTGGTTATGTCCGCCTTAACCCCATAATACCTTTGCGCACCACCGAGCCCAAGCCTATAGCCGGTAACTACCTCATCAAATATTAGCAATGAACCGAACCTATCAGCAACCTCCCTAAGACCCTTCAAAAAATCGTTTCTGGGTGGTATTACTCCGTAATTAGCCATAATAGGTTCGACTATTATAGCCGCGACATCGTTTCCCTCCTCCCTCATTATTTTCTCTACACTATCGAGATCATTGTACCTGGCAACGAGTGTCAACTTAGCCACATCCTCAGGAACACCAGCTGATGATGGTGAACCAAAATGCGCAGCAGCACTCCCTGCCTTAACGAGGACCGAGTCAACGGCACCGTGATAACAACCCTCGAACTTCAGTATCTTCCTACGCCCTGTGTATCCACGGGCAAGTCTTATGGCTGTGGCCACAGCCTCACCACCACTATTCACGAACCTCACCATCTCAATACTTGGGAAGTGATTTACGATCTTCTTAGCAAGTGTGATCTCAAGCTCCGTAGGTGCTCCATAGAGCCAGCCCTTACTCACGTACTCAACAATCCTCCTAGTGACAGCCTCCGGTGCGTGGCCTAGTATTAGCGGTCCATAACCAAGCACATAATCTATCAATCTATTACCATCAACCGTTATTAAGTATGGACCCTTACCCTCCCTCACAAAGAATGGGTATGGCCTAATTGCAGCCCTGACTGGGCTATTAACACCACCAACAAGCACCCTCTGTGCTTCCTCGAATAATTTCTTCGACTCACTCATTATGGGAATAACCAGTCACGCCCATTAAATTTTACCCAACCATGCTTCACAGTGGGTCATGCATTTAAACCTAGCTATACATGCAACGTGATGATTGAGAGGACACTCGTTATAATAAAACCCGATGCAGTTAAAAAGGGATTGATTGGGGAGATAATAAGTAGGTTTGAGAGGGCTGGGCTTAGGATTGTGGCGATGAAAATGTTGAGACTAACTAAGGAGGAGGCTGCCAAGTTCTATCCGAGTGATGAGGGTTGGTTAAGGTCCGTTGGTAGTAAATCGTTAAAGTCATACTCAGAGATCGGCAAGGATCCAAGGGAGGATTTGGGTACGGACGACCCTGTCGAGATTGGCAAGATAATTAGGGGTTGGCTTGCGGATTACCTATCAATGGGCCCAATAGTTGCCATGGTTATTGAGGGTAATAGGGCTGTTGAGGTTGTTAGGAAGATTGTTGGTTCAACAACACCATACTCATCACCACCAGGCACCATTAGAGGCGACTTCTCAGTGGATAGCCCAGACCTGGCAAACCTTGAGAAGAGGGCTCTATTCAACCTGGTGCACGCTAGTGATAGCCCCAAGGAGGCTGAGAGAGAAATTAAGTTCTTCTTCCGTGAGAATGAGTTCGTTGACTACACGTGACTGTTAAATTATCTATAAACTCCTTATCTGTATTACAGATTTTATATCGTCATGGCCCCAGTAGTAGGCGTACTCATACTCATCAAGTGGGACCTCCTTCGTTATCAACTTCCTAACCCAACCGCCAAACTCGAACTTAGCCTTAACTAGGTCGGCAACGCCGTCCTGGAATGACCCTATGCTGGCGTTTGTGGCTCCGATTATCAGCTTATTCCTCCTCCAATCGTCTAATAATGGTGCCATATTAACAACCTTGCTGTCTAGGTAAATACCAAGGAGTATGGCAACACCGTCAGCACTAAGATGCCTCAAGGCTTCATATGCCGCGGATGAGGATCCCGTTGCCTCAATGACTATGTCAAACTCATCACTTAGCTGATCAACATTTACGTTAACGTACTTAGCGCCGATCTCCTTAGCCAGCTTAGCCTTGGGGCTGTCGTACGGCCTTGTTGCTGTTATTGTTACGTCCGTAAAGCTCCTAAGTCTCATAATCATAAGTGCGAGCATTCCTATTGGTCCAGCGCCCATTATAAGCACCTTTCTTGGGCTCCAAGAACTGAACCTAGCCTTACCAAGCTCCAGCGCCAACTTGATGCCCTTCTCCACGATAGATAGGGGCTCTGTGAGAACTGCGACGTCTACAATCTCCCTAGGCACCTTGACTAAAAACCTTGCATCACTCACCGCATACTCTGCGGCGAAGCCATGTAGGTACCAAATACCGTGCTCTGCGTAGGTACCTCTTGGACAGTAGTCAAGCTCTGTGATCGGTAACGTACACGTTGTTGGTCTCCTCACTGTGGGTACTACGATGTCACCCACCGATACGTTGTCGACACCATCCCCGAGCTCAGCCACTGACGCCACAGCCTCATGACCAAGAATCAGGTACTCCTCACCAGGTGGTGCCGCCCCATACTTGCCCTCAATGATATCCTTATCAGTGCCACAAACGCCAACCTCAATTGGTTCAAGTAATACCTGGCCTTTACCAAGGGATGGTTTAGGCATCTCCCTTAGGGCTAATGAATCCTTCATTAATGGTACTACTGTGACTGCCTTCATCGATCTATAACGGATTTTATCCCCTTAATAAATAGGTGCTGTGTAGAAATTTAATTCAATAATTGCCCCTAGAACTGAACCTAATGCTTAAACAGATTTTAACCACTACATAACCTATATACTATTACGGAGAAAACGCGTATTAAGCCACCACTTAATATTGTGGTATATGTCCCATTTACTCAGGGACATGTTGTATAGAATAGTTAATGGGCAATTGTTGGTCATAGATCTTACACATGAACTCTACACGGGTATGCCGACATATCCTGGGGATCCACCCTTTACTCATGAGTACGTTAAGGTGGGCAGGAATTACGGTGAGTCAACCCTCTCAAAAATATCGGCTGGGCTGCACAGCGGTACTCATGTAGACCTTCCGAGACATTTCGTACCTAACGGAGCCACGGCAGAGACAATAAGTCCCAGTGACTTTATAGCCTACGGTGTAGTATTGGACCTTAGCTATAAGAGGTTTGGTGAACCAATCACCAGGGAAGACCTGGAGAAGTTTGGCAATAAAATACGGCAGGGCTACGTGGTAATGCTCTACACGGGATTTTCCAGGGCGTGGGGCACAGAGGAGTTCCTATATAACTGGCCGTACCTGGATAGATCAGGTGCTGATTACTTAATCGAAAGAAAAATTAGAGCTGTCGGTATAGAAGCCCTTAGCATAGCCGGTTGGCCTGGTAAGGAGGGTTACCCATACCCACCCAGGGTTGCTAGAGATGATGTGGCATACGTGCATTACAAACTACTATCCAATGGAATCTACATAATAGAGGGGGCCGCAAACCTCGATATAGCATTGAGTAAATGCAAGGATGGTGAGGGATTATTCATATTCACACCACTTAAGATTAGGGGTGCCGAGGGATCACCGGTCAGGTTATTGATGATGTGCGAGACAAAATAACCTAGTCAATATCTCTAGGATCCCTGGGCAAAACCATCCCAATTGTTTCCTTCAATATTCTTCTCAAGATCCTATATGTAAGACCCCAAATCACCATGTCCTCTATAACTATCGCCGGCCTCTTCATACCTTTTATATCAACATCTACCTTAACATACTTAGGAATATCATTTATATTTAACCAAAGCACCTTCGATAATTCCACCTTATTTATAGATAACGCAGGGTTGCAATTCCTCAATGCAAATATTGCAGGCACAACGCTTATGCTCGGCGCATTGCTCGGGGAGAGAGGCTCAAGAACTCCAAGTAATTCAGCATCACTATTTAAGTCAAGTCCAACCTCCTCCCTCGTCTCCCTAATTGCCGTCTCAACCAAGTCGTTATCTACACCTTGCTTAAACCTCCCGCCTGGAAATGCTGCATCACCACTCCAGGGATCCTCTGGGTTTATTGTCCTTTTACCGATTAAGATAGCGTTAAGGCACGTGTTGATTATCACCGCAACCGCAGCCCACGAATGCGCTGCGTCTGGTTTCGGCTTTTCCCTCCTCACGATACTTCTCAATCTCGATACTATGTCTGTACTTGCCATGACTTAATTTAGTAACTTACCAAATTAATAAAAGCTATTAGCCGTTCTAAATTAATGGTTGTAGGGGCCTTATTGAGAGAACCTCAGGATTTGCTAGATAAAGCGGTCTCTTCCCCATTAGTACATTTATCAAATTCTGAACGGCAACCTCGGCCATCCTCTCCCTGGTTTCGCTCGTGGCAGAGCCTATGTGTGGGGTCAGCACCACGTTATCAAACTTCGCTAATTCGTGGGTACTGGGTAATGGTTCCTCCTCAAAAACATCTAATGCGGCACCTGCTATCCAACCCTCCTTTAACGCCTTGACTAAGGCGTTTGTGTCAACAATATCACCCCTGGCAACATTTATCAAATATGCACCCCTCTTCATGAGCTTAAGCCTCTCCTCATTAATTAAGTGCCTGGTCTCCGGTGTTGCCGCTACTGTTATTACCACATAGTCGGACTCGCTTAACAATGCCTCAAGGGGTCTGTATTCAATGCCCAGTGCGAACTCTATTTGTGGCTTCCTTGTCCTTGACCAATAGATAACCTTCATGTTGAATGCCCTCGCTCTTCTGGCGACCGCAGTACCAATGTTGCCGAGACCGATTATCCCAAGTGTTGCTCCATGAACCTCGGAGCCCAAAAGCCAGCCCCACTTATCAAATATTGCACCTGCCCTGACAAGTTTGTCTCCTTGCACGATCTTCCTAGCAAGCGCTATTAAGAGTCCCATGGCAAGGTCAGCCACAGCTTCAACCAAAACCTCCGGCGTATGGGTTACGTAGATACCCCTCTCCGTGGCTGCCTTGACATCTATGTGATCAACACCAACACTGTATGTACTGATCACAATGAGTTTATCAGATTCATTGATTAATGACCTATCAATGACGTCACCAAGTGTAACAACGACGCCAGTGCATTCCTTAAACATCTCAACCCAAACCTCCCGAGGTGGTGACGCTTGCCTACTCCACAT
>Ga0081473_150879_pt1 | contig 11218 bp, 14 predicted proteins | sample CisSprmetagenome_FD_70977 | JGI IMG/M metagenome (GOLD analysis project Ga0081473, IMG submission 70977) | Hypoxic/sulfidic aquatic microbial communities from Cistern Spring, Yellowstone National Park, USA v2 (version 2) | ecosystem: Environmental > Aquatic > Thermal springs > Hot (42-90C) >... | reverse complement strand
TGACCTCACGATCTTCACCATGATGACCAACGTCGTCAGGGAGCTGGTGGGGGAGCTGAACCTGAGGAGTGTGGAGGCGTTCCTCAGGTTCGTTGAACGTTATTTAGGCGGATCGTCGGGGCTGATGAAAATCTTTAAGTTACGTTAAAATCCCATAACTGCTGTTATTTTAATCACTTCTGAATATTGCCTTGAGAAATGTTTATATAAAATTCTCAATGGATTTTCTATTGATGATCTCCCTAACTGATGACGGGCTTTGCTAACGAGGATGGGAGTGATAAGCATGGATGGGAGGGTAGTGGCGTTTTCTTCTACTAGCCCTAATGAATTAAGGGTGAAGGTGTATAAGCCCTTGAGACGGGTCACGTGGTTAAATTAAAGGATAAGTTAAGCTACGGGTAAATACAAACCTTTCTCACATCAACTTCCTTTTACATAAAAACGTTTACCTATATCCCTCACCCACAAAACAGATCCGACAAGCGATAATATTACCCCTTGAATCAGCACTGCCTTTGGGTTGCTCACCACATAAGCCTTCGTGATCTTGAAGAACAGTGTTACGTTATAATACTGAGAGGTATTAAGTGCTTTCCCGGTCGTGGTATTGATCTCTTTCAAGACGACAAAATGGTAATCCCCACTACTTAGACAACCTGAATAGGGAGTTGTTACGGTTGTATTTGATGAGCCGTTAAGTATCGAGATTATAGCATTTACATCGCTTTTGTTCTCTACTAGGTTAACACTCACACTGGTTACGAAAGAGGGTATATTAATACCATACGAGTGAAGGAAGTTCACTGTAGTTTGCGTATTACCGCTTATGGTAGTAAAGGATAAGAAGACCATAGTCAGTCCTAATGATAGTAAAAGTAAACCCAACCTGATCAAAACTCCATCACCCTAAACTTAAGGTAAGATATCAAGAACAACACCAGAGCCAATATGAAGTCCACCCAGACACCCGTTATCGCATAAGGGGTTACCCTGAAATAGGTCGAGGGATTGATGGAGTAAGCCAAGATTAACGGATAAACGTTCATGAAGGAGGTAATATTCAAGGAGTTGTAATTTGTCCCTCCTATTATTATTTCATAATTTCCAATCCCTCCGACAATGAAAATTGAGCCTAGAGTAAACATTGAGGCTAGAGTTGCCGCCCCGTTAGTCCTCAAGAGGACGGTGTAGAACAGTATCACTGATGTAGAGAAGAAATAACCGGCTGTATAAATTAATCCCATAAACAATGTGAGGTTGTTGATAAGAGATAATTCGTATAAGTACCAGAAATAAGTCCCTAACCACAAGAGGTAAGGTACTATTACGTCATTGAAGTAGCTCATGAAGAAGAAAGCCCTTCTCTTTACGGGCATCATTAGGAAAGATATTATACTGCCTGAGTTCATGTGGTCTCCGAAGACGAACACTATGTTCCTTAACGCCAAAGCTACGGCTACCGTCTCGGGAATGCTTATGACTGGTATATTCGCTAAGACCAGAGCATAATTAAGGAAGTTACCTCTTATTAGGAATGAGGGGATAAAGACGTACCCCACTAACATAGTCGGCAGGATCATCTGTAACGTCGGGTCTTTGTACCTCTCCTTAAAAAGTATTTTAAACACCTGAAAGCTTTCTGAAGACGTCATCCAGACTCACCTTCCTGACACTTAACACTTCCACATGGTTGTCGTCAAGAATGTCAATTACCTTCCTCATCTCGTTCCTGACTTTAATGTAAGGACCGTCGACTACCGGGTTAAAGTCTTTGAGTACTTGTAAAGCCCTTTCTTTGTCTCTCACGAGGATTAGAATTTCCTCACCTTTGACCATGGACTCCACATGAGAGAGTTCTCCAAGAGCCTTTATCATCCCGTCATCTATAAAGACAACATGATCAATTACTCTCTCTAATTCTGAGAGTATATGGGATGATATGAAAAAAGTGACCCCGTAATCCCGTGCAAGAGCTTTAACCATGTCGTAAAACTCTATCCTTGCTTGAGGATCTAGGTTGGCTGTAGGCTCGTCAGCTATTACTAACTCTGGGTTTTTCAATAGTGAAGCTATCAGCTGTATTTTCTGTGCTTGTCCTGATGAGAGTTGAGAGACTCTCTTTCTCATGTGGTCCTGAAGGTTGAATTCCTTAATCAGCCTAGCTAAGTCTCCGTGAAATACGCTGTTCAAGTCCTCCAGATATTCCCTAACTGTATCATTAGAAGGGTAAGGTAGCTTAGTAAAGATAACGGACACCTTTTTCCTAAGACGTGGATTATCCCACGGGTCTTCCCCCAAGATGTATATCTCTCCTTTGTCCTTCCTGAGTAGTCCGGAAAGGATCTTTATAGTCGTAGTCTTTCCAGCTCCATTAGGTCCCACAAAGCCCGTAATTGAACCCTTCTTAACGGAAAAAGTGAGACCTTTTAAGACTAATTTTCCTCTAAAACTCTTGATTAACCCTCTTGCAAAAATAACGTCCACAATCCCTTTTTTAACTGTCAATTATTATAATTTTTCCTAATTTTTGAAAGAGCACAAAAGCTTCTCTCTATAGTTAAGGATCTTTGAACTCACCTCCAAAAAGTCGTTAACAAGTGATGAATCAAGCTTTCGATAGCTTAATACCTCGTTTACGCTCTCCTTCAATAACACGTCCCTAGACTTCTTGTCTAATGAACGTATTATTTCCACACCTTCCTTAAAGTGATATTCATCACTCCAGAGGTTGAACCTCGTGACAGGCTTATTTATTATTTCGTAGACGTAGTAAAGGGGTTTCCAAGAAAGTAACGAGTGCCCGTGGTCTATAATATATCCGTTGTCCTCCTCGTCAGCCATTAGGTGGTCTTGTTTGAGGTCTATGTTCAGAACCCATTCCTCAAAAGGTAGAGCTTTCTTAAGCTGAGCAAGGTTTCTAATATCAGAAGGACTTATGACCTTTCTAGGCAAATACTCCATTACTAAACCCTCGTGAGTCAGACTTACCTCCAGTACTGGGAACCCCAATACATTACCCAGTCTGGATACAAAGAGTTCGCTGAAAAGTTCATATGTTCCGTGGACTTCATCTTCCTCCTTAAACCTCTTTGTAAATTTCATCGCCTTGTAATTATCTTAATGCTTAAAAATTCACTGTCTATTAAGGACGAGTGCAGTCTAACCTACACTTCTTTTTCCTTTAAACTCACGTCCTACCTGTTATACAAGATTACAAAATTAACTACATCTAACGGTCCTTAAAATCACTACTAATTATTAAAATTTTTTAATTTTCTAATCATTAATACTTTATATGTATAAGAGAATAGAAATTAGAAAAGACGGATTAGGCTTCTGTTATCAAGGATCGTGGATAAGCATTGCCGTGACAGACGATTCGTTAATTATAGCTGAAGAAGTATCCTACGAGGTCGCGATCGGAAGTCAGTTCTCGAAGGTAAGATTATTGGTAAAGAACGGCAAAGTTTATGCCGAGACTCCTTTAGGGACTTCTGAACTTAAAGATCCATCACAAATCCTCGAAAACCTCAAAAAGATTAACGAAGAGGTGGTCAAAACCAAAAACACAGAATTATACGAGAAAATTAAGAAACATATCTCATACTAACTTCCACAATTTTGCGAATTAACGGGGCACGCAGACAATCCCATAATGAGCATCTTTACTTCCTACATTACGCGTGTCATAAAATCTTGAGAAAAAGTATTTTGAGAAAAAGAGTGTAATATAATTATGGTTCAGACTGAAACACCTGATAGACATATTCCATCATTTATCCTATCCTCTCCCTTACGCCGATTGTTTGAAAATCCTTACTCAATTTTAAGAGAGTTTATTAAAGAGGGTATGACAGTCCTTGATCACGGTTCAGGTCCAGGTTTCTACACTATTCCTATGGCGAAACTAGTTGGAGAAAAGGGGACGGTCTACGCTGTGGACTCTGACAAAAGGTCTATTGAGAAACTACAAAGAAAACTGAAGTCTCTAGGCATGAACAACGTTGTGACTTATGTTAGCAGGGACTTGAGTATTATCCCTTCGGGATCTGTCGATTTCGTGCTATCAAAAGACGTGTTATGTTGTACGGTTTTGCATAGGGAACTGGCTATGGACATTGAAAGAGTTTTGAAGAGAGGCGGTAAAGCTTACGTCACAGTCAGACTAGGTAAAGTAGGAAAGGATCCTAGGTCTCTTTCTCCTGAGGAGTTCTTTTCCCTCTTTACAAACGTGAAAAAGAAAGGGAAGGGTAAATTCAGTGCATGGGTGATTCTGGAGAAAGAATAATAATTTAGTAATAATTCAAATAAGTTTAACAATTAAAGCATATTTTTAAATGTATTCACGGTAAATAATTTGTGATTACAGATGAATGACACCCTACTACTTTCCCTGCTTATTGCATTATCGATGATCGTTGTAGTGTTTTATACCGTATATGAGGTTGAGAGATGGAAGAGTAGAAATAGAGTCTTGATCTCTCTATATTTACAAGGTATGATGTTAACTATGAACTTAGGCGGCTACCTTTACTTGGTCTACAAGTCAGCATTCCTATTTCTAATGATAAACGGGGCTTACATGTTCTTTGCCTTATACCCTATTTTGACCTTCAAAGGAGACATAAAGAGGAAAGAAGTAATCTACATACCGTTTTCAATCCTTATGGTAGTGTCAGAAGCGGTAATGGGGGCTCTAATTTACACGCTTCAAAGCGGTAGCCCCGCAACAATTGACCAAGCCATAAATAACGTCTGGTTTGTGGGGGTGATGGTCGCCGAGATGGTATTTACTTTAGCAATAAAGAAAGACTCAGATCCTACCCTGAGAAAATATTTGATTGCGACCCTACTATTGATGCCGTGGTTCCCTGCAGTAGCAGGATTGTACTCATTCTACGCTTCAGCATTTATAATGATCGCTGCTACAATAGTCATTTACGAAACGTTATACTCTCAACGCCTGAGAGCAACTCAAGATACGTTCACCGCTATAGAGCTTATGAGTATATTCGCCTTAATGATGATTGGCGAGTTTGTTTACTTCCTGATAAATTCACTGACCCTTTTCGACATATCAATGGGCATCGCGATGTTCTGGTTCATTTATAGGACTCTCTCGGGACCGAACCCCATTAAGGCAAACTACCTGAGAAACGCAAAGGTTGCATTTGCAATAATATTCACCACCTTCGTGATGGAGTATTTCATGGGTGCTGTTTTAGACTTTCTTGAAGGTGTATTTTCTCCCGGGATTCAAGGTTTCATTTCCTCATTGACTTTACCTTGGCTTAGTCCGAACACACCTTGGAACGTTTTATGGGACGGGATAGACATAGTTGGTTCTGTGTTAGGAAGTGTATGGTTCTTAATAATGATGGGAATAGAAATGGGATTCTTAGCATTTAAGAAAATGTTAGAGATGAAGGTGAGAGAAGTAAGGATTAGGATGATATTGATGATACTCGCTTACGCTATATACTCAATTTACCTACCTAATTTCTCACCTATATCTTCTCAAATGCAATTTATACCTTACATGTGGAGTATGGGTGTAGGAACTCTTGGAGGTGTCACTAACGCCTTCTTGATGGCAATTATCGGTACGTATGTAATATTCGGAGTATTGAGTTTCCTTTTCGGTTCTAGAAACTTATGCGCTGTAACATGTACTGCACCTTTAATGTACCAAGGTAATTTTTATGATTCCCTCAAGGTCTACAACAGGAGTTCCAAGTTAGGGAGAAAAACACTTACGAGTAAGTCCCCCAAATGGTATAGGATCATAGGTTTATCGATATCCCTACTAGTCTTGATCGCAGCTATTATTTCCTACCTAAGCAACCAAGGGATTTTATCGTTCACAGTGGAGGGAGTGGATATAACTGTTTTGATCTACTTCATAGCCTTCGATATTGTGTGGTACATAGTATTTATATCGATACCGTTCATGGGTACTTTTGCTTGTGTAACCCAAGGTTGGTGTTACTGGGGAGTGTTCAATCAGGCTATCAGTAGAATAGGTTTATTCAGGCTGAAAGTTAGAGACCCACAAGTTTGTGTCAACTGCAAGACAGTAGACTGTGCAAACGCTTGTCCTGTAGGGATTAATGACATGAGAGGAGAGTTCATAAAGAAAGGAGAGATGAAATCAATAAAGTGTATAGGAATAGGAGAGTGCGTAGATTCATGTCCTCATAAGAATATATTTTTCTACGATGTGAGACATGTAATATCTGACTTTTTGAGGAAAAAGAAGTAAAATATAGAATAATACCTTCTACCTACTACCTTTTTTGCCTATTTTTTTCCACGAGTCTGATTATAATTAAACCAGCTACTGATAGAATTACTATAAAGGTAGCTATTTCTAACGGAGTATTGTTTGATCTTGTAGATGTTGATTGTAATTGAGGAGACGTAACTAGTGACTTAGTTGTACTGTTACTCGACGTAATAATTGCTGTTGAAGAACTAACATTAGTTGTAGATGAGCTCGGGAAAGCTGTTTGCGTAGTGTTCGTAGTAACAGTTTCTGTAGTCTGTGCAGAAGTAGACGAGGTGAAAGTAGTAGAATATGTCGACGTCGTAGTTATTTGTTGCGTTTCTGAGGGCTGACTTTCTACGTAGCCGAATTGGGACAAATAGTCTAACACTGTAGTATTCTTATTTTTTTATTATTTCTTGAAGATAATTACCGCCTATGTAGACATTTTCCTTATTCTATCTACTTTTGTATTTTCAATTATTTCATATTGAATACATAACCACACGCTCTACATCTATATAGATTCCTACCTATCCTGAAGCCCACAGCATTTCCACACTTGGGGCAAAGCACTAGCGATACGTTTCCCATGATCTTTTGTCCTTCAGCAACCAACGTTCGTTCATGAGAATGGTCTAACTTATCTGTAAAGACTACTTTCTCAACTCCTTTCTCTCTGTATCCACACTTCTTACATATTGAGTATCTCCCTTTCGGGAACATCGCTGAACCGCATTTAGGGCAGAACCTCATAGAGAAAAAAGCGAAATCCTAGCATAAATATCGATCTTAGTGACAATGGGGTATTACCCAATCGCACTTTCTAATACCTTATTAAACACTGCATCCATCTTTTTCACAACTTCCAGGTTTTCTATCCCGTGTTCCTTGGCTATCTCACTCGGCAGTTTAAAGGAAAGGAAAACCCTGCCTCCTTCCTCCCATATTAAAATCCTTAAGGGTAAATCATAGCCAACTTCTCTATTCACCTGCATTAATAGTGTCCCAGCATCGGGATTACCAAACACGATTAGCTTCGTCCTCCCCAGCTTTAGACCAACACTATCCGCGTTCTTACCGTGGTCGATAACGGAAAATATTGTCATACCCAGATTTGTTATTGCTTCGGAAAGTGTCTTTTCGCATTTTTCGAATACGTCCTTACATTCTACTCTGTGCATAATAAGAAAATGTGAACTATAGTTAAAGCGTTTTTTCCAAATCAAGATGCCGAAAACTCACATATACGTCAACCTACTGTCTGTAACACATTTACGTAACTATTAGTTATTTTTAATTACTCCTAAATATCGTTTTGACAAGTTGTGTTTATATAGTATTACGAATAGTTTTACTTATGATTCCCCCTAACTGATGACGGGCACTGCCCACGAGGATGGGAGTGATAAAAGTGTGGATGAGAGAACAGTGGTGTTTCCCTCGGCCAGCCCCAATGAGTTAAGGGTGACTGTGTATGATCCCTTAAGAGGGGTCATGTGGCCGAATTAGAAATAATTAAAAGTAAGGAAAAGTTACGCCACGGGTAAACACTAGAAATCTGAGTATATCGTATTTCTACTTCCTTTCTTACTCTATTTTAGAATTTTAAATTTAATTTCAACTTGACATAATTCAATTTATTTGTAGATAGTCCATGTCTTGTATTGTTATATTTATTCCGTCAGATGTTATGATGTACGAGTCACTAATTTTCTTGTAAGTAGGAAACATATATCATAAGACGCTTGTTAGTATCTTCATCAAAAATTTCAATAACGCACTTATCTTTCCATTTCTCTAATATTTCTTGGATTTCTCCTTTTTCTTCAGCTATTAAATGTGGAAAGCCATCATCACAAGAGTAGATTTTCCCTATCATGCTTGATGTGAAGCTAATAATGCAAAGAGAGTCAATCGAAAATTAAAAAAAATTAGCATATGAAATCGATAAGCTCTAGGTTATTATTTATAAAATTATCTACTTTTTTATTGTTAAATAATATTTCGAAATGATTTTCTTTAGCCTCTTCAAAGAGTGATTTTAATACAGTGTAATCCTTATTGCTCATATTTACTTCCTTCTCAGTAGTAAGCCTGAGCATGGGCGTAAAATCATTTACTTTTATTTTTTCTTGTTTCTCAGAAATATAATATAAATCCTTTAAATTCGTATACAATATCATCTTTAATAATCCATCTTTAATGTCATCCTCAGAAGGTAAAGCAGAATTCTTTGTATTCTTGGCTTCGATTAAACATACTTTATTTTTCTTAGAATTAAAGAACACCTCGTCAACAGTAAAGTGATAAATTCCGCCTAAATAATTCTTTATATCTATAGTTCCTTTATTACCATAGGTTCTTTCTTTAGGTTGGCGAGTTATGCTTTCTCTATACTGCGCTTTTAAAGATAAGGTTCTAGAGAAATTCTTGAAAGCCTCTACATCAGACATGACCTTTTCTATCCTTTTACGTGCAGAGGCTAAATCATGAAATGTTACTTTTGTTTCACTTGAAATTCTCTTATATGATTCTAAAGCCTTCTCTCCTATCTGTTTCAAGTTTGATAACTCATTCATGTTCCAATGTAACGCATCTGACCTATAATTGGAGAGTTCGTCAAACTTTTTCTCTAGGTATTCATAATCGAATTCCTGACTAGTTACCTTATTTTTATACTTAGGATTCTTGCTAGCTTTTACATAATAACCAATGATAACATAAACTCCTAATAAACTCATAAGGGCAACTGTATCCCATTGTATAAAATCCCTGTCTCCGTCAACTCCTTCGTCTTTCATAATAGGTATTATTGTAACTATTTTGCCCTTAGAAAACTGCAAAGTGTTATAAACTCTTGCGTAAGGATAAGATCTAGTTCTCTTGGGAGAAACCCACCAGCTTACAGCAAACTCATTACCAGATCTCTTATATACAAAAGAAGAAGAATGCTTAATACCTTCAGATAAATCGTAATAAGTTTGCAAAACTGGTAACAGGAATTTCGGCTTATATTTAATACCTTCTATTGTACCGCAAAGGTGAATCAATTTAGATCATCTATTTTGTAATTTTTCCTCAATTTTTTCCCTTAACTTAGTCCTTAATCTCTTAGCGTCTTCTCTCTCAATTACCTCTATCTGCGGTTTTCCGAAAAGTGTATTAACACCAATCCTTTCTAAGATTATATCCTTTAATTCTAAGTCTATTTCATAGCCTATCGCATTTCTTTTCAATTCATTGGCGACTTTCAACGTGGTTCCAGTCCCAGCAAAGGGGTCTAGAACTGTATCCCCTACGTAAGAATAAAGCGTAATAATTCTCCTAGCTAGCTCTTCTGGAAACGGTGCTGTATACTTCGAATATTTATTATTAGGCAGTACGTTAGTTATTTCCCACACACTCAAATACCATTTCTCCCTTTGAAATTTATTTACATCTATTTTACTTTCTTCCTTATTCCTAGGAACAAATTTTCCTGGCTTCTTAAACACTACTATATCTTCATAAACATTATCTGGATAATAATAAAGAGGGTAAGGATGTTGAATGAGAACCCCACTCCTCCTACTAATCCTGATATAACCTTCTGGTTTTTTCCAGATAATTCTCTCTTGATATTTAAAACCCAAGCTTTGCATTATTTTTATTAAATCTGCGACTATAGGATAAAGTTCACCGTGTATTCTAACATCTGCTGTAACGAAAACCGCGACCCTACCTTCCTCTAAGACCCTAAAAATCTCCTTACCCACTCCATTCAACAAGCTCAAGTAATCGGCATAAGAAGGAAAAAGATCTGGAAAGTCAAAAGGTGCATTATAGTATGGAGGAGAAGTAAGAACTAAACCTACACTATTATCCTCAACTTCTTTCATATTTCTAGAGTCTCCAAATATAACTCTCATTATTGAGACTTTTGTTATAAGTTAAACTTTAAAGCTTTTGTTGTGTGAGAGGTCGAACTGTTATAGGGTTTTATGATTCAGCAAAAACGCTGAGATGAGAGATTGTAACGCTTCTACGTAACTACTCGTTAATTTTAATTACTCCTAAATATCGTTTTGACAAGTTGTGTTTATATAGTATTACAATGTGCTTTTACTGAGATCCCCCTAACTGATGACGGGCACTGCTCACGAGGATGGGAGTGATAAAAGTGTGGATGAGAGAACAGTGGTGTTTCCCTCGACCAGCCCCAATGATTTAATGGTGACTGTGCATGATCCCTTAGGAGAGGTGTGTGACGGAATTAGAAGTAATTAAAAGTAAGGAAGAGTTACACCACGGGTAAACACTCCTCTTAAAGCCAAGTTGATCATAGCCTTTACAGCCTTTGAGTGAGAGTAAGCAATTCTATCTACCTTACCCACGTCCTCAAACTCAACCCTACCATTTATACTCACGAATTGGAAGTTATCAATTGCTTCCTTAGAACCAATTAGCTTACTCCTCATCATCTGGTAGGATAACAATTACAATCACCTCCTTACCGTATAATTCCTTCCCCTTCTCCTTTAGCTTTGAGGGGATAGTTATACCATATCTCATATTCCCTCTATCGCTCCTAGTGCCACTGACTTCCTCCACGCCTTGGAACGGTAGACCCAAAATCACCTCCTTAATAATAAATCTATAGTGTAAATAAGTGTTTCAATTACATTAATTGTAAAATTCTCCGGATTGAATAAATCTGGAAATAAAAGAATTAATAATAATCTAAACTCCTCTCTCCCCACCTCCCCCTTGAATACGGTATATAACGAGTAGAGTACAAGGGCAAGAACGAAGATCAACGTGCGGAAAACAAACTTAGTAGAACTAGTAAACGGAAGAAAAGCCTTAATGTTCCTATATGACGTCTCTATGGGACCTCTCACCTTATTGTACAAATCCAACACTTCCCTCTTGGGCAGATCTAGATTAGTAGCCCTAGCAAAATAAACA
>Ga0081473_127708_pt1 | contig 11233 bp, 12 predicted proteins | sample CisSprmetagenome_FD_70977 | JGI IMG/M metagenome (GOLD analysis project Ga0081473, IMG submission 70977) | Hypoxic/sulfidic aquatic microbial communities from Cistern Spring, Yellowstone National Park, USA v2 (version 2) | ecosystem: Environmental > Aquatic > Thermal springs > Hot (42-90C) >... | reverse complement strand
GGCTAGATGTGAAGGTTGACCTGAATGTTGAGGTTGGGTATTATAAGAATTGGGACTTAGTTAAGAGATTCATAATCGATTGCCTAACTAGGCAATTACTAACCTAGGATTCAACGGTAACTATGTAGATCGCGTACAAGCCCCTATTAACCACATCTTCAACCTCCTGCGGCGTTAACTCCCTGGTCTGCTCAGTGCGGCCGTGAAGCAGTTGAAAAACCACTAACACATCACCCTTACTTAACCTCACCACAGCCCTATTAACCGGCACCTTAACGTTGAGTATTCTTTCCATTATCCCCGCAGTTGCCTCATGACCCACAATGCTGATGAAGCCCCTGGACAATGCCTCCTTCACATCATCAACGGTCACCTTCCTAACCCTAATCACGGTCTCCTTGGCTTCAGGTGAAATCATCTGGAGGCTAAATGCAGTACCCAGGTAAGTAACCATGCCCAGCCTATACACTAAGGCTATTAAAGGTTTTTACTTATGTTGCTTCTGACCGTTGCTTCTCTATTAATTGTCTATATAGGTTCACCCTGGCTACCACCACGCCTAAGTCACCAAGTAGCCTATCTAATGCGTCTAAGGGTTTCTCACCATTAACCTGGCTCCTCAGTATGGGCGCTAGTGCATTAGCTATGTTATCTGGGTGGAGGCTTCTAGGTAATTCTCTTAATATGCCCTGTGCATTACTCCTATTCCTATTCATGAGGTAGACGTAGTTAATTACCTCACGGGTTAGGCTGCGCTTAAGCTCATTGAGACTCTGCTTAAGCTTATTAATGTCCTCACCCTTTCCACCGCTTAACAGGCTTCTAATCCTCCATAGTAAGTCGTACATGTTGGTTAAGTGGATAACCACCTTGTACATCAAAACCCTGCTTGTCTCACCCTCCTCACCCTCGCTTAACCATGCGTGCCTTTGCTCAATGTAATTATACACCTCCCTCACACTATCAACGCTCAGTATTACCGGTGACTCCCCCGTATTCAACAGGTATACCAGCGACTTATCCCTACCCATGCCCTTAGCCTCATTGAGCCTATCCTCCGTGTCGCGCCAAACCAGGTATATTGGCAGCTTCACATCATGAACCATAACGCCGCTTGCAACGTTTACGCCGAATTCATTAGCCCTCTTAACTATGTTAACCAGGTAGTCGAGTGCATAATGGTTACCCACAATAACCAGGTCATCACCACCACTATACACAACGAAGACGTTTTCACCGTACCTTGGGTTATTCATGTAGAGTATTGAGCCGTAGGCGTCGAATATTGTTGTTAGTAATTGGCTGTAGAGTATGTACTGGGCAGCACCTTGCATTGAAGCCTTCTTCTTCACCTCACCCATCCTGTTTGCATCTGACTTTACGGTTGCTGCAAAATTGCCTAAATCCTCGAAGCTCTTTAACTCGTCTGTGACGTCAGTGGGCATGCGCGTGTTTAGGAAGAATAGGGTATGCCCTGCATTAACCTGTTTAGTCACATCCAGCCCGTTGAGGTCGTAGACGATGTACGGCATACCCCTATACTTCACACCGTCAAGGCATGCCACGTAATTCACCCCAAGTACGCTTAGAGGTTCACACCCAGGTTGGTTAACTGGGCCCTGCACCTCGGCCAATAATCCTAGTCTCCTACTCACAGTACCTATACTGTTGGCTAGGGCGCAGAATGGGCATAGCACCTGGTTATCCACCTGAATTGGCCTTTCAGTGGGCATGTGGCACATGTCGCATAGGTTCTTACCATTAATGATAAGTCTCCTCCACCTACCATACCTCTTGTTGTCGTGTTCTTCATAGGCTTCTTCAAGAGCAGTGTTGAAATTCTCACTGATATCGTGCTCCTTGGAGTGAGCCACCACAACCCTAACCCTACCCTCAAACTCCCTCAACACTTCATCCTCAATCGTCTCAATGACATTGGCCAACTCTTTACTAACCGCGGGTATGAGCATTACAACCTCGCCGCCGGTGTTAACGAGGATGTTAACTGGGCTTAAGACATCAGACCCAAGTCTCCTATTCACATCCCTCATCAACCTTACAGCCACTGCGTGTTGCAGAAGGTTTATGAGTATTGACTTGCCCTTTAACTGCCTCATAGCCTTCTCGGTCCTATTTATCCTGCTGATTATGTCCTGAATACCAACTATGTCCACTACAACTAAGGCATATTTACCATTAGTCACGGCGGTGGATGCGTAAGCAGCTGCAGCATGGGCTACTGCATAGGCTGAGTAGGAGTTACCGTCACCGCAGGTTGAGTAGGGGACGTAGGTTAACGTTAGTTTCGCAATTGAGAGCAGGGTCGTGATGAAGCCCTCCCAATCGAGCCTAAGCCCTCCAAGTCCCTCCATGTACCTATCCAATTCACCCACGATCGCATCGTAACTATCCTTAGCCCCAGTACCCTTAGTCACCACGCTCATCAGCAACGCTGGCCCGACATTAACCTCAACATCAACTTCCCCACCATTCCTCATTTCCCTCCTTTTAACAAACGGTATCCTAAGCGGCTTACCGGCGTCGCACTCTCCCTGGTCAATGGGCTTACCAACGGCGGCATTAATGTACTTTAACACGTCCTGGGATCCTAATAGGCCGCTGACTTGATCAACATTAACGCCGGCAACCTGCAACGGGCTCCTTAACAAGTTTAGGTAATGCATGGCGTTACCTATAGCATCCCCACCGCGTGCCCTCGACCTAACCTTACCCATTACATACAGGATAACCGACGTTATGAGCGGTTTAGCGCTCATTGCACCACCCTTAGGCAAACCCAGCCCACTGGTTCATTACCGGCAAGCCTAATCGTTGAGTCATCCCACACCCTACCTAGCTTAGAGGATACGTAATTCGTAACGTTACTAAGGAGGGTGGGGTCAAGGGACTCCAGCAGGTTTATGACCGTCTTCCACCTCCTACCAACCCCATAACCAACCCTAATAGGTAAGCCATCACCGCATTCAGGGGGCTTCACACCCCTCCTAGACTCAAAGGCCGTTAAGTCGGTGCTGAATTCCCTAAGGGCCTTCGTTAAGTCCTGCCCAAGATGCTCATGCCTTCTATCAATAATTAACTCATATCTAATTATAGTCCCTGGCCTTAACCCTAATGCGCGTACTGAGAACTTGCCTCCACGATCCCTAATGCAGTAGACACCGTAGTTAGTCAGCCCTGGCCTAGTAATCTGCTTGACTATCACCTTATTCATCACCTCATACGTCAATTCCTTCTCCTCCTCTTCATAAGTAACCTTAATGCCTACCGTTAAGGCCGCCTTCTCAGCATCGGGAGAGATCCTATTTAGAGCCTCACCATTGTTAAGCTTCTCCTTAACAATATTCAGGAACCTCACCCTCTTATCTGAGTCGTTTTTAAGTAGCCAATATAGGTATGCAGTCCTCAGGATACCCTTAATCTCGCTGGCTGGTACCCCCTCCAGGTTGTGGTCAAGGACCTCGTTTGACGTGCATTGTTCCTCAATCCTGTAGAAGCGGCTTGAGTACCTGGCCGGCTCCTTCATTACGAATTCCTTAATAAGTAGGTCGAGGCTAATCCTCGGGTTCCTGATTACTTGATCAATGGGTAACTTATCAATGTCTATAACGTACAGGTTGTTACTAAGTACCACGAAGTCAACTCCACTAATCAACCTACCTCCGCTAAGCACGAAGGTGGGGGTCTTAACTGTGAACTCCAGCATCATAGGGCAACCACAGGGGGTTCAGGTTCTTCACGCATGAGGGGTATTTAAGAACCTCAAAGTCCACGTAACCCCTCGGCACCACGCTACCGTCAGCGATGACGTGTATTGGACCTATAACGTAGTATGGTGAGCAAACCCAACCCCTAACAGTCGTGTTCAAGTAACCCTCAACGGAGTCAACCCTCGGCAACGCGGTGCCGAGTATTAGGGCGTAGTCCCCGGATCCGGTGTAGTTAATCACCCCTGATTCAACGACCTTGAAGTGCCCAAAACCAATGCTCCTCTCCCCACCAATACCCAGCTCGCCAATCATTGAGAAGGCCCTTTCACCCTCCTTAACATCAATGCCATCCTGGGGCTGTCTATAGTAAATAATGTACCTCACGGTAGGCATGAAGGCCACCACCCTAAATGTGTCGGCGTTCCCAATAGCCCTACCTATGACGTTCCTCTGTACACCCATTAACTCCCCAAACCCTTCATACTCAAACTCCTCATCACCACACGTCACCCTCAAACAACCCCCATAAACAACATAGCCGATGCCTTTAGCTGTAAGGCACTTCATGGGTAGGTAATTAATGCGCCTAATCTGCTTAACCAAGTCAGGTCTTTCATCACTAATCCTCTTAATGAGACTCAACTTAATATTCATCGGTATTGGTACTGTGCCATAATCGCTAATTGACCTATGGATATCATTGACGTAGATGAGGGGGTAGGCTGAGGAAACGGATACTATCCCGTGGTTAAAACCCATGAACCTCAGATAATCAAGCGCCGAGTACACGGTGTCTGATGGTACATAGTCAAATGCATCCAGTAGTCCAGATTTCCCAACCCTAAACGGGCCATTAAACTCAATTATAATGTAGCCTATTTGCATGCTACACCACGTAACTCCTCAAATACCGTCGCCCCCTCAACGGCCTTCCTAACGTCAAACAGTCTATTAGCCCTCACTATCTCTCTTAATTCAAACTCACCCTTAGCTAGGTTTTGGAACTTAAGTGTAATATTACTGAACTCCAAGTTTCCATAGCCCCTAGTCCCTGAGCCACCTATGTAAGTTTCCTCAACGAGTATTAGCGAGTCGATTAGGCTTGTTAGGTAGTACCTGGCTGGGTAATCCTTGATCGAGTCCTTGAATTTGCTGTGTTCATCGCACTCCTTACGCCTACACACATCAAGGTCAAATATTAGGAATGCCACTGAACCATTAAACTCAACGTCAGGCCTAACCCTAAGTATCGTCCTTGGATCTGCAGCCGAGGTAACTCTATCAATCCTATTCTCGCTCTTCTCCTCTACGAAATCATCGAAACCTACACTCTCGCAACCACTCTTTGCATAACACAACTGCTCAATGAACCTCTGTGATGGGAACAAGTCCCTAAATATTGCCCTAGTCGGAGCCCAACACTTCTCAACAAACCATGAGTATGGGCTAGTCCCCTCCTCACTGGGTTGAAAGGCCTGTGGTTGAACAGACATGGAACCGAAGACGTTGTCAACGGGGCAGTATGGGTCATCATGAACAATAGTGTTGCTCCTCGAAACCCTCATGTGATAATAAATCTTCCCATCAGTTGTGTGTAGGTCAAGGCCGAGAGCAACCTCAAGGAGTGACCTAGCCCTACCCTTGAGGGAACTACCTGGTATGTACGGCACCCTAATCCTATACGGCCTGTTATTAACTATGTAGGTTTTAGTTATTGAGAGGGGTTCAACATCAGCCGCACCCATGATCTCCTTAGCCCTACCGCTCCTAATCAGGAGGCCGCTCTTAGCGATTAACGTGAAATCCAACTCTGCAACACCAATAAGCCTAATCTGTGGTGATATGTATTCAGTACCCATACTCCTCCTCACCCCTACCCTTCATACCGTAGATCACATATGCGAGAAACGCATCCAATGAATCCCTAAGCGCCGTGGCATACTTAACAGCATTATCAGGATTATTCAAATTGGCCCTAATCTCATCAAGGGCTTGCTTAATGCCATCCGCCAAGTCATCATCAATTACACGCCTCTTCTTCTGGTACTCAAGAAGTATGTTTAACCTAACCAGGGGCCTGGTCAACTGTGTCATTGATACGCCACTAGTGGTACCTCCACTTTGAGATTTCTGCATAGGACTGCTCTCAATTATCTTATCAAGCACCGTGACTAACTGATTATATATCTTCCTAAAGGATGCCGATGTAGTAATGTACACCTTATAACCGGCAAGCCCCCTCAACCCATCATCATATTTACCATCCCTAAAATTTTGATAGACTGTTGAATAGAATCTGTTATACGGCATTAAAAATAATAATTAATGTTACCTTTTTAAGTTTTAACTCATTAACAAAGTTTAAAAATATGTAATCACATAACATTAGTGGAAACTATGAAAATTCAGGGAACAATACCCTACGGCAATAAGGAGGTGGCGGTGAACATTAACATAGATTATGGCAAACCAATGACCATACTAATAGGGCCAAACCTCACAGGCAAGTCCATAACCCTAATGTGCATAGCCGAAATGTACAGCAGGAAGCAATTCATGAGGGGCTACGTTAAAAGTAAAATTGATTCCCTGAAGCAATTCGTAAGGTGTGAGGGTGGTGAGAGGTTTGATTACACGGTCTTCGTTGATGCTTATAGGGTCACTGCACAACCAATAGAATACATTAGCGAAGACCTGGAGGAGATCCGGAAGAATGTTGATGAATTAATTAGGGGCGAAGAGAAGGTGCCCCCTGCGTTAGAAAGAATAAAGAGTCGCGTGAAGAGAATCGAGGAATTACTTTACGAGAGGTCAATAATCCTGGAACTAAAGAATTACGCATCAACACATAGGCTCTCAATGGCATATAGGGAGTTCGAGGGGGTTAGGGATGGGTTCAAAAAACTCATTGAGGAAATAGCGAGTAAGATAGGCAGTGAAGAGGTGAACATATTTAAGGCAGACCTCATCCACTTCTCACAATTATTCATTGACATAACCAGTGACGGATGGTTATGGAAAGACTTAGAAATTGAGGCTGAGGGTTCCAATATTGAGGTATTATCAAGCGTCTTCGCCCCATCACTTGTAATTCTCTATGCAGTACTGACGTACGCAATGCAGGGCACGAAGGCCCTCCTCATCGAGGAGCCTGAGACGCATGCTCACCCCTCTATGGCAATGTTCCTCGGTTACCTATTGACTAAATTAGCGATGAGTGACAATACCATGCGGGTTATAGCCGCAACACATAACTTCGATTTCCTACGAGGCGCGTTAATGGTTGGTGGAAAGTCCGTGGGCGTTTACGTGTTTGATAGGAGGATGGACGAAAGAGGTGTCTACACGTTAATTGCCGAGCCGTGGAATTATACGGCGGCTGTGCCCGGGTTTACTGAGACGGGTGTTTTATCTATTTTGGCAGGGAGTCATCGTAAGGAGGTGGGTTAATGATTATTGGCATCAACGTCGTTGATTTATGCTATGCTAAAGAGAAGTGGTTTAATGAACAAAGTAACTCTGCGAGTTATGGTAAAATTATGGAATATTTATTAAAAAATATCGATATTTATAAAAACGAAATTTGCGTATTATCTGAGAAAGGAATTGAACGATATGTGAATAAGTGTGGAGAAGAATTAGGAGTGTTCCACGTCTCTTCTGAATGCAAATGCGACTATAAGAAGTTTATGAACAATGATGAGTGCAGGAACTGCGTATGTTATGATAAGCACGAGTCCCACCTCAGCACGTGCTGTGTTGGTAAAGGCGTTGATGCCGTACTCATGATAAAGTGTGATTGTGACGGTTTTAAGGAGGGGGTTAAGCACGAGTGTCTCAATAATCTTGGGTGCGAGGATATTGGCGGTTGCTGGGTCCTATGTACCAGGTTAAAGCACTAGTGATTTATCGTTAATCCTCACCTTGATCGCTATTGGTAACCTCATCGAGAACCTGGTAATATCGAGTAAAGCTAAATTACCCCTGAATTGACATGTCCCATGCCTGCACCTCAACCGTGTTGTGAAGCCTATTAACTGCTTAATCACCCTCAAGTCCCCTATCATTAGTGTTGCCTCGCTTAAGTCATCAATCCTCACAATCAGCCTCGGCCTTAGTTCCCTATCGATTACGTACCTAGCAATACCAGGCACATGGAGCATGGGCATTACACCGCACTCACTGAAGATCGCCAACAACTCAACCAACACATCGGCGTTATTAACGGGCCTAAATGAGAAGTAATTATTAACCAACGAACCACCACACCTACTCGGTAACACCCAATAAAACACAATCACCGCACCCTGCCGTTAACCCCACCTATTCTTCCAGACCCAGGCACTTAAGCAGTTTCTGGTAATTGGCGTCATCAATTGTGATACAATAATCATCCCCGCACTCCCTAATTATTGTGTAGTCCTTCAGGAAACCGGCGTGGGCTATGGCGTGCCTCTCCAGCCTTCCACAATCACCCTTACTGAGCTCCTTACTTTCGCCCCCCTCAACATAAGACTCTGAGCGGTAACTAAGCAGCTTTGCATAAGTAACTCCATGCTTTAGCTCGTCCTTAGCCTTATCCCTAACACTAATTATTGTGTTTTGCATGTTATTCACCTCCTCCTTAACTAATCTAGACACCACAGGGCTCACCTTATCGAATACATTTTCCTTCAACAACCTACTCAACCTCAAACCATATTCATCACCCAACCCCCTAATCGCCCTGCACGCATAATAGGCAAGGAGTGTCTCGTAGTATTCCCCATGCTTCTTATAATTGGCACCCCTAATATCGTACCTAACTAGCCTGGCGCCATGGTCGATCATGACCGGTACATCAAACATAGGCTCCCGCTCACCACTATCAACACATAATCTATGCATAAACGGTACCAACCCCATCATTAACGCCCTAACCCTTGGGTCAGTGGGGTTCCCAGGAACCACAATGTTTTCCTGCACCTCACTGAAAACCTTCTCGTACCTCCACTCCTCAGGTGTTGCATTGTAGGCCGTTATGGTAACACTGCTCGCGCCATTGATTAAGGCAAGCGATGCGAGGAGCCTCGATACATAGAGGGTTAGGGTTGGCATGAAATTCACCCCATGCGTTAAATCAATGTTAAGTCTCAATTGAGCACCATTCTTAATCGAGTCCCTAATGTTCATCCACAATTGCTGTAGCAACTCCATGATTACCATTTCGTAATTACCCTCGTAAGTCCAGGATGCATACCTACCAAGGGATGGCGTTACCATAACCCTAACATCAACACCCTCACCCAGCCACTTAAGTGCCAATGACTCCACATACCTCCTAACTAAATCCCTCCACTCATCAATACTCCTCAACTCCTCGGTAAGGACTATCAACTTCTCCTTATCATTAACCCTAATTTTACGCGTCTCCTCTTCAAGCCCTTTAAGGACTTTATACGCATCCTCATTATTAAACGAGAGAGGTATTGTTAATACACTATCCAATACATACACTATGTACCTACTCGCGCCACTTGCGCAGACAATCGATGCAAAACCCCTAGATTTATTACCTCCACCGCAATCGTACTCAACGTACCGCCAATTCAATGGGTTACCCCAGGTGGCGATATAGACCGTAACAACTGACGACTTAGACATGACCCTTAAGCAAAACCAACTTTATTAACTTCTTTATAAGGTTTTCTCCGTCTATTGATGAGTCTCCGTTAGAGGGCCCATCTGCTCCCCAAACCTACGATACGTAAACCCTCTAACGGTTTCTCAAACACTATACTCAGGAAGACTCTAGCGAACAATTCAACCCCACAATAATGAAAAAGGTTCTAACGGTAGAATAAAAATGGATTAATGGATTAATTAGCCTCCATGATTTACCAGGTTTATTTGGGTCTTTGCCGTCTTGTTTATGGGGCCTTCATTGTTTTGCCCTGCGGAATTCTTAATTGTGTTGAGCCCTTGATTTGATTATTGCTAGGTCATCCTCGTAGGCTATGATACAGCCATGTTTCTCGAGTGCGTTGACGAGGTCCCTAGCTGACTCAAAGCTGCAGTTTGGCTCATCCTCCATGCACCTGGCTAGGTCTGGTAGGTCAATGGGTAGCTCCGATGTTAATAATAAACCGAGTGGGCTCTCGATGGCCATGATCATTTGGTGCGCTAATATTGATGATTTATCGATGAGGAGTACGGCATTCACCACGGGGCAGATATCGCCTCCACTTATACTGAGTTGCCAGAGCTTATCGGGCAGGGTATCCTCGAGATCCAGCATGAACATGGCGTGTGGGTAGGGCGAGGCCATACCGAGCACGGGGTTTAATGCGTCCTTAAGTCCCCTAAGCATGGCCTTGACCGCATCGATGTTGCTGGTGATGAATTCCCTAACCTTCTCAGTGACGTAGATATCTTCATCAAAGGCGCTATCGAGGAAGAGTTGGGTGAATATTGTCTTGCGGTTTTGGTAGGCGTTAACGAAGAGCCTTAAACCACCGTTGTACTCGCACGTGAGGCTTGCAGTGCTTATGTCCTCACCTGCCTTACCCCTGATACTTGGGTTGTCTATTATTCGGCAGGCTTTGCTTATGCTTTTAATCATCTCATTTATATCGTAACCTCTCAATTCAAGGATGATCATGTTCCTAAACACCCCATTACATATATGGGTATATTTAGATTCTCCCGTAGCTTATTCTCTAGCTTATCCACTTGAATACGAATACGAGAAGAAACAAGAAGTATGATAATCTATAAGAGAGAGCTCTAGATACTAAAACATTAACCTTTTTCCTAATTCTTCTTCCAGGCTTTCAATAGCTCGCGAACCAGCACTGCGCATTTCACATTTACACTCAATAAAGGCACGATGCCAGGAAGACCCATAATATAGCCACGCATATATCAGGGCCGCCCTTCGCACTCACGTCACAAATGGGTACCTGTGATCCATGGCTGCCGCTTTTATCGTACCTACACATACATATTGATTCAGGATACTCAATGTTAATACTATCTTTTAAAATTCTTATAAAGTCTTGGCTTCTTGGATTTATTAATTTGCATAACTTACCACATTCATCATCGAAAGGAGAGTTGTTATTGCAACACAATGTACTGCCCCCCACATACCTCTCTCATAGCATCCCACCACTATAATATCTCGCTTAATTGAGACACCACACCACGTTCCCTCTCGAATAGCGATGACTCCTTTAAATCGGTAAACGCTCTACCATTCTCAAGTACGTAGTAACTCAATTTCTTACTATAAGCAAGCATCACTGCATGCATACTATGGGTCTCCACAATCACTGGGACTTCAGAGGTTGAGAAAGCATCAACTAATGCAGTCACATAATCAACATGCAGGGAATCCTCAAGACTCTCCACAAACACCACCGGCCTCCTATGCCGTATACTCCTCGCAAGCTCGAGGGACGCAATAATCAACGCCACCCTCTTAACCCCCTCCGCCACGTGGTTCTCGTCGTAGAAGTGCTGGT
>Ga0081473_124467_pt1 | contig 11242 bp, 10 predicted proteins | sample CisSprmetagenome_FD_70977 | JGI IMG/M metagenome (GOLD analysis project Ga0081473, IMG submission 70977) | Hypoxic/sulfidic aquatic microbial communities from Cistern Spring, Yellowstone National Park, USA v2 (version 2) | ecosystem: Environmental > Aquatic > Thermal springs > Hot (42-90C) >... | reverse complement strand
GTACAGTGAGGCATGGAAAAACCTACCAAGCACAGGAATGATAAATGATAGAGCAGTTGAGTTGTACGGGGTTTGAAAGGCTGCTAGGGAGGTTGTGAGCAGTATTAGGCGCTTAATACCCTTACTTAACGCCATAAACCCGGAACCAGCTTAACCCAAATAAGCATTAAGCTAAGGTTCCCTCCTCCGGTGATAGGTAATACCGGAAGGCTTAAAAATGAGAAATGGCGACATGAGCTAATGAATGATGGTTACGCACTTAAGGTTGAGAGGCTTACCGTTAGGTATGGTGATAAGGTTGCCGTTAAGGGTCTAAGCTTCATGGTTAATAATGGTGAGGTTTACTGCCTCTTAGGCCCCAATGGGGCTGGTAAGACGTCGACCATAAAGGCGATACTGGGCCTAGTTAAGTATGAGGGTTTAATAGACATACTAGGCCTAGGGCAACCCTCCCCAAGCGTCATGAATAACATTGGTGTGGTCATGGAGACACCGGTGGTTTTAGAGGCGTTAACACCCAGGGAGTTCCTGGAATTTCTAGGTTCTGTTAGGGGTATTTTCAATGCCAGGAGGGCTGAGGCTCTCATCGACGCCTTTGAATTGAGGGAATACCTAGACACGCCCATAGCCGCCCTCTCAGCTGGTAATAGGCAGAAGGTGGCTATAGTGGCGGCGCTGCTTCATGAACCAAGGCTACTACTCCTCGATGAACCATTCAACTTCCTTGACGTTAAGTCCGTTAGGGTGTTTAAGGAGATTATGCAGAGACACATTGAGTCAGGGGGCTCTATATTATTCTCGACTCATATAATGGAGGTTGCCGAGAGAGTGTGCAATAGGATAGGCATACTGAATGAGGGTGATTTAATAACCGAAGGGACGCTGAGTGAGATTAAGGAGAGGGCTAAGGCCGGTACTCTTGAGGATGCATTCCTTAAGGCCATTCACGCCGATGAGGAGATTAAGGCGATACTCGAGGGTTTATGAACATGGTTAGTGCCCATAAATTAGCCTCCGTACTTTACAGAGAGTTGTCCTACCAGGGGTATACTGCATCTAGGATAAGTGGTTTAAGGCCGATGGACGTTAGGAGGGCTATTAGGGCTGCTAGGTACAATAAACTTGTCATAAGTGTGTTAATGGGTTTCTACATAGGTCTAATGGGGACTGTACCCTACGTGCTTAAGAAGCCAGGCCTAAGCCTAATTGAGACCTTAGTGACCTCATTCTTCATGGTGTTCGCATCCTCAATAAACACGGTTTTTTCACTACAAAACACGGAGCACGTTAAAGGACTTTTAGCCACACTACCCCTGGAGCCTAGGTTGGTTAAGAGGGCCTTAACCCTATCCCTATACATGACCATGGACTTACCCATCTACGTCTCAATAACCGCATCCATGGCCCTATCCATAGTAATGGGTGGTGTACCCTATACACTTATAGGTACACTTGAGGGAATACCCTTAGGCATCATTGCATCAATGGGCTTCATATTAATCGCTGAGAGGACCCTTAGGAATCCAATTAGTGGTAATGTTGTTAAGGCTTTAGCCCTAGCCCCAATAATACTCGCATCAATGGCGATGGGGTATGTTATTAACGTGAACCCAAGTGAACTCAACTCAGCCTTATCACTCGCACCTGTGGTTGGTGGATTATTCATAACTGGGTTAGGTGCTCCACTTTATGTGACGATAATGTACATTACCCTTTTCTCAGCGCTGGCCTATGTAATGCTTCAAAGGGCTAGTAATAGGCTATTTGAGTCAACCGTACAGGTTCAAGCCATTAGGGTTAAGGCACCTGGAGTCTTTAGGATCAGGAATCCGTTAATGGCGCTGATCAGGGTTGATTTAACTCAGTCCTTCAGGTCGAGGATGGCTGCGCTATGGGCCCTTCCAATAGGTTACTGGTTAATCACAGTGTTAACAACAATTATAAGTGGTACTAAGTTAAACCCCATGTTAATGTTAACTTACACCATGGAGTTAAGCCTGCTAACCGCCTTCATACCCTACGCCTTATACATGAGCGAGTTGAGGGGTGCCGTGGTATTTAGGCTACTGCCAATATCACCAATCAGAAACCTGATTAGTAAACTAACTATGACCTTAATAGCATACTACATAGCCACCGCACCAATGATGATTATAGCGCTGTTTTACAAGCTGCCGCTAAGCCTTCAAGTACCCATATTACTGGCCTTTGGCCCACCAATAGCCGCCACGGCGGTCATGGCCATTTTATTTGAGGAATCCATAAGTGAAGGTGCTGTATCATCAACACTCACCATGTTTGTTTATGCCCTAATAGTAATGCTTGTTGAGGGTCTACCCACTGCCTCACTATTTGTGGCTCAGATGCTCATAGGTGGCTATGTAATACCAGCCCTCGTAATGCTCATAATATCAATGATCGAATTCGCAGTGGCGCTGGTAATACTAGCCAGGTTAAGTAGGCATTAAACCCTACGGCTAGTGTAACCCACCATCCAAGATGAGGTAACCAGTGAGCATTAAGCCAGCTTCAACGTTCAGAATACCCTGCTAATCCAACCTAGCCTGTACCCTAACTCTGATCATCTTGCCCAGCTAGTTTACCCTAATGAAGTAATTATTACCTTTAAAGGTATCTAATGCAGCATCCACTAACCATGTTAGGGTATCTGACCTCCTCCCCGCCCTTAAGGGTGGGGGTTCCCTGAGGTCTCAGGGGTTACACCCCTTTTTACGGGTGCTACTTTGTTGTGGTCTACGATGAAGGAGAGTGGCTTCTTTATGACTAAGGGTGTTTTGCCTGTTGCCTTCTTCATTATGTTTAAGGCTCCGTTTAGGTCTGAGTGGAGCTTGTGTCCTTTAGGGCAGTGGGCTACTCCTCTTGGTTGTCTCTTTACTTCGACGTTGTGGTAGGCGCAGTGCTTTGAGGTGTTGTATTCAACAACCTCGAATACCCTTATCCCATACTCTTGGGCTTTTAACTCAATGGCCTCCATTAACTTGCGGTAACTCCACATGTTCACTGTGAACTTATTGCCCTTCTGCTGAGCGATATTGAATGGGTAACCCAGATATATTGTTGAGACTCCTAGTTCGTGGAGTTGCATCAATAAGTGAGAAGCAAAATTCCTGTATAGGTGCAACAACCTCCTCCTCAACTTCCCGTACAGTCTTCTCATTTCGTGGTTCAACTCATCGATTGCGTCACTCAGCAATTTACCCTTGAGTGTGTCCCTAAGGGATTGAATCCTCGAAATCAACCTCTGCATGTAGAAGTAATCCTCCTTAGCCCTAACGCCTTTATAAAGCAGCCAAGTGCCGTCACTCACAACCACGCTTGCTAAATTATTGATGCCTAAATCAATCGATGCTACTCTGCTACCCTTAGGTGATTCAACTTGAATCAACCTCCTCTCACCCTTAACAATGTGCTTGCTTTTCCTTCCAGTCTTCGTCTCCTCAACACCAACCTCCACTGGTATGCATGCATACCAAGCATTCCTAGCATCATCGTAGTGCATCTCAAGCCTACCCTGCTTACCAAACCACCTAAGCCTACCAACAAATCTTACCTCCATGCCAAAGTCCTTTAGGATTAGCACCTTACTCTCAACATCCACAACATACCTATCCTGCCTAACAACGAGTATTAACCTCCTCCTACCAGTTGCCTCATCCTTCCAGTAGCCAGGTGATGAAACACGCCTCATGAAGGGTGATAGTTTACCCTCCCTCTTCATGTTGAGGAGGGTGAAAAAAGAGTTCCAAGCCTCATTACTCTTCTGCATTACGGCTTAAGCATTAACACCAAGCAAACCCTTATACTTCCCATAGTACTTACCCCACGTTCCTCTGAAGTCCACACGCTGGTGATTAAAGAATTGTTGCCTCCTCTCATAATTAACCTCATTGTACAATCTAGCACAGGCGTCGGCAAGCCTCCTAAGCCTCCTCTCCTGGTAGCCATTCGGCAGAAGCCTAACAACGTTAGTCCTCACATTAGTGTACTTAACCTCGTAGACACCCTCCCCCGGCATTGCGGGGGAAGTCGGCCCCCGCTCCTCATCTTGGTGGTGTTCACCAGGGGGTGTCACCCACGAGGCACCAAACAAAGCACAAAACCAAGGCTAATAAACCTAACACCTGAGACCCACATAGTGGGGCAACCCCGCCATGAATGGCAAGGTTTGCCCACCCATTATCATGAACCTGTCATCCCCTATTAACCGTATGGCGAATCAGCCTACCTCATGTTAACTAAGTTCCGCATTCATTCAACGTGGTATTGGTTTTCAGCCAATACCCTTAACTCGGAGAGAAATTGATTTATTTAATTGGGTACCAAATAACGTTAAAAGCTAAACAACTCAGCCCTAACCCATGGATAATGACTATGTTATTCGAAGTTCACTTCAATGCGCCCAATACATAGCCCCAAATACATGGGCCTACATGGGTGTTAGGAGGGTTTTGGTTAATGAAAGGACCAGGTATCAGCATGTACTCATAGTTGAATTGGAGGACTTCGGTAAGGCGCTGTTCCTCGATGGCATACTCCAATCTGCGCAGCTGGATGAGTACATTTACCATGAATCCCTCGTACACCCAGCAATGGTAACCCACGGTAACCCAACCAGGGTGCTGATACTGGGTACAGGCGAGGGTGCAGCCTTAAGGGAGGTGGTTAAGTACAGTGGCGTTAATGAGGTGGTCACCGTTGATATAGACTACGAGTTGATTAAGTACGTTAAGGAGTACCTCAGGGAGTTCCACGCGGACTCCTTCAGGGATCCTAGGGTTAGGGAGGTTTACCAGGATGCCGTGGATTACGTCAAGGGGGCTGTGTCAACTGGGGAGAGGTTCGACGTAGTCATCATGGATTTAACAGACCCCTATGGACCTGAGGTTGGGGCCAGGGTCTACTCCATGGATGTAATTAACGGTATCCACAGGCTACTTAACGATAATGGCGTGTTTGTTGTGCAGGCTGGTTCAAGCTTCCTATTCCCGAAGGAGTACAACGCTGTCTACGACATGGTTAAGTTAACGTTCCCAATTGTAACCGAGTATCAGGTCTGGGTACCCTCATTCATGTACGCGGAGAGCTTCATAATGGCCTCAAAGAGGGTTAACCCGGCATCATTAACGAGCGATTACGTTGACGCGGTGCTTAGGGCTAATGGTGTTAAGACCAGGTTCTATAATGGTAAGGTTCACGTGGCCTTAATGACCCTAGGCTCATACAGGAGGTGACCATGTTTGCTTGAGGAAACGTTTTAAACATGGTTAACCTAATGAATACCAGTGATGAGAGCCCTCGTGACGGAGTGGTGAAGTATTCACGTACCGGCTGACTAAACGTCCATCCGAAATGATGCTTAACTAGGCGGTTGTCCTCTTTATGTAGCCCTGCTTAGGCATGTAGACTTCACCGTTACTCTTAAGTATGCTCAGTATCTTATCCACGGTAGCCCTATCCAAGCCCTCATTCTCAGCCTCCTTGTAAAGCTCCTCAACCTTAATGGGTTTGTTGTTGTTAATCTGCTCCAGTTTAGTTATTAGGCTCATTAATAGTGCAATCTTCTCCTGTTGACTCCTGGGTTTCCCAGTCATGATAACGTCAATGTCTATGTTACCGGTCTCCATGTCAATGCCGACGCTCTGGAGGAACTTCATGAAGAGCCTGATGGCCCTTTCCGCATCCTCAGCGGTGGCTATGCTGCTCAGCCTCATCTTAGCCTCAGCCTCTGTTAACCTGATCAGGGCCTCAAGCTGTCTGGCGGTTATGGCTACTGGTGAACCAGCCTCCTGAACTGACCTAGCCCTCATCTGGGTGTAGAAGCCGACTATCCTATCCCTAGCCTCTGGGGTTAGCACGGGTTTAATGTACTTCCTGGCGTAGGCTATGTACTTCCTAAGTAGGTCAACCTTAATCATGTTTCTGAACCCCTGAGTAACCTCACCAGCGTGTAGCTTGGTCACATGCTCGGCCACTGCCTTATCCCTATCGGCATTGGGCTCATCCCTAATTATGAATATTAGGTCAAACCTTGAAAGTAACGTGACAGGTAAATCCACGTTCTCCGCGACAGTCCTGTTGGGTAGGTATCTGCCAAAAGCCGGGTTAGCTGCAGCCAAAACAGAGGCCCTGGCGTTCAAGGTGGCCAGTATGCCGGCCTTAGCTATTGAGACTGTCTGCTGCTCCATGGCCTCATGCATCGCCACCCTATCCTTGGCGTCCATCTTATCAATCTCATCAACCACGGCAACCCCCATATCAGCCAGCACCAGGGCACCCGCCTCAAGGTAAAACTCACCGGTTAAACCATCCCTAACCACTGCAGCCGTAAGCCCAGCGGCCGTTGAACCCTTACCCGTGGTGTAGACCGCCCTGGGGGCTATCCTAGCCACGTACTTGAGTAACTGCGATTTCGCAGTGCCTGGATCACCCACAAGCAGCACGTGGACATCCCCCCTTATCCTGGTTCCATCAGGCAGCTCCTTAGGTACACCACCGAAGAGTAGGCAGGCTATGGCTTCCTTAACATCGTCAAGTCCATATATTGATGGGGCTATTGAGGCTATTATCCTATCCCTAACGTCAGGCTGCATGGCCAGCCTCCTGATCTCCTGCTCATCCTGGGGCGTGATCTCTATCTCAGCGAACTCCTTCTGTAGGCTCTCAACGTAGTTGACGTTTATGAGCCTTGAGAAGACTGGTAACTTACCCCTCCTGGGCTCGAATAGGTTTATTTCAAGCACGCCACTGAGCATAACCCTATCCCCAGGTTTAACCGTATCCACCAAGTCATCCGTTAAAACCGCCTCAATACTCCTGGGCAATTGCCCAGAGGGCGTCTCCTCAGGCTTCTCCTGGACAAGTATCTTCTGCCAATCCGCTATGATGGACTCGTCAGTTACGAACATCATTGAGTTTACTGCACCGCACTGGGGGCACTTCTTGGGTGGTTGTAGTGATGAGTACGTGTCCGTGGTTACCGTGACCTCGTAGCCGCATTGATTACACCTAAACTTAGCGACCCTAACGTAATGCATTGGTGGTGTTTGCCTAAGCACAATACCCTCAATGGAGACGAACCTACCCAGGTGCTCACTCCTAAGCCTCCTTATGCTCATCCTGTCAATTGGGCTAAGCCTAAACCTGGCATAGAACTTAGCCACCTGACTGGCGTACTCAGGATCCTTCTCCCTAATCAATTCGCCGACAGCCTCGGAGGCACTGTCGATGACGATGCTTGGCTTTTCCATTAGGTAATCGGCAAGTTGCTTATCGTATAGGAGGAGGTCGTTGAAGTCTATTATAAGCGACCTCCTCCTATTTACTATGGCTAAGCTAAGTTCCTCATCGTACTTCTCAATCTGCTTCAAAAACCTAGTGAATCTATTAACCAGTTCATCCCTACCCAACTGGATTAATTCCTCACTGCCCACCCCCAATCACCCTACTGAACCATGGGTTAATGACCCTGGTCAACTCCTTGACGAGGATCTCCTCCTCAATGGTTAATTTATCCATGACCTCCTGAGGTAGGCCGGTTGGTGATACGCTAATCATGCTTAGTATCTTCCTTAGCCTAACGGAGACCAGGTCCCTTAAGGCAGTCATCAACTCCCTCGAATCCCCCTGTCCATTGCTTAATGCGCTTAACCTAGCCTTAACGTAGAAGAGCTTATCCAGCTTCGTTAACTCACTGGACTCCTTACCCTCAACCCAATGGGCCCTCTTAACATCATCCAGCGTCACCAGGTCCTGTTGAGTTAGGGATGCGTAGCCGCGTTTAATCAACGCCTCCGCCATTGGCACTGGGAGTGTCACCAAGTCCCCCGCTGCGTATCCGCCGAAGGTTGAGCCATTGACCTCTATCTTCGGTAAATCCCTGTTCACAATGACCTTAATTCCCTGGCCGGACACCATGGTTAAGACTAGCGACAACACTGATGACATGCTTAATTATACTCATGCCTGGAACCCTTATAAGTGAATTAGGTAAAATACTTCCTCATAGTTAACTTAAAGTATTCCCCCTCAGGTAATGGTGACCTCAACCTCGCTTTGAAGACCACACTTCTGCAGATCCTTAAATTCGGCTATGCACATAACCTGCCTCATGGTTAAGTTACTGGACTTAATTAGCTCGATTAATTCGCCACTAAGGTTATAGGCCCTGGCCACCTCCTTCAAATCCTCCTCCGTTACGTAATCTGGTAGGTTGACAACACCCATGCTTAGTATTTCGAAGAGGGGTGGGTCATTTTTAGCTATGTAATCCACCACATCCGGGAGCATGGTTAATATTAACCTTAATCCACTTAACTTGGGCATAATATTCCTAAGCGCATGTATAGCCGTGGTGAAGGCCCCTATGTATTGGTCATCCTGGGATAAGGCACCCTCATCAATAACCAGGACCAGCCCCCTTAAACCCACCGCCAATGTTAGATTGTGGAGCATGGTTAAGAAGTCTATTGGGTAATTGTAGGCGGCGGTTGTTAATTCGTTGATGCCGAGTTTAATGAACCTTGACAAGGCGCTGTCAAGTTTCCTAGACTTACCCAGCTTCATCACGCCCCTTATTGAGTCCTCATTATCCCTAACCGCGGTGCTGATTAATTGGCCAAGCCTCTTATCACCCAATTGAGCCGCATCCAGGTACATACAGAGCCAACTCGCCTTAAGCTCCTTACATAGGTTGAGGGCCATGTGGGTCTTCCCTGACCCAGCCCTACCCACCAGTGTTATCAACTGGTAACCGTCAATCATCTCAAGCACCCTCCTCTTAACAGCCCTCCAGGAGGGGCCTAGGAGCGTACTGGCCCTCTCCGGGGTTGCGAGTAACCTACTCTGCATCATGAAACCACCTTGATCAGGCCATAGTACCCTGAACCAACCTTAACCCTATGCGAACCCCCATAGCTCAGCACGTACCTCCTTCCATTAGCCCTTAAGACCCTAATAAGCATTTGATCAAACTCAGACTCACTAATCCCCAACTTACCACATACCTGCCTCACCACGAGTCCAAGGTCCGCATAGCCTGTGGCTGGGTTAGCGTACTTGGTTATGGCATTGTTCAACTCCCTCACGAAATCATCAGTGGTAACCGTGGGGTTTATGATGAAGCTGTATATGCCCCTAACCTCAGGCATATACTTGATAATAACCCTGTAGCCCCCTCCAACTCTCTCAAGTCTCAGTAAACCTTCCCCAGCAAGTTTAGTGATTACGGCATCTGGGTCGCTTATCCTCCTTGATAAGGCTTGCCTTAGCTCACTTAACCTAACCCCAATGCCATCTTCCAAATCCTCACCAAGCACTATGCCGGATGCTATCACAAGCCTCCTCTCATCAACATGCACGTTAATATAAGCCTTACCGCATTTTATTAATTTAACACTTAAACAGCGCCACACCTTGGGTAACTAGAGATGTTACGCCACTAGGCTGCCCTGCCTATTCTTCACTATTAAGTCCACTATGAAGGTTGCCGCCTCCTCAGCGTGTTGGAATGGCCTCTCCTGGACCCTATTGTGGAAGTCTAGGATAAAGACCGGGCACTCCGCCTCATTGGCAGCTGCGAAGGCGTAGTACCTATTCGCCATTTGGTGCAATTCAATTTCCTGAGGGGTCTCCTTCTCCCTAATTCTAAGCGCCTCATCCTTCATCCTCCTCTCTATTATGTCCATTGGGTTGAACTCCAGGACAACTATGGCGTCCGGCATCAGCCTCTCAATAATCCTACCAGGTAAGCCTGGATAAAAGCCGCCATGCATTTTAATGGCTGCGTGGGTATCTATCAACACGTCACCCGGTATCTTGGCTATTTCCTCAGCGGCAATCTCCTGAACCCTCCTGTAGTCATTAAGTGGGAGCTTCCTCCTCATCTCATCCCTATGACTTATACCATACCGCCTCTTAGCCACGTCAAGCATGTAGTCGCCGTAATTAACCACTGTTACATCGGGGAGCTTCTCCTTGACAATCCTAAGTATGGTTGTCTTACCCGCACCAGGAACCGCAACTACAATCAACCTCACGGGTAGGTCGCTCGATAAGGCTTTATAACTTTTAAGGGAATCTACAACATGGTAAAGCCACTGATTAACCGAGGGCAAAACCTTATAAACCCATTATTAATGATCAACGACAGGGCCCGTAGCTCAGCCTGGCCAGAGCGGCGGGCTCTTAACCCGTAGGTCGTGGGTTCGAATCCCACCGGGCCCGCCAGGTTTTTATTGGTGGTTGCTTACCGCATTGAGTAGTCTTAATGAATTTAACATGTGTAATCACCTAAAGGCGTCTTTCAACGCACTAAGAACAAAGCCGTATGCATAATTAAACAATACGTGGACCTTGGATTCAACGAGCTTATTTACGGCTAGTCATTCACCCTTAGGTACGCCACAGTACACATTACTGAGGAGGACTACGTAAACCTCAACCCCACGTTAACTAAGTTAGCAAGTTCATTAACCAGGGGTTGGTACGTTAACACATAGGCCTCCCTGTAACGCATCTACTCGCAGTGCCAAGTATCTTCAGAATATAGGTGGCATTCCCAGGTGCCACTACAAACCTCCACCTGGCTTAGGTTAACCCAAGGATGCTAACCTACGCATGGGCATTAACCACGGATGCCATTGCAGTGGCTAATAAGGTTAAGATGAGGATTCCCAGGGGGCTTGCTCATAAACCCTGGTTACTAATCTCACTTTTAAACCAACCTTAACTTAAGGTTGGTTTTAAGCAATAACCCTCCTTCCTTGTCTTTCCCGTGTGTGTTCCCTCCATGCCTTTGAATCTTTCCTCTAGGTGTACGTTGCCTCTTTCGTGGTATCCCATTGCCTCCCAGTACCCGTCCCTGTATTGTTTTGTGAATTCTATTGTGGTTAGCCACTTGGCGCTCTTCCAACCGTATAAATGCGGTATGAATGGTCTTGCCGGGTAGCCCGACTTCAAGTCCAGGGGCTTTCCGTTCATCCTGAGGGCTACTATTGCATCCTCACTTAACGCATCCTCCGCAGGTACCACGCTCTCGTAGCCGTCTGCTGACCGGAAAATAACCCACTTGGCATCATTCCTCACACCGACTATGCTGGCTATGTCCCTAATCCTAACACCCTCCCACTCCACATCCCTAACTGACCAACCGGTCACGCAGTGAAAGTCCCTAACATACTTAACGTTAATCATTGATATCAATTCACTATAGGTGAATTCAAGT
>Ga0081473_130649_pt1 | contig 11265 bp, 9 predicted proteins | sample CisSprmetagenome_FD_70977 | JGI IMG/M metagenome (GOLD analysis project Ga0081473, IMG submission 70977) | Hypoxic/sulfidic aquatic microbial communities from Cistern Spring, Yellowstone National Park, USA v2 (version 2) | ecosystem: Environmental > Aquatic > Thermal springs > Hot (42-90C) >... | reverse complement strand
GGCCTCTCCACCTGGCGAAGTTAACCACGGTCCTAACATCAAGCCAACCAATGGGGCCGCTTAGATCGCCACGCCTAACCCTGATAGGGTCATGAACCCATAATCACGTAACAACCAGGGTATGGGCTTAACACGGTGTTTTCGTAACCGATGCACCTAGGGATGCACTATTGCCTCGTGGTTTTGTGTGATCCTGGGAACACCGTAACCCGCTAGGTCCCAGACCCTTCACGAGTGCATTACTACTATTTAATTTATTATAAGTATTATCACGAACAATACGGGCATGTTGGTCACGCAAGTTCACGAAAATAAAAAAGCATTATGTGGGGAGTACTATTCACGAGCGGGCACACTCATGGGTGAGGCGTCCTTCACGAGGGTTTACCTTACAGGGTTGACCGTTCTTCACGAGCATGGATACACGCTGGTGTTGAAGTTCACGAGTCATGGGGCGGCTGGGTAGGAGAATTTCACGAGGGGAGAGCAGGTCAGGGTAAAGCGATGTTCACGAAATTCAAGGCCTTACATACTCGAAAGCTTCACGAAGGTCACAGCACATGCATACTGTGAAAGCTTCACGAACTAATAATGGGTATGTTGGGCAGGCAGAACTTCACGAAAACAACTACACGGGTAAGTGAGCTCCTTCACGAGCAAGCTCATGATAGGCTGCAAACGTTCACGAATGATGTGTTGGGAATTTGTTTTTCATGTTTCACGTGCCATCGAGTCTCTAAGCTTATTTCAATGGTACACGCATACTTATCTGCAAGTCAAAAACCCGTTTTACTAGGGGTATTTAAACTATGTGCATCGTGAAGACACGGTGTTTTTCGACACATCTTTTTATGACCTTTTTAAACTCGTGGGGGACGGCTCTACCTCGGTGGTTAGATGGAGGCGAAAACCGTGAGGGAGATCCACGTCCCCACAAGAGTAAGGTTGTGGATGCAGCGCCCCAACTACCTAGCAGTGATAAAGGATGAACGTGATGCGAAGTTCCTCGAACCATATGTGGGTAAGGTCATCACACTGAAGGTGGGTGGTATATATGTGACGGGGACGTTGATCAGGGTTAAGCACGGTAAATCGCACGAGCTCGAAATGATTTTGCCAAAGAGGTTGAAACCAATGTGGGAGATCCTTAGGCGAAGGGGCATTGAGCAGGACGCAGTGGTCATCATAAGGCTTGAAGACGGTAACGAAGAGGTGGTGTAGCCACGAGGTGAGGGGTATGGGTAACCTAACCAACCCTAACTTTAACAGGGGAGCGGTTCAGTACAGTAACCACTCCGGGCTTGTTCAACATGGTAAATCGAGGCAGCAACAATCGCAGTACCAAGTAAGACAGCAGGCACCTCCCAGGCAGGAGAAGAGGGTTAGCGATCACGGCGGCTTTGACGGCCTGTTGGTTAACCAAAGGTGTAGATTCAAGACCGGGACCGGAGAGGTTCTTGAGGGGTTAGTTATCGCGACTTCGAAATACTTTTATCTTGTGAACGTCGATGGGCAGGTCGTTGTCATCAATAAAGCCTGGATTGTCTCAATAACACCCGTTCAAAGCCCAACAAACAACAGCCAAGAAAACACAAACAACGCCAGCTCGGGTGCCGGCAATGAGAGAAAGCAGACCTCAGGATCAAAGTGATGCAGGTGCTAATAAAGTTTTCGCCGAAACTCAGGTAACGCAGGGAAGGCAAGGTATTGCATCGCCTACTATGTTTTCGGCAAGAGACGGTGATCTAATTGCCTGTGTGTATTCTGACTTAGTCAACCCTGGTGTCCTATCGATATCCTTTGCACACCACAACAAGTTGATCATGATGGATGTTGACATCAACATAAAGAGGTGGGGTGAGGACCGAACTGTCTTCATAACGTATGGTGCCCAGGGAGATAGTCGTTGGGTTACCCTGAAGAGTCCCGAAGACTTTGATAAGGTCATCGCCGCGATAAATGAAGTATTAGGGAGACTAGGTATAAAGAACAAAGTTGGCGTTAATATTGCTAATTTGATCCGTAGCGTTCTTGAGGACCCCAGGCGATATTACGCCTCGGCCCCCAGTACTGCCTACGAGGCTTGCGGCTTAGAGACAGAAGCACCACAGGTAACCAAACCTAGTGAGCGTGAGGCGTTAAGGAAGCAACATGAACAGAGAAAGCAAAAGGATACTGGAACCCATCCAGTATCCCTGCCTGACGAGGTCCACGAGGGCGAGAACGACAGGTTTACGGCGTCTAGGGAGTTTGATTACGATAATGGCGTCTTTACCATACTCATCAAGGATCGTGAGCAGCCTGGGAGTGAGGCCTCGGTTGTCTTTAGGTTGGTGCGGGTGGGGCTTACTAAGGTCCATGTTCACACTGCCGTGTATAGCAACGGTAAGGTCATGCTTGAGGGTCGTGGGGGCAAGGTCACAAAAATATTGAGGGCTGTTAGGCAGAGCTTCAACACGAAGGCCATTAGGAAGGATGGACCCATAGCCGACTTGATAAGGAGGGTTTATTCTATGGTTATTGAGGAATCCAAGAGACTGAGCGCTGAACTGAAGCAGCAACTTAGGCAGAGTCTCCTTGAGGAGTTGAGGAGTAACCAGGAGTTCTTGATCAATCCACTTAGGTACACAGTCACTAATGTCTTGGGGCAGGTCCACTATGGGGATGAAATCGCGAAGAAGGTGGGAGTACTGGGCATTGTATCATCAAGGCTACCGCGTAGGGAGAGGGTGAACGTCACAATTACGGGGCCCTCCTCAAGCGGTAAGTCTAATCTTCTCGAAACACTGTACGAGTTAATACCCAGATCCTGGGTCCAGGGCGGGAGGGTGTTCGCTTATTCCTCACCAAAGGCGATATTTTACGAGGGAGAGAGGCGGGTTAGGGGGAACGTTGTTGAGCATAGAATCAACGTGGCCCACAAGGTCATCATCTACTTGGAGCCAACGCCGTTCTACACAAGGAGCGATGAGACGATAATAGGTAGGGAGCTGCTAAAACTACTGCTCTCCGATTCAAAGGAGGGGAGGCCGCTTTGCCACAAGGCCGTTGATGCGGATAGTAAGGTCACCAGGTATTACTGCGTCGAGGGTAAGCCTGTCGTAATCACGACCCTGCCTGATGAGTATGTTAGTTGGCTCAGGGAGCAGGAGTTGGTTAGGTTAATGCCGGTAAGCGTTGACTTGAACCCCGAGGTCGAGAAGGAGGTCTTCGAGTTTATGCTAAACGAGGATGAGGAGCAGGAGAGGCAGTTTAAGCAACTTGCCTTGCTAGTGCGGTTCTTCCTGAGCCTATTACCCATCGTTAAGTCGGTCAGGCTGAGCGATAGTGCGAAGGAGGCGGTGAGGGACACACTGGGGAGGTACGTTGGCGACAAAAAGACCAAGAGACACATCAGGAGGGCCCTGAGGGACTTGGTTGGGCTCGCCGCGGCTTACGACCTGATGAATTACACGGCGTCCCTAATACGGGAGGGTAAGGAGGTCCCGAAGGTCCTTGACAAGTTAGTCGTCAGTGGTGATGCGGTTAGGTATGTATGGGACCTAGCGAAAAACGCAATTGTTGGCAAGGCGCTCGGCAACCCATTCACGGCGGATGAGGAGAGGCTCCTCAGAGTCATCGAGAACGCCGGCGGTGTAATGAGGAGGAGGGACATAATCGAGGCAATGCAACTCAGTGAGTCAACAATCAAGAGACTACTGGACAGGTTGGTTGATGCGGAGGTCCTGGTCAGGTGCCCTGGGAAGAGGGGTCTCTACGCCCTGCCTGGTAAGTGCCCCGAGTCCGATCGAATAACAAAATACACCCAGGAGGAGCAGGGAGAAAGCGAGGACCAAGGCGGGGGTGAGCAACCGTGAAACCCCTTTCTACGATGTCTCGTGAGGGGGCCTCCGTAGACCGTAATCGGGTCAAGGGTCAGGGCTATATTATTATAGGGAGATTTTGGGGATTTGGGGTCGTCAAGTTTAACGCGTGTTACTTTGTCACACCTGTAAAACTTCTCGAACCCAAATCTCCCAAATCTCCCCTTATAATATATAGTAGTGACCCTGTTTTTCTGACCCTTTTGACGTTCGTACGAACGTCAAAGGCTGTTCGGGTCAGCCCTATAGGGTTGACCCGAACGACCTTTAGTGATTCATGGGAAGGGTTGGGAAAAAGGTTCACGGTGGGGTGGTGGGCATGACTGACGTGATTAGTTTCGCCCTTGCCTTCATAAAGGGTCTTTACTACAGGGAGTTACTGCTTGATGCCGAGCCTGACGTGAGTACCCGCAGGTTCTATCTAGGTAGGGATATCAGAGCCCTGCCACAAAGACCTGTTGGGTACCACAGCAGGTTCATTGCGTGGTTTGACAGGTTGAATGACTTGGTGCACTTCCCATCAAGGGTTGAGTTCACGAGGCCTGGGGATAGGAATGCTAGGCCGCTTTATCTGAGTGTTATAGAGGCTAAAGAGAGGTTAGGGATCACTGGTGACTCTACGGGAGAGGTGTTACTGAAGGCCTTCGAGAGGTTGGGTTATGCCGTCCAAGCAAGCCTAGCCTATACCAGGGCAAGTAAGGCGGAGGTCTATAGTGGGGAGGCCTACGCCCTAGAGCGCATAATGCTTGAACTTGAGCCCAAGGGATCCAAGGACTTAAGCGGGGTTAAGGATGCGGTTCTGAGGGCCCTTGACTTGCTAAGCCCATATGTGGAAATGCCAATTGTAATCTTTAGCGGGCATAAGTCCTACTATATAGTATTGGAATTACCAAAGCCCATCGGGGCTGGTGAGTATGACATTAGGGATAGGCTTGGCGTGGTTGTTAGGAGGGTGTCACTGGGCGAGGTACACAGGGCATTCTATGAGTTAATCGTGAGGAGGTACCTACGCAACGATAATGGGATTACCAGGTACCTGGACAACCAGGTTGCAGAGCCTAAGAGGTTGTTGAGAATACCAGGTTTCAAGCACGAGGTTAGTGGGCAGCCAGCCCAACTGCTTGACACGGACCTACACCCAATCGACTTCGACCCAAGCGTCATGGATAGGGCAGACCTAACCAAGGACGCCCTGACGGACGTATGGCCATTCATCTACCAGCTCGACACTCCAAGGAGTATACGCACCAGGGTGTTTCCGAATAACTACGCAATCAGGCAAGGCGATAAATGGGATTGCTTACCAACATGGGTTAGGGCGTTGATTGATTACTTGAGGGAGACTGGGGAATTATGCCACTATGCCCGTATGGCAGTGGCTGGCTGGATGCTGTGGTGTGGTTTCACAGACGAGGAAATACACGAGGTATTCAAACACGCACATAACTATAGACAAGGCACAACCCAGTCCCATATCAACGATGTCAGGAAATACTTGGAGAAGGGTGGTAAGCCCATGGGTTGTGAGACCGTGAGAGAGAGGTGCAACGGCTACAAGGTGCCTGACCTGGATTGCAAATCTATACGCAAGTCACCAGTCCAACCCAAACCCACTGAAGCCAAACCTATGGAAACCAAACCCGAGGTTAAGACCGAGGTCAAGCCAGAGGTGAAACCCGAGAACCCCGTGACACTTGAGGTTACCCAACCCAAACCTGAGAGCCAACCCAAGCCTGCACCACCTAGTAACACCACTATACCCCAACCCAGGAGTAATGTCAGTACTAGCAATAATAAGAATAGGAAGTTAGCAAGAGGGAGTGGTGGCAAACAAGCACACTTGGGAGACTTCATTGATAAACCGAGGCAACCCACTACCCAGACCACCATTGAGGAGGATTGGAGTAAGATACTGAGGCCAGAGAAGAGGAAGGTCATTGATTGTAAGGAGTTGGGTGACGAGTGCAAGTTCTACCATGACTGGGAGGAGTTGTATTATTGGCATGGCGTTGATAAGGGGCCCATATTCCAACCATCGGAAGAGTGGTACAAAGAGTTAGCTTTACTCACCCCTCAGGAACACGAGAGACTCCACAAGCAACTCTACGAGTTAGTCATAAACGGCAAGCAACAGGAAGCCCTGAAGCTCTGGGACGAGTTCTTCAACAAAGTGTTGGCGAGGAAGATGGAGGAACGCTTACGGGGTGGCTAGGGATCATAGGCATCATAAAAGGGGCAGAGGTATTATTAATATAATAAGACGGTAGTTGTGGTTACACCACAAGGCATATATTACCTGCCCTGAGGTTAACCTGTGGTTAAGTGGGTTAGGTACCGCGGTGGGGAGTGCGAGCACTTCCGTGACATACCCGCCGTGGTGTTTGATAACCCACTCAATGATGACTTGGGGATAATGCTCGGGAGGCGTTTTGAGAGGGCTGGGTTCCTAGTGATATGGTTAATGACAGGTAGATACTATGATCACGGCTTCTTCACGCTTAAAACAGACGCACCAGCCCTGCAGCTCAGGTGGTTGGCTAACATGTACAGTGTGCGTTTTGTATATTCTGAGGACCCCTATGTCAGGAGGGTGGCTAAGGAGTTGGGCATCATGGTTATACCATGGTCCATATTTAGGGGAGTCAAGACCCCACTGCCGAAGTTCCCAATCCCTACCCACCCACCTGTGGTGTTTGACTATGAATGAGGATCAACTGGATGTGTATTATACCTATTGGGACCTGCATGCTACGAACCTGATATACGACGCCCTATCAGGCAAGCGCCAGTTTATCTCCATACTCGTGTTAGGCGAGCCTGGCCTTGGCAAGACATCCTACGTGTACTACAGCCTCAAGACAGCGATCGCCAAGTACCTGTGCTATCGGCACGGGGCTTATGACCCCGATTCCTGCCTGAACCTACTGGAGTCAAGGGCCCGTGTATGTTGGGGTAGGTCGTGCGAGCAGGATGACTTGGATAGGAAGTATGAGTTCGTATATTACACTGGCCTCGCCGATATCCCTCGCTTCATCAACGACGTTTATGCAATACTTAGTGATGGGTCAGCTAGGAGGCTCAGGGTGTTGTTTGTGGATGACCTAATCAGTAAGTCCCTTTACAACTACGGTGGCGAGTTGAGGAGGCTTTACTTGGCGTTCAAGGACCTGGTTAGGATAATTAGGACGGTCAGCAGGGTGGTGTTGAGCACGGGAACGGCTCCCGAATACTTTCCCGTGGAGTTCCTGAGGATATCCAAGGTGATAATTGCCAGGAGGGGCTTCGGCTCAACACTGTTCGAGAGGAAGCATACAGAGTATTTTACCAAGTTGTGGTTCGGCCGTGAGTACCAGTTCAAAGCCCTCGTTCACGAATTCACCGATGAAGTTCCATGGGCTAGGGAGTTTGGGTTACCTACCTGGTTAGAACAAAGGATTGAGGAGCGTAAGAAGGCGACGGCTAAGGCAATCATCGAGTGGGCGATGAAGGATTCAAGGCAGGGTGAGGCGACCCCGTGACGGGAACCAGATATTCACGCGGCACCTATAGTAGTAATATAGGTAGTGCTTAACCCAAGACCTGGGCTTTATGGTGAGCCTGGCCCTTCACGATGGAGTGCTCGTTTAAGGTATATATTACTGATACGGTGTGGCAGGGTGTATGGTCAAGAAACAGGGAAACGAGGGAGGGGCTGGGGATAAAGCACTGCCTGACAAACTGGAGTGGGAGAGATATAAAGATTTAGTGCTCGCATACCCTGAATTAACCAGGATACGCAGCTTGGTTGAGTCAGTGAGGCAGGGGTTCGCATTGATTACGGGTAACAAGTCTGTTGAGGCGGCTGTGGCGTGGTTCACATCCATACTCAAGCTCAATGTGGTGATTGATTGGCGTAACGCGTATGAGGAGGTCGAGTTGAGCGAGCTCCTTGATGATGCAAAGCTCATGTCGCTACCCCTCATGTGGGAGGTCCCTGAGGGCGTTGTGGTGGCTAATCGTAAAGCCATGCCCGTGAGGTTCAGGAGAATCTATGTAGTACTATCCTCAGAGGAGGCTCGCGGGTTGGTTGTCTTTAGTCAGCCAAGCACAGGTTTGCTTGTTAGGGATACTGAGTACATATACTTCGGCTTCCACGGAATTGATGAGGAGGAGAACAAGCAGGTGATTATGGAGAAGGCGAGGCACAACGATAAGGACTTAACCATTGACTTCTGGAGCGTTAGGCCCAGGTGGACGTCGATGATCATGCCCCTGACTCAATAGCCCCAAGCCTCCGCTTGAGGCAGTTTCTATAAGCCCTCAGCCTCTCTCCCTTGGGCAAGTGCCGGGCATATGACGCGCACTCAACGATAACCTCCCTATAGCGCCTACCTGACTCCTTGACGTTAACCCCCCTACTCTTACCCCTAGGCACGTGATTAATTGAGGATGGGGCATTAAAAACCTGGTGCTCAGCATTATGGCAACTCATCACGAGTCAGCACCAGCAGGCATCGTCACCACTAGTGAAGCGGCGTTTTATAAACCCAGGGCCTTCAATCTTTGGAGAAATTGGTTATAACTCAGAACCCGCACCGCACCCCTCTCACTATACCTCAACAACCCCTGCTGCACCAGCAGCCTATAGATGGCCTTTTTAGTTAAACCCATGGACAAATACTGCTTAACCACGTCAATGGGTATCTGGGTACCCCTACGCCCGATGTGCTTACCCATCGCCTTTGCCCTCGCCAGGGCTGATTTTGTCCTCTCGCTGATTAGTGCCCTCTCAATCTCGGCAGTCACGCTAAGCATTGCCAGGGTTGCCTTCCTGATTGCCTCGCCCAGGGGTGAGGATTGAACCACATTCAGCTCGGGGTGCTTGACAAACAATATGTTGTAACCCTTCTCTGTCAATAGCTTGTAGGTCTCCATAACATCCAGCATGTCCCTACCCAACCTGGTGATGTCGAAGACAATTATTGTCCTTATTGCCGGCATCGACTCAAGGGCACTAAGCATTTGCTTGAATCCGTCCCTCTCCATGGCCGGCCTAGCCCCACTGACACCAACATCCTTGAAAACACCCACCAATGTCAAGCCATTGGTCTTTGCGTATTCCTCGATAGCATGAACCTGGTTGCTTATGTCCTCGGTCTCCAGGCTCACCCTGGCGTAACCAACCGCGAGACTTGGTTGCATCGCTAATTAATTCCAGGTGGGGCAGGTACATAAAACAAACCCATTGTAGTGAGTCAATGGAATTAAATTCCTAATGCAACCGAGGCACGACTTGAGAAACGCCCAGTTCCTAAGGTGGTGGGTTGAGGAGATTGAAAGTGCCCCCTACCCAAGCCCCTACTATGTAGGGTCTAGGTACTAGGCCTAGTGTGCCGGGACTGTGTATTAAGGTATCCACCTCATTATGTCTAGTGAGCCCACAGCACCTAGGGCTTGTCGATAATCGGCACCCAGTGCCTGCCTAACCTGTTCACCCAATCCTTGACAGTCAACACCACCCAGTGATTGTTATACCCAACCACCTAGGATCGCCGATACCAACCACCATATTAGTGGAGTTTCCTGGCGCTATGTATGTGGGTCACTCAATCACCTATCCACTGCCGATCTATACTATTGAGATTATGCCAAATTCCCATTTCTTCCTATGTCGAATTCCCATACACCCCTATGCCAAATTCCCATAACCTCCTATGCCAAATGGGTGAGCTGGTTATTAATCGCAAGGTTGATAAGTTAGGTCGGCAAGGCTTGGTTGAGTGATGAGGTTTCATACAGCGGTAAGCAGTGGCGAGCCAGAGACAAGCTGATTTAATTTTAGTAATAGGTAGTTCAACAACAAACCCTGGGTGCGAATTTGATGTACCATTGCCTAAGCTCCTCGTGCCTCGGTGACCAGTAGTGCTCCACAAGTATGCGGAATTCAGATGGTGGCGCCCTGCCCTGCAGGGTGTTCACAATAGACTCGGGCACACCCTGGCTAATCATGTAGGTTGCGAAGAACTTACGCAACTCATAAAGCTCGAAATCACGCCCAAGCACCTGCTTGGCTGTGTCTTTTATCTCCTTGCGTAACCTGTCTCTCTCGAAGGGTATTAGTTTGGACTTGGCTTTCTCAATCACGCCTTGATCAAACAGGTTGCTTGCTGACCACAGCTTCGTCATTCTCTCAATCATGGACTCCCTATGCGGGAGGTAGTTGGTTTTGACCCACTCCAGGAACTCGGGTCTCATGAATGCTATGAAGGCTCGCTTGGTTTCGGTTACCTTGCCTATCCTCAACATGCCGTGCTCAAGGTCTAGGTCGTCAATGGTTAGTAGGTATGGTTCACCTGGTCTCAAACCAGTCTCTGATAACAAGGCAAAGTAGAATTTGCTTTCAATGGTGGGTAGGTTCTGCCATACCTGCCTGAGTTGCTCAAGTGTGGGTAGCCTGGCGTGGTTGTTTGTCCTTGGTCTATAGACGGTGAAGGTGTCATACAGCGCCCTAAATAGGGCTGGGTCCCTGGGCTTGAGGACTGTCTTGAGGAAGGACTTCAGGGAGTATGTGGTGTGTTTGAGGGTGTAGTGTTCATTATCCTCGGCTAATTCAGCCAGGTACTCCCTGATGCTGTCGGGCGTCAAGGTCCAATTGAGTTCAGACAGTACTCGCTGTATGTAGTTGACCTCGGTCTTGATTGTACCCTCCCTAAGACCCTTCAGCCTCTTTGCCTTGATGAACTCCTCAATGTCCTGCTCACTCACAACCCACTTATTACCCATCGACCTCACATAGTCACCTAGGTACCTATCCAGGTAGGATAGGAGTAGGTCTCGGTACTCGGGGTCAGCCCTAGCCCTGGCAACAACCCTAACCAGGTCACTAATCGAGGCTGGCTCAAGCTCGGGTATTTGACCGAGTACCTTGGCTAACTCTTCATTACTGAGGAACTTGAGGGCACGGCATAGCAGGTCTTCAGTTACCCTACGCTTGCCTGACCTAATCATGGATATCAGGTTAATGGTTACACCCAAGTCACGAGCCCTAACTCCCTTCTTCTCCATCACGTAATTAATTATCTTGACCCTCTCCTCATTGCTTATTTTCTCGATGTTCACGAGCTCGCAGTCAACCATGCTTGCCACCCACCTGTTACGATGCACAGAGGCATTTAAGTTTTGTGTAACAGGGAGTGCATCGATACGTAACACGGTGAGGAGGGATAGAACGCAAAAGCATCGTTACTGCCATGGTTTGAAGCAACGGTTTTTGGGTCATGAACCCAGAGGGGCAGAGGCCAATGGTAGATGTTTAGTATGAGCTGTATACCCCTATTCCTGAGGTCGTTGAATATCTCCCTGTAATGCTCAACTGCAGCCCTATTCGCGACCTCATCAAGCCTCTTCAAATCCCTCTCATCAA
>Ga0081473_122141_pt1 | contig 11280 bp, 11 predicted proteins | sample CisSprmetagenome_FD_70977 | JGI IMG/M metagenome (GOLD analysis project Ga0081473, IMG submission 70977) | Hypoxic/sulfidic aquatic microbial communities from Cistern Spring, Yellowstone National Park, USA v2 (version 2) | ecosystem: Environmental > Aquatic > Thermal springs > Hot (42-90C) >... | reverse complement strand
ATATTACATTATTTGCAAAAAACATCTTATTTTTATATGTACCAACTAAACCAATAACAGAATCTAATGGTATATCTTTAACTATTTTAAAATCTATATTTTCATTATCCTTACTTATAAAGGCTTTTACAACACTATTCCCATCTTCTATAACAAAAGTTATTCCCTTTTCAGTTATTTTTTTATCATATACCAATCCAACAATTGCAACTTCCTCATTTTCTGGTATCTTATTTAATGGATATATACTCCTCATTTCAGAATGCTCCTTTAATATTTTCCTTATCTTATTTAATCTTTGCTTATAATATGATATCCAGGATATTATATCTGGCTTATTCTTTTGTATTTCAAATCTTTTCAGAATATTTATTTCTTTTGTTTCCTTCATTTCCTTTACCGATAATTCAATTTCTTCTCCAATATGTTTTTTTGTACTTTCTATAAGAACAACATTATTACTTTCTTTTTCTATGTTTTGTTTGTTTTCCTTTATACTAAAAAAATCTTTTATATTTATTTTATTTTGTTTTTTATTTATATTATTTTCCTTTTTTTCAACATTTTCTTTATTATTATTAACATTTTTCCCAATTATTCTATTAATGAATTCTTCATCTATTTTATTTATGTTGCTTTTTATTGCTTCTTTAAATATAATATCTAAATCTCCCTCTTTTAAAGAGTTTAAAAGATCATAAGCCTTTTTTTCAATAAATATATTATTTTCCCATAATAATTTTATGAAATCATCTTTGTTCATATATCTTTTTTTATTTTTTCATATATTTTTTTAAGATTATCAACATCTGATATTATCTTTAATACTTTGTTTACACCTTTTTTTCCATTAGATATTATTTTCGATTCCATCAATTCACCAAATATGCTTTCTATTTTCTTTAAATTTTTATATACTACCGTTTTATCTAGAATAGATATACCAAAATTATTGGATAAGTTTACATATTCTTCATAAAGATTGTTAAATGTTACAAAATCTTCATTTTTTATTTGTTCTTTTATTAAAGCCAGTAATATTAATTTTTGTGTTTTATTTAAAGTACTTACTATAGATTCTAATATATTTAAATCAACACTTGAAAATGCCTCATCTATATCTTCTCTATCTATTTTTTCCTTATTTTTATTATACGCAATTGTTGCTGATAATCTTAATACATTTATTGCAATCCTCGCATCTCCAGAAAATTCTTTAGAAACTCTTGCAGATATATAATTTATATCTTCCTCGGATATTGAACCTGGTTTTAGAGCTTTTATAGCTCTATCTTTTAGAATTTCTCTAAGTTCATAATAATTGTATGGAGAAAACTTTACCTGGATTATTGATGAAAAGGAGGATTTTACTCTCTGATCTAATTGAGATATAAAGGATGGAGAATTAGAAATAAGTATTAGTCTTATTCTATTTAAAAAATTTATATCATAGTTTCTTAATAGTAAATATAATATTTCTGTATTTTCAGATTTTCTAAATATAGTATCTACCTCATCTAATATTATTATTAGCTTATAATCATTATTAATTATAAATTTATATATATTTTCATATATATCATTCTTTCTAAATCCACTTTTTATATTTATATTTGCCAATTCTTCATATATTCTCTTAAATATATAATAATCTACATCATCTGATAATATTTGTTTACAATTTATATATGCAACCTTTACTTTTAATTTATTTTTTGCTGAATAAAAAGATATACCTTTGTTTAGATATCTAGCTATTAATGTTTTTCCAGTACCTGTAGTTCCATATAAAAATAGATTACTTCCAGTGTTTCTATTTAAAAATAAGTTTATATTTGATAATATAATTTCTTTTTCTTTATCTCTAAATTTTATTTCATATGGAATAAAATCTTCTTCAAAATATCTTCCATCTACAATAATGTTTTTGTTTTTGTTCGATATTTTTTCAAAATCTGCTAAAAAATAATCTATTATTGAATTTGTCATCATAATATCTTATTTTATAAAAAATTTTATAAAATAATTTTGCAATCGATTTAAAAACATCAAAACATCCTTTTTATTCCTTAAAATAATAAATTTTCAATTGATTTTTAAAAAATTGCCCCTAAACTTTTTCCATAATTGATTTTTCCTTCTAAATATATCTATATGTCTCCTGTTTAAAAACATTGCTTATCAAAAAATTTATAAAAGATATATATAAATTTTTTGGTACACCAACATCAAAATGTAAGTCTATTATATTATATTTGCCAAACTTTTATATACTACTAATTAGTAATTAATTATTTTATTTGCATACATTCAAAGTTATTATAATAGATTTTGAAGACGGTGTTCCCTATAATTTTTTAAAATTTTCTTCAACCTTTCCTCATCAACATCCTTTTCTATTATATTAGATTTTTCTTCATGAAACTTTTCAACAATAATAAAATTTTTTAATTCTTTATATTCATCTACAACATAAAATTTTTGAAAAATATTTTTAGCTTCTATTAAGTTTTCTTTTTTTACAAAGAAATTTACATCTTTACTTTTATAATATGTAATATATTCCTCTTTAAATTCATCTATAAATATTTTATTATAATAAATTTTATTTAAATATAAAAAAGAAATCTTTGGTATAATATTATCATCTTTTTTTAATCTTTCAGTTAAAATCTTAGATAAAATATTATAATCATTTAACAATTCAATATATTTCTTATTTAATTCTTTTATCTCTTTTTCTTTTTCTTTCCTTTCTTTTTTATTCTTTATAATAACTTTTATTATTTCAATATCTTTTTTATTTATTTTTTTCTTCTTTTTCTTCTTTTTTTCTTTTATCTCTTTTTCCTTTTCTCTTAAATTATTTTTTGCTGCTACAACTTCTACCTTTCTATTTTTTAATATATATCTCAATATTTTGATGTATTCATCTTGATTTTCAGAAAATCTTTTAGCTTTTTCAAATATTTCTTTTAATTTTTTTAATGCTTCTATTGCTGATATATAGGCGTCAAATTCATGATTATTTTCAAATATCTTCTTTAAATTTTCATCCTTATAGTATTTGTTTTTTATTTCTAAACTAATGTCTTCCTTTGGATTATATACACCAATATTTAGTTTTGATGCTATATCTAATATTGTCTTTGGTATTTCTTTTTTATCTGTAGCAATAAGTACAACATGCTTTAAATCACTTATATATTTAACAATATCTTCGTTTTGTATATTTTTTCCACTTAATTTATCAATTATATTTCCATTATCATCTATAACAACCAATCCCAAATTTGTACCTGGATCTATCCCAACAATTAAGGATTTTAGCATTATTATATTTATTTTAATTTTTTCCTTAAAAATCTATATTTCTTTTAAATCTTACTAATATATTATTAATAAATGCCAAATGACTGGTCATATTTAGTAGAATTACAGAAGAACAAACCAGGTACTTTGGCAAAGATACTTAAGAATAATGCACCAAAATATGTAAAGGAAGAAGTTAGAAGATTAATTAAAGAAGGTAAAATAAAGAATATACAAGAATTAATAGAAAAAGCAGTAAGTGAAAATAAGAGTTTAATAAAAGTATTAGAAGAATATGGAATTAAAAATAAGGAAAGGAAATTTGGAAAAGGAAGTATAAGATGTATAATATGTGGTTCTCATGATAGAGTTATTAGAAGATATAAAATACATATATGTGGAAGATGTTTTAGAGAAATGGCAAAAGAATTAGGATTTAAAGTAATGGGAGAATAATGGTAGATATAATTAATGATTTCTTTTCTCATGCCACAAATTGTATAAATATTGGAAGAAGAGAGGTAGAATTCAATTATTACAATAAATTATTATTGAATATTTTGGAAAAATTAAAGGAATATAAATATGTTGAAGAATATAAAACAGAAGGAAAAAAGATAATTGCTAGATTTTCCGAATATTTTAATTTTGGAAAAGCAATTCATCCAAGATTTCCTGTATCATATAGAGAATTAGAAAAGTATGAAAAAAGATATTTACCTGCAAGCGGTTTTGGAATGTTGTTAGTATCTACTAATAAAGGGGTTAAAACAAATGAAGAATGTAAAAAGGAAAAAATAGGAGGTGTTTTAGTTGCTGTAGTTTATTAAAGCTTTTTAAGATATTCTTCTAATTTCTCCTTTAATTCCTTATTATTTAATATAGATTCAATTTCAGATAATTTTCCTTCTATAGATAATAATTTTCTATATAATATACCTAAAGCAATCCATATCTGTACTTTTGATGGATTATCAGAATTTTCATATATATCTTTATACTTTTTTGTTTCTTCTATTAATGATTTTATAAAATCTCTAAATACAGGATCTAAACTATCCTTCCAATCAGAGGCCATATTCTTTTAATATTTTATTTTTTACCTCTTCAAAATGCTCTACTATTTTTTCAGGTTCTAATCCGTTCTTTAAATATCTTGAAAATTGTCTATTATATTTTTCAGGATCTTTTTCTTTTAACATTAATGCATAGTTTTTTATGTGTTCCCCCTTTATTCTATCTTCAGAGGGTAAAATTTCTTCATTATATGGAATTTTTAATCCAGCATCAATTGCTCCTTTTAGTGCTGCATATAATGAATTTCCCTTTGTAGATCTATATCTTCCAATATCTAATATTGCTTCTTCAATTCCCCTTTTCTTTGCTTCTAAACCTGCTAATAATCCAACTAAATATGCTGTTGGTAAATTTCCTCTATGACCTTTCCATCCATATTTCTTTTCTAATATTTTTGAATGTATTGTTAATAATGTTTTATCTCCATTTTCATTATATAATGTTATTTGTGCTAATATATTATTTAAAAATCTTCTAATAACTAATCTTGGTTTCTTCGATTTTAATAACTTTAACCTCTTTCTATAATCTGTAATATTTTCTCTTCTTCTTCTAAACTTTACTACGTAAGTAGGACCTGTAGCCATTAAAGATATTTTTATAAGTAATTTTTTAAATTTAATTTGATTTAAATTTTAAATTCTTTTTATATTTGAAATTGATTACAATATTAAAAATAATTCTTTTGGCATGTATAGTATATTATCTTTATAATCCAATTCATAATCTCCAATAATAATTCCATATTTCGCATTATATCTTTTCATACTATTTCTTACTTGTTTTTCACCTTTTTGACTTTTTCCATATTTAACTTCTACAGGTATTATTTTATTATTATTGGTTTTTATTAGAAAGTCTGCGCTATTTTTATTAGGATCATAAAAAACCTTTATATTTAGCATATTATGAGTTATTTGTATTTTATATAATGTTGATGCTATATATTCTTCAAATAAGAATCCTATATCACTCTCTTTAAATGTTCCCAAATAGTCTTTTATCATAAATCTTATTGTTGGTGTTATAAAATAATATTTTCTTCGTTTTCTGCTTTCTTTTTCTTCGCTTCCTAATGGTTTAACAGAAAATATTAAAGAAGACATTTCTAAATATTCTAAAATATTCCGTACGTTTTCTTTACTTATATTTAAACCATTTGAAATACTTTCTATACTTATTTTTTCTGCTCCTGCCAAATAATTTATAATTTTTATAGTATCTTCTATACTAGAAGATTTAACGTTATTTATTGTAGGGATATCTAAATAAGCAATTTTTTTAATTGTCTCCAATAACAAATCTTCAGAATCTTTTTTATATAATGCTGTAAATGGAAAACCTCCAAATTTTAGAAAATCTTCAATTTCAAATAAATATAATTTTATTTTTTTATATATTTCTATAATTTCGTTATTATTAAAGAACTCTCTAGTAAATTTAGGAATAAGTGAATCATCTTTTAGTAAGTCTAGTATTTTTTCCTTAAGTATTTTAGTTTTATAGTATTTGTCTATCTTTTTTGATATTTTTAAATATTCAATAAAATTTAAAGGAAATAAATATTCTTTTTTAGCCCTTCTAGCCAAATCTGCACTGGTTTCTTTTTCTAATTCCAATGCAGAGGAACCTGTGGCAATTACAAATATATTTGGATACTCATCATAAATAACTTTTAATGCTAAAGCCCATTTTGAATCATGATTTACTTCATCTAATAATAAAAACACAGGTTCTTTTGAGTTTACTAAATCTTCAAACAAAATTTTAGATTCATAGATGTCTATACAAGATCTTAAATCATAATTAAGACTTTTTAAGTCATCTACAGATATAAATAATGTTCTTTCTCTAGGTATATTCTTTTTTCTAATTAAATACAAATATATTTGATACAACAATGTTGTTTTACCTGTTCCTCTTAATCCCGGTATGATAATTAATCTATTAATTTTTTCATTTTTTTCGAGGAAATTATCTATATAGTTTTTTATTCTAGAAAAGATATGTCTTTTTGAAAGTGGTCTATTATTCTCATATGTAGTATATTTTAAAGCCAGCTTTTCTGTATATTGTATTCTTCTTTCTAGGTAAGTCTTTAGTATATCAATATCCATAATATTGTAATAACATTTAATGTTATAAATATTATCATATGTCATAATTGTTAGTATTAACACATTCATAATAATATATTAATATTTAGTATTTATATATTTTATTTTTTCATAACTGTTGGTATATTAACATAATGTTTGTATCCTAAAAACTAAGATAAAAAATAAATTATTATTGTACTAAATTTTGAGATAAAGAGAAAACTATATTATCTTATTCAACTCTTTCAAACTTCTTTTATCCAAATCTTTCAATATTATTTGATATAGGTTATCGTTTTCATCAATAAACAAAACATTATCTTCTAAAATAAAGAGATTTTTTGGAGAAATTATTTTTATCTCTATTTCTTTATTATTTATAAGAGCATTTAATGTTATTGTTTCCCCCTCAACTTTTATTTTCTTTATTTTTTCTATTTTATATATTATAGAATTATATTTTATTGCATTTTCTAATATTTTTCTAGAATTTTCATCTAAAATTGTATAATCTTCTAATAAAAATATTTCATTGAAATTATTATCATAAAATCCTACAAATTTTGGATTTGATATTGGGAATAATAATTTAGGCATAAGGTTTTCATATTTTTTACCATTATATATAATATTTACTCTACTAGGTCTATTAGAAGGTCCTATTACTATATTTTTATCTTTTATTATATTTAAATTAATTATTTCTAATTTTTCACTAACTCTTTCTATTCTTTCCATATTTTCTATTTGATTTTTAAATAATTCATAGAACTTTCCCTTTTTATTTATTAATTCATCAGGTTTCCCTTCTTCTACAATTTTTCCATCTTCTATAACAATAACTCTATCCATATTTAAGATCTCTGATAAGTTATGTGAAATATATATTAAGGTCTTATCTTTTGAGATATTTAATATAGAAGAAAATATTTGTTCTCTGCTTTTTGCATCAATGTTTGATGTTAATTCATCAAATATAAATATATCGGGATTTTTTATTATATTTCTTGCAATTGCTATTTTTTGTCCTTGTCCACCAGATAATTTTGTTCCTTCTTCTCCTGCTGGAGTATCATATGCAAAAGGTAATTTAATTATATCATCATGTATATCTACAATTTTACAAACTTTAATTATTTCTATTTCATTTACATTTTGATTTCCATAAGATATATTATATCTAATAGTATTATCAAAAATCTCTGGTTCTTGAGATAAATATGAAATTTTTTCTCTAAGATATGTTAAATCTATATCTTTTATATTTATATTTCCGATTAATATTTCTCCATCATTTACATCATAAAATCTTAATAATAATTTTACAATTGTTGTTTTCCCTGCACCATTTTTTCCAACAATTGCAACTTTTTCTTTAGGTTTTATTGTAAAGGAAATATTTTTTAATACAGGAAAACCTGGTTCATATCCAAAAGTAACATTAACAAATTTTATTTCATCAATCATGTTTGGTTTTAAAGCATTTTCTTTATTTAATATTTTTGGCTTATCTTCTAATAATTCTAATATTCTTTCGGCAGAAACTAAAGCCGCCGGAATATCTCTGAAAAATCTTTCATATGTTTGGAGTGGGCCATAAATATATATAATATAAGATACAAAAGCAACCAATATACCTAATTTAATTAGATTATTAATTACAAAAATTCCACCCATATACCATATAAAAACAGTAATCAAATCTATTATTAGAAACAGTAGTTCACCTCTTATTGAAATAAGTTTTCCTACTTGTATATCTGTCGAATACCAATAATTTATTATATTTTTTGTTTTTTCATATTCTTCTTTTTCTTTTGAGAATAGCTTGATGCTATAAAAGTTCCTTAGAATATTATTTACTTGAGTTTCGACATCTACAGACTTTATTCTTGCCTTTTTACTAATCGTTCTAATTTTTCTTTCGTAAATTGTGAAAAGAACAAAAATAAATATTGCAGTGATTATTACAGGTATTGCTAAAAAAGGTAATAGGAGGAAAAGTACAATAAGGGTTCCAATAAGTGATAAAGTATCTATAATTATAAATGGCAAGTCATATATAATAAAACTATTTATTTCTTCTATATCAGATTGATATCTAACTATTAATCTAGTAGAAGAGTATTTTTCTACAAAAGAAATATCATTGAAAATTATATGTTCTAATAATAGCTCTCTTATTTCTTTTGTAATTTTCGTTTGTGTAATATTTAATAAAGAATATCCTGTTAAATATGAAAACCTAGAAGTAATATAAGATATCAACATTAAGAAAATTATTGTAAGAAATACTTCCAGTGATGGTGTTTTTGATATAAGAACTTTATTTATTAGTAAAGCTGTTAAATAAGGAGGAATTAATTCTATAATAGTACCTATAATAAAGATAATAGTAACTAAAGTAAGTTCTTTCTTATATTTTTTGATAATTTGTATTAAAAATCTATATATTTCTTTTTTAGATCTTTTCTTTTCTTCTTCTTTTTCGATTATTTCAGTTTTTACTTTTAAATTAAATTCATCTACAATCTTTTGTATATTATTTGCTTTTTTCTTTGTAAAATATGCAACTTCAAAAACTTTTCCATCTTTATCTATTGCAATTAATTTACATATACTTATTCCATATTCTATATTTAGTTTTTCTACATTATCAATTTCTAATATTTTGTTTTTATTATTATCATATACAGAAATTTTGTTATCTAAAATTTCAATAGTTTCTTCAGTAAAATTGAGATTCCTATCAAGATCCGTTTTAAATATTGCTTTAAAATGATCTGTCATAAAATATATATAATTGTAAATTTACTTAAAAATAAAAATTATGGCAAAGATTTTCCAAAAATAATTGTATTTGGTATTTAAATATTACAGTATATTATATAATTTTATAGATAAATTTATATAGATAAAGATATATCTATAATTTATGCCTAAAGGATGGAAGACAATTTCAACACAAATAAGAGAAGATGAATATAAAAAAGCAAAAGCATTAGGTATCAATATTTCTGAAGTATTAAGGAAAGCATTAAGAGAAGAAATTAAGAGAAGAGAAGAAGAGGAAAGATTGGAAGCAATAAAAAGGCTTGGAGAATTACTGGAAAAGACAGGTGCTACTCCTGAGGAAAATATAAAAATAATAAGAGAAATTAGAGAAGAAAATTAAAATGAAATACGTAATAGATACTTCTGCTTTAATAAATATTGTGTTGAAGTTTTATAAAGAAGATCTAAATTTTATAAATAGATTAATTGAAGAGAGTGTTTTTCCAGATTTAATATTTTATGAGACTGGAAGCTATTTAAGAAAGTATAAGGAAATAAATAAAGTTTCTAATAATGAAATAAAAGAAATGACGGAACTATTTAATTATATAATCGGAAAAGCCAAAATAGAGGAAGTAAGATTAAATTATGAGGTTTTTGATTTAGCAATAAAAGAAAATTTATCTTATTATGACGCAGCATATTTATATTTAGCTAAGAAATATAATTTAACTTTAATTAGTGATGATAAAGATTTAATTAGGGAAGGAGCTATAAGTTCTGATAATCTTTTAAGAAATTAAAAATTTTATTTACTTAAAAAATATTGTTGGTGTTTTAAGCAATCTAAAAAATTTATTAATTTAATAAATTTTCTGGAGGGTATTAAAGCTGTGAAGAATATTGTCTATGTAGGGATCATTGGGATCCGGGTTTATTCCTATTTTATCTTCAATAAGGAAATATTGATTTCCACTTGGGGGTATTATCATATTTTTCAGTTTCATATTATTTAGTAGTTTATATATTAGATAACCTACTATTGCATCTGGTATATCTCTTTGTATGTAAATTTCTACATTAGTTGGTTTTTGATTATTATCTTTTCCATTATTAATAAGAGGCTTTTCTATATAATATTGTATTTGAGAGTTGCATTCTCTATAATAACATGCAGGATAGCCTCTTACCATAATTTCTCCTATTATCTTTAACATTTCAATTAAACCTTCTTTTTGTTCTCCCGGTTTTGTATTCATGCCAAAAGCAATTTCTATATAATGATTCTCTGGTTGAGGTTTTGTTACATTATCATATCTGCGGAAAGGAAAGTATCCATCTTCTACAGCTTTTATTAAATCATAAAGATTTCTTATGCCTCTAAAATACTCATATACAATAGGAAAACTTATAGGATATCCTCTATAATGTGCATATTCATCAAAAGAATTTAATATTTTCTCTATATTAGGAGGATTATAGAAATGTTTTATTGTATCTACATAGTCTCTTACAAACCCTGATATTTGTTTTTTCTCTTCTTCTGGAAGAAAAGGCCATCTATTATCTATTAGCTTATAATAAGGATCTACAATCCAATTTATACTTCGTTTAATTTTTTCTTTTATTTCTGTTACAACCATATAATGATAATAATAGTAATATTTATAAATTTTATCTTTTAAAAGATTATTACTCTTTAAGATGGATTGTTTATATGCAAAGCACGATTTTAAATTAAAAATCTATACAATTTGCTTTCTTATTTATAAAATATATTAAAATACAAGTTGTTTTTAGTCAAAAACTGTTTATTAAGATATACATAATTTAAATTAAATCCGCCGCGGGTGGGATTTGAACCCACGCCCCCTTTCGGGGATATGGTCTCCAGCCATACCCCTTTGACCGCTCGGGCACCGCGGCATAAATGTCCCCCGCCCATCGTTACCAATACTCATCTTTTCATATTGGTTCGTCTAAGCGGGGATACATATTTAATATAATTTAATATAAA
>Ga0081473_126416_pt1 | contig 11307 bp, 9 predicted proteins | sample CisSprmetagenome_FD_70977 | JGI IMG/M metagenome (GOLD analysis project Ga0081473, IMG submission 70977) | Hypoxic/sulfidic aquatic microbial communities from Cistern Spring, Yellowstone National Park, USA v2 (version 2) | ecosystem: Environmental > Aquatic > Thermal springs > Hot (42-90C) >... | reverse complement strand
CAAACATCCTGGCTACGGCCTCGAGCGAGAGGCCCACGTCAGCCCTCCCCTGTATTATGGCCGTGGCCACGGCGGTGTGCGTCTTAACCTCATAGGTGTAGCCCTTCACGAAGTCCTCTGGTCTCTTACCCCCGAGCAGTTCCCTCAGCCTGAGGTCAAGCAGTACCCTGGTCCCTGAGCCCCTGTTGCGGTTAACTATAACTACGTCGTCACGTAACATGTCCTCAAAGCCCCTTATCCTCTTCGGGTTACCCTTCCTGACCAGGAGGCCTATGCGCCTGGCATAACCCCTGAAAATTACCACCTTGCCCTCAAGGCCTACGACCTTTGGCATGTGGACGTTGTACTGCAGGGTCTTCTCGTCAAGGAGGTGTGTGCCGGCTATGTCGGCGTCTCCCCTCCTCAAAGCCAGCCAGCCGCCCATGGAGCCAACGCTTATGATCCTTGAGGACCTGGAGAGGCCGGCCACCCTGAGAACTACCTCAATGCCTGGGCAGTTACTGCCTATGATGTTGAGCTCCGGCACCCTCAGCGACCTGGAGAAGAGGGTTACCTCAACCTCCTCGTTCTCATCGAAGTACTCCCTAGACTCCTCGGCCACTATGAAGCCATCTGAGAGCCCTATGCCAGCTATGGAGCCTGACCCTGCCATCAGGGGGTATGCCGAGATGCCCTCCAAGCCCTGGACCAGCTGCACGGGTATGAGCTCTGTGAAGCCCCTTCCTGCCTGGAACCTGAAGGGGATCCTCGCCCTGACCTTCACGACCTCGCGTGTAGGCTCAAGGCCCATCATCCTCAGGACCACCGGGGTCACGAGCGTGTAGAGGTTCATCATGGCCGAGAGCGGAAAGCCGGGGAGGCCGAACAGTATCTTGCGGCCCTTGACGGCTATGGCCGTCGGCTTGCCGGGCCTGGCCTTAAGCCCGTGGACTATGACCTCAGCGCCTAGGTCCCTGAAGACCCTGTAGATCATGTCGCCGTAGCCGGCTGACGTGCTGCCGGTCGTTATCACTACGTCAGACTCCTCGAGGGCCTTGGCCACGGAATTTAACATCACCTCGTAGTTGTCAGGCAGTATCCCGAGGAACTTGGCGTCAACTCCGAGCTCCCTCAGCGAGGCCGTCACCACGTAGCCGTCCACATCATAAAGGTGGCCTGGCTCTAAGGGCGCACCGGGCGGCGTAAGCTCAACACCTGTAGAGAATACCGAGACCCTGGGCGGCCTGTAGACCTTCACCCTGCTGACCCCGAGGCCTGCCAGGACCGCTATCTCGCGGGCGGTCAGCAGGGTCCCTGCCCTCAGCACGACGTCCCCGGCTGAGATGTCAGAGCCGGCCTGGCTTATGTTCTCACCAGGCGCCACAGACCTGTAAACTGTGAGCAGGTTACCCTTTCTGCTGACGTGCTCCTCCATAACGACAGCGTCGGCCCCCCTTGGTATCATTGCCCCCGTGGCTATCTCGTACGCCTCGCCGGGCCTGACCTCGCCGACGGGCGCTGATCCAACGCTTACCTTGCCGGTCACTCTTAACGAGACAGGCGTGACCTCGCTGGCGCCCGCCACGTCAACTGACCTGACGGCGTAGCCGTCGACTGTTGACCTGTCAAAGGGAGGGTAGTCTATGGGGGCCCTCACGTCCTCAGCTAGCACCTTGCCCTGGGCTTCAAGGAGGGGTACCTCGATTACTTCAAGGGGCCTTATGCCGCCAACCTTCTCCTCAAGGAGCTTCAACGCCTCCTCAACGCTAACTAGCTTATGGAACACTAGGGCCACTAACTACACCCTGACACGGCTAACGCCTCCCTTACAGCCTTAAAGCTGTGCTCTTGGGGCTCTATTACTGTGGCCTTGGGACACAGCTCCTTTGCTTTCCTCGCGGCCTTTGGACCCATCGCTATGACTAGGTCCACAGCGTCCTTAAGCCTCTGGCAGGCAGCCTCGGCGATCAGCGCGGAGGAGGCTATGAGTACATTGAACCCGGTCGGTATTAGGTCGGCCAGTACCCGCTCCCTGTAGATGTTAACCCTGTGGACGTTAGCGCTGGCTCTGACCGCAGCCTCAAGCTCGTCATCCCCCTGCTCGGACCTTAACGTCAAGAGCGACCTGCAGTTCAGTTCAAGGGCCAGTGACGCCAAGGAGCCCGTAGTGTAGGTCCTCGGCATATAGCACTGGAGGCCGAAGGCCTCAGTGAAGGCTCTGGCGGTGCCTGGGCCCACGCAGAGCGGCCTCGGCCCGCCCGGCCAGCCCTGTAGGAAGCCCCTGAGGAGGAGGGGGGCTCTCGGGCTCGTGAAGGCGACGCAGTCATAAAGGCCCTCCCTTATGAGCCTCGCCGACTCCCTCAGGCCCTCATCAAGCGGCTCTATCACCACGGCCTTAACCCACGTAAGCGCCTTGAGGTCCCTGAGCTCCAGCGGGAGCTCAGGGCCTAGGTAGAGAGCTCTGCATCCGCCCTCCAAAGCCTGTCCCTCGCCAAGGCCGCGGGCCCCACTATTATGACAGCGGGGTTCCTTAGGAGCCCCTCCCTTGAGTACCTGACCAGGTCCTCTATAGTACCTGCGAGGGACCTCTGGGTCGGCATGGTCGCGTCCATAACGGCCAGGGCTGGCGCCGAGGGGCCCTTGGCCTCAGCCAGCGCCGTGAGAACCCTCTCCGCAGTTGAGACCCCCATGAGGACCACCACATTGTCAACATGCCTCGCCAGCTCCCTCAGCCTTCTCAGGTACTCCTCCATCTCAGCATCCCCACCCGCGACGCGGCCTGTGACAACTACAAAGCTTGACCCGTAGACTCTCCCTGCTAACGGCGCGCCGGCGTAGGCAGCGGCGCCGACATAGCTTGGAATGCCAGGCACTACTTCGCACTCCAAGCCCCTTGAAACGACGTACTCGCACTCCTCTTCACCTCTGCCGAAGGTGTAGGGGTCACCTCCCTTGAGCCTCACGACCAGGAGGCCCCTTGAGGCCCTGTCGACGAGCAGCTCGTTAATTTCGTCCTGCTCAAGCTCATGTCGGCCAGGCTGCTTGCCAGCATATATGAGCTCGCAGCCGGGCTTTACCTCCTTAAGCAACTCCCTCGGTATTAGCCTGTCGTAGATTACTACGTCAGCCCTCCTCAGCGCCTCAAGCCCCTTTACAGTGATGAGGCCAGGGTCCCCAGGTCCGGCCCCCACTATGATGACCTTGCCCTTCAAGAAGGGCACCTCATAGGAACCTCTTTAACTCCTCAGCGGCCCTCCTTCCCAGGTCCTCAGGCCTTGACCTCTCACCTCTTACCCTTATCACGGCCATTGAGGCGCCCTCAGGGCTCGCCACCCCTGCTATGAACGTCATCAGGTCGCTCTTCAGCACCTCAGACACGCCGCCCACCGGAACGCCGCAGCCCGCCCTGAGCGTCCTGACGAACTCCCTCTCGGCCATCGCCATCGCCATTGCAAGGGGGTCTGAGGCCTCGGAGAGCCTCTTAGCGATAGGGGAGTCCTCAGGCGCCACGACAGCTATGAGGCCCTGTCCTGGCTCTGGGGGGAAGTAGTCGAGAGGAAGCCTGAGCCTGGGTACCTCAATACCCAGCCTGAGCAGGCCGGCCTCCGCTAGGATCAGGTAATCCACTTCCCCTTCCATGAGCTTCCTGACCCTAGTGTCAACGTTTCCCCTGACGAGCTTAACCTTGACGTTAGGGTTGTGGGCCAGGACAAAGGCTGACCTCCTCACGCTCGCTGTGCCTATTGACGAGCCCTCAGGAAGTTCCTCAATGGAGCTCACAGGGGGTTTGCCCTTGCCAAAGACGAGGGAGTCGTTGGGAGGGTCCCTCGGGGGAACCGCTACTATGGCTAACCCTTCGCTGAGCTCCCCCGGCAGGTCCTTGAGGCTGTGCACGGCAACGTCAGCCATGTTGTCAAGGACGGCTCTGTTGACCTCCTTCTCAAAGGCGCCCTTCACGCCGATCTGACTTATAGGCCTGTCAAGGACCTCGTCCCCCTTGGTCCTGACTATGACTAGCTCATAATCTATGGCTTCCCCAAGCCTATGGGCTAAGTAATTCATGACTATCTTAACCTGGACCAAGCTCAGCTTGCTGCCTCTCGTCGCGACCCTTAGCTTCATCTCAGCTCCCTTAGGGCGCTCTCCACTGCATTAACCGTTAGGCTCAGGGCCTCCTCGTCGTGGGCTGTGCTGGTGAACCAGGACTCGTACTGGCTCGGCGGCGAGAACACCCCCAGCCTCCTCAAGGCCTCGTGGAACCTGGCGTAGAGCTCCCTGTTAGCCCTCCTGGCGTCGTCAGCGTCCTTAACAGGCCCCTTGACGAAGAAGACCTGGAACATGCTCTCAACCCTGTTCACGGTGTACCCTGAGGCCTCAAGGGCCTTAGCGACCTCCTCGGCAGCCCTCGAGGCCCTCCTGAGGCCGTCCCCGTTCTCGAGGACCTCAAGGGTTGCCAGCCCCGCAGCCATTGTGACTGGGTGAGCGTTAAAGGTGCCTGCATTGAAGACCCGCCCCAGCGGCGCGAGCATGTCCATTATCTCCCTCCTGGCGACTATGGCCCCCACGGGGAACCCTCCGCCTATTATCTTGCCGAGGGTCACTATGTCGGCCCTCACCCCAAAGTACTCCTGGGCCCCGCCCAGCGAGAGCCTGAAGCCCGTGATGACCTCATCGAATATCAACAGGGCCCCGTGACGGTCAGCGAGCTCCCTGAGCGCCTTCAGGAAGTCCTTGGCGGGCGGTATGACGCCCATGTTACCTATGACTGGCTCAACTATTATTGCCGCCAGGTCGTCCCCTGCCGACCTGGCTGCCCTCTCGGCTGAATCTACGTCATTGAACCTGGCTATGAGCGTCAGCGAGGCTGCCTGGGGCGGAACCCCAAGGCTGTTAGGGACCCCGAACTCTGAGGCGGCGCTTCCCGCCTGAACTAGGACGTAGTCGTGGGCGCCGTGGTAACATCCATCGAACTTCAGTACCTTGGTCTTTCTCGTATACCCCCTGGCAAGCCTTATGGCCGTCATGGTGGCTTCGGTCCCTGAGCTGACGAAGCGGACCTTCCCGCCAGGCATAACGTAGCCTACTATCTTTCTCGCCAGCTCAACCTCCGACCTTGATGGGGCCCCATAGAGCCAGCCCCTTTCGACCTGCTCTAAGACCCTCCGGCTGACGTAATCGTTTGCGTGCCCCAGTATGAGGGGACCGTAACCCAGTACGTAATCTATGAGCTTCTCGCCATCCTCGGTGAACAGGTAAGCCCCCTTGGCTGACCTGACGAAGAACGGGTAAGGCCTGACGGCGGCCCTGACGGGGCTATTAACGCCGCCCACGAGGACCTCCTTGGCCTCCTCATAGAGCCTGAGGCTCAAGCCTTCCGCCCGCAGTTTACGAACTCCGTCCCCCTATTTGAGGTATTACTGGCGCTAGTTTGTGAAGGGCTTCGGGGCGATACCTAAGATGGGGTTTGGCATGATCTCGAGGAGCGACTGGGAGCTTCATCACGAGGCCCCCGGCGCCGTCGTTATTGTTGCGGCGGCCCTGGCGAGGAGCTGGGAGCCCGAGAAAGTAAAGGAGGCGCTCGAGGGCATCTCAAAGACAGGCGATGGATGGCCGCAGAGGCTGGCTTACGAGCTGGCGCACAACGGCGACTTACTAAAGGAGGTTATAGGGGAGCTTAAGCAGGGCCTCCGAGTTAGCCCTCAGCTGATAGACGAGGTCAGCAAGAGGATAGGGCTTCAGGTCAACTTACGGCCTCCTTCATGAGATCCCTGACCTTGTCCTTTATATACTTCCTTAGCTCATCGGCTCTAGGCCTCAGCGAGTCGGCATGGAACTTCTCATCGTTGGAGTAGGCGTACAGAAGGACTACTGGTATCTTGGCCTCCTCCGCTAGCCCGCGCAGGTAAAGCGAGTCGTTCCAGTTGAAGACCCTGAGCCCTGAGGCCTGAAGCTTAGCCGCGTCAACAATGGAGCTCTTAAAGAAGTCGAGCTCTAACCTATCAGAGAACGCCTTCTTTACGTCATCGATTAGGCTCTTGAAGTTCACCACAACGTATTCCATCAGGTCAGCTACTCTCTGAGGCGTCTCAGGCAGCCCTTTTGACCTAAGCACGTCCTCAGCTACGAGGACGAGCTCCTCGCTTCTCTTAAATACGGACACGTGCACGAGGTCACGCCTATCAAGGAGGCTTAGGGCCCATCTCCTGGCCAGCTGACCGCGGGCCGCGTAGACCTTGACCATGTAGTCTAGCTCAGAGTCGTCAAAGTAATAGGCGTCGTTCATGATGGCATCGGCCAGCCTTGATGGAAGTAAGAGTGAAGGGAGGGAGTCATTGCCGTAAAGGGGGAAGAGGCCTGGCTCCCACTCTTGGGATAGGGCCTTCATAAACATCGTTATGGCCTTGGAGAACGCCAGGACCTTGTGGTGGAAGTAGACGGACCTATACATCTTATACCTGGCGTCAAATATGTCCTCCAGCGTCTGAAGGCTCTTGATATCAAGTCCCAGGAGGGGCCTTCCATCAGGGTCTATTGTTAACGTTATGCCGTGGATCAGCCTCGCAATATCTATGTTGCCATAGACTATGCCTGTTGCCTGAGCATCCCGCTGAAGGTAGTCGAGCCTGTCAGCGTCCGCTATCTCATTACTTATAATGTCATGTATTACCTTGACGCTGCCCTCGCTCAGGCCAAGGTCCTCAAGGACCTGTAGCCCGGACCTCGTCGAGTTGCCTGTGAGTGAGAGCTTCGCGGCCATAAGGTAGCCCTCAAGGTCTTTGAGCTTCCCCGCCCGCGGGTCCTCGGAGGCCAGCCTCAGAAGGCGGTCTATGAAGACCTGGGCATAGGCCTCATGGACCTTGAGGTTGCCCCCAGACAAATTAGTGAGCTCCTCAAAGAGGGCCCTTGATACTCTTCCCTCCGCGAACAGCGCGAGGTCCTTCACGGCCTCCTCGGTCATGTGGCTGTACGCCAGGTGCCCTATGTCATGTAGTAGGCCTGCCAGCCTAGCGACCTGAATTAGGCTTTCAGCGAGCCTGTCGCAGTCCGAGGCTAACGCGTCACAGACCCTTTGGTCCCTCTTAGCGACGCTGGCGACCTTGGCGGCTATCATGGAGGCCAGGTGCATGACGCCAAGCGAGTGCTCGAGTCTGCTGTGGCGGGCCGAGGGAAAGACGAGGAAGGCCATGCCCAGCTGCTTAACCCCGTGTAATCTTCTCAGGAAGGGCGTCTGAAGAAGCCAGTACTCAGCGTCATTTATTGGGATGAAGCCGTGTATTGAATCCTGTATTACCCCTTTAGGTTCATAGGCTCCTAGCCTCCCCTCGCTGTTGAGGCCCATCAGTTCCTGGCCTCCCCCATGATCAGGGAGAGGACAAGTTTTAAAGATGCCGTGATCAGCCGAGCCCGGCCTCCTCGAGGGCGTGCTTGTACTTGCCCGTTATCTCAGTTGTCCTGGGGTCAACGCCCCTTAGCTGGGCCAGGTAGACAGAGACGTAGCCGCCTAGCAGGGAGCCCTGCAGCAGCTGGGCGAGTAGCCCTTCACCTCTTGGGGTAACCCTAACAGTCACATCGCCTTGGCCCTCGTAGACCCCCCTTAGCATGTCAGTTATAACTGAGCAGAGCCTGCCACCACCCTCTATTAGGACGAAGCCCTTCCTTAGTTTATGTTGTACCTGCCACGCCACTAAGTCGTTGTGAGCGGACTCCGGGTAGAACTCCGTCTTAGCTATGACCTTCGCGTTCTCGCTGAGCTCCTGCCTCCACCTATGGGCAATTATCTCAAAGGGGCCGCAGCCAGCTATTATGTAGACATCCCTGTCCCCGATGGCGTTAGCTATAACAAGGCCCTCCTCAGCCGAGGTCGACCTGAGGGCATCGGCTGCTGCCCTTACCTCATCATCACTTACCAGGTCAACCCCTGAGGCCTTAAGCAGGCCAAGGGCAGCGCCTATCAGCATCCCAAGGGCCGTCCTGGGGTAGTAGTTGGGCTCTATGAGGGCCAGCGGAAGCCCGTTCTCTTTTGCCCACTGGCCCAGCTTGCCGCCGCTCGTCACAGAGCCCACCAAGGCGCCTCTGGACCTGGCCTCCCTGGCGCATGAGAGAGTCTCGTATGTGTTGCCAGAGTAGCTAATCGCTATGACGAGGTGGTCTCTCGTGACCCAGGGAGGCAGGCCTTCGCTCTTGTGGACAAATACGGGGACCCTAAAGCCCTTAGCCGCGGCGAGGGCGAGGACGTAGTCGGCGGTGACCCCGCTTCCCCCCATGCCACAGAGGACTATGCCCTGAGGCGTGATGCGGGGGACCTTCACGTTCAATGCGTCTCTGTAAGATCCAAGGAGCTGGTCAGGCCAGGTCCCGTAAAGCTTCAGCATGACGCTAACTCCTTCGCTTACGCTCAAGGCTCATGACCGCCTCCTCTATGAGGCCAGAGGCGATAAAATGCGTTTTCGTTAGGCTTCCCTTCGCTACTAGCTCGGTGTGCACGGAATCACGAGGTGGGCAGGACAAGACCTGTATAAGGGTACAGGTAGATAACAGATATAAGGAAAAGGGCGTTAGAGGTCTTCTACGGTACGTCAAACTCGCCGTAGAGTATCCTCATCTCATCTATGCTGAGCGGCTCGCCCCTCCTCGCCTTCTCCTCTATCTCCTTTCTTCTCTCCTCGAGCACCTTGAGCTGTATCCCTCTCTGCCTTGATACCTTCAGCTCCTTCAGCCTAACCATGATCTCCCTGTACTTCGTGTAGAGCGCGTCAAGGACCTTTGACAGACTGTCTATCTCCTTGCTCTTCTCATCAATTAGGCTCTTTAGGGAGTCTATCTCCTTGTTCATCCCGTCTACCTGGCTTGACAGGGACTGAACCTGGTTCTTCAAATTCACCGCCTTCTGCCTCAGCTCGTTCCTCTTATTGATGAGCTCGTTGAGCTTCAGCCTCAGGCCCTTCACCTCGGCCTCGAGCTCCATTATCGATATCTCCTCCTGTCTGGCCTTCCTGATCCTCTCGGCCAGCTGCTCCAGCCTCTCTATCTCCTCGACGAGCGTTGAGCTTCAGCCTCAGGCCCTTCACCTCGGCCTCGAGCTCCATTATCGATATCTCCTCCTGTCTGGCCTTCCTGATCCTCTCGGCCAGCTGCTCCAGCCTCTCTATCTCCTCGACGAGCCTCTTCTCCTCCTGCGGGGGCAGGACGCTGGTCTGCTGCCTCCACTCAAGCTCCTCAATCCTCTTCGTGACCTTCCTCAGGCTCAGCTTCGCTATATTGCCCTCCTTCTCAAGGAGCTGTCTCGCCTCCCTCAGCTGCTCCCTCTTTGACTTGAGCTCGTTGAGGACGCTGTTCAGCTCCTCCTTGACCTTGGCGAGCTCGTCCAGGACCCCCTTCCTCTCCTCCCTCAGCTTCAGGAGCTGGCCAACGACCTCCCTCTTCTTGTCAATAAGGGATCTCCGCTTCTCCCTGAGGCCCTTTACCTCCTCTATAAGCCGGGTCCTCTGCTCCTTGACATGAACGATCTTATCCCTTATCCTGTCAACTATCTGGTAGAGCTCCTCCTCAGGCTTGTTATTTATGTCAATGTTAACAAGCTCCTGGACGTCAGGCAGAAGCTGGGGCTTCTCAGCCCCCTGTTGGACTTCATTTGTCGTGTTGGTCTGGCTTGCGTTAGCCTCTGCATCCTCGCGTGGGTCATCGTACAACCGCTTGACCACCTCCCCTTGCGACTATCACTCGTGCGTCTACGGCTGTCGCTGTCTCTTGGTTTGCAAGAATAGGATTTATATCTAACTCTTTTATCTCATTGTGGTCATTAAGTAGGAGACCGACCTTAACTATTATATCGGCTATGGCGTCTATGTTGGCCGGAGTCTCCCCCCTGAAACCCTTGAGGAGCCTATAGACCTTGGTGGCCTTAATCATCTCGAGCGCCTCCTCTTGGCCAAGCGGGGAAAGCCTCATGGTGACGTCCCCCAGAAACTCCACCAGCAGCCCTCCTGCGCCGAACGTCACCACTGGGCCGAAGGCCATATCGTTAAGCCCTCCCACCATGACTTCGTGGCCTGACTCAAGCCTCTGGACTAGGACCCCCTCAACCCTGGCCCCAGGCGCCCTAGACTTGACGTTATTAATTATGGCCCTGTACGAGGAGGCAGCGCTCTTAGGGGTCACGCCCACTAGGACGCCTCCTACGTCAGACTTATGGGATATGTCGGGCGATATAACCTTCATGACCAAGCGGGGGCCCACCTTCTCGGCGCAGGCTGAAGCCTCCTCCTCGCTCCTGGCCACGCAGAAGTCGGCCACCCTGACCCCGTAGGCCCTGAGAAGCTCCAGCGCCTCGTCCTCAAGGAGCTTGCTCCTACCCTCTGAGAGGGCACGCTGAATTATCTCCTTGGCTCTCACGGAGGCCTCCTTAGGCACCGTTGGCGCGGGTCCCTTGGACTTGACGAGATCCCTGGCCCGCCTAAAGTGGAGGAGAGAGGCCAAGGACCTGGCAGCGCGGTCAGGGAGCTCAAAGGTCGGTATGCCTAGCTCCTCCAGCGCCCTGGCCAACTTAACGCCTGCCTCAGCCCCTATGGTGACTACGACTAGGGGTATCCCCTCATCATCGTCTCTTATCAGCTCGATAGTCCTGAGGGTTTCATCAACATCCATCGTGGGAGGCTGGACTAGCGATATCAGCAACAGCGAGTCAACAAGACCTCCCTTAACCAGTGCTTGAGCTACGAGCTTATACTGCTCAGGCCTCGCGTCCCCAGTCAAGTCAATAGGGTTCCTCAGGGAGACCCTGTCCGGGAAAACCTGCCTGAGCGAGCTAACTATAGCAGCGGGGGTCTCAGGGACCTCAAGGCCTTCGGCGGTCACGGTGTCGGCCGCTATGACGCCATGTCCTCCCGAGTTGGTTATTATCCCGACCCGAGGTCCTCTGGGCAGCGGCTGCGAGACCAGCACCTTCGCTGCGTCAAAGGCAGCCTCAAGGTCCTCGAACAGCAATGCCCCGGCCTCCCTCATGGCCTCCTTGAACACGTCATAGGAGCCAGCTATTGAGGCCGTGTGGCTTAAGGTCGCCCTCGCGGTCGCCTGGAACCTGCCGCCCTTCACTACTATTACGGGCTTGCCCTCATTTACGTTAAGCCTTATGGCATCTATTAATGCCCTCCCCCTCGTGACGCCCTCCAGGTAAACAACCATTGCCTTAACGTCAGGCGCCTTTGCCATGTACTCAAGGCTGTCGACCTCATCGACGTCGGCCTTGTTGCCGAAGTTTATGGCCTTACCGATTCCTATGTTTCTGGCTGCCGCCCAGTCCATAAGAGTGGCCAGCAGGGCTCCGCTCTG
>Ga0081473_132160_pt1 | contig 11315 bp, 16 predicted proteins | sample CisSprmetagenome_FD_70977 | JGI IMG/M metagenome (GOLD analysis project Ga0081473, IMG submission 70977) | Hypoxic/sulfidic aquatic microbial communities from Cistern Spring, Yellowstone National Park, USA v2 (version 2) | ecosystem: Environmental > Aquatic > Thermal springs > Hot (42-90C) >... | reverse complement strand
ACGAATTACTTGAGGCGATGCGTAAGGACCTATACAGGAACGAACCACCAGAGGGCACCAATGGACGAAAACTAAGGCGGGCCCGTTAGTACCCCATCCCGGGAATCTCCTGAGGAGTGTTGTGAGCATCACTGTGGTTGGTGCGGTCAGTACATTGGGTGTGGGTTTATAGTTATGGCATCATTATCAATGCACTACCGTAATTTATACCTAACACGCCAACACCAGTGAATCGAGATTAGCTGGCGGTTAATCTCCTCACAAATACCAAGCGTCAAGGAGGCTTTCCTAGAATTTGCTCGGAAAGCTCTAGCCGAAGATGCTGTGGGCCGTATTGCGTGAACGCTATTCGATTTTGTGAGGGACTTGCTCAAAGTGAGGAAGGCGAGGGTAGCTATCATAGCTGATGATGTGTTCCAAGCAATTGGGTTAAGGTATGCGGCAGCGTACGTTAAGGGGCTTCTGAACATGATCGAACATCCCCAGTACAGCTACGAACGCATGGTGATAATCATAGCAACGAGCGAAGGAGTCTCAAGGGCTGAGATCGGCAGGCATCGCTGGGCAGACCTAACGCCCATGTGAAACATGGGTAGGGAGGGCTTCGAACAGCTCTATAAGCAGTTGCCTGACCCGAAGCCCAGCTTCGAGGAGGTTTGGAGGCTCACAGGTGGGAACCCAGGAATGCTCGTGAAACTCTACCAGATAAGGTGGAGTGTAGATGAGGTTATCAAGAGCATTATAACATCTAAAAAGCTAGATACATTCACCCTCACACTTTATGTATGATTCCTTAAGGAAATTAAAAATGTACATGTTTTCATTTTAGGCCGTGAAGATCATATAGATACTAATGCGCTCGCTAAATGGGTTGCCCCTGACCTTGTACACGATATCTCGAAACACTATATTCATATGCATCGATTCCCTCTAAACACGTTACTAGACCTTAGGGAATACAACTTGGTTATGAATACACGTAGTAATGAGGTTTTAGCACTAGCACATATACATTATTTACATTGGATATTTCCCCATACGGTGTTAAGGATTCAGAAGCCTTGACATATTATAGAAATGCATATGGTATAAGTGATCAATATTTAAAATATTTAATAAGACATGTTTTGTACTTAACGCAAATTAAGGTTTCAAGGCTTGTGCTAGCAAATTCCCATTACGTTACTAATTTACTTAAAGACTTAGGTGTAAGTGTGAGAGTTCTGTATCCTCCCGTAAGATCTAGGGAGATAATTCAAAGCACGTCATACATTAGACGGAATAATAGGGAAAGAATGATAGTTACAATAACTAGGATAGCTCCAGGAAAGCAGCTTGAAACAATACCTTTGATTGCATCTAAGGTTAAAGATGCCAAGTTCATATTAGTGGGTTCGTTAAATGATAAAGACTATTACATGAAGTTATTACGCCTAAAGAAGGTGTTTAATGCCGATAACTTCACAATAATCCCAAATATTGATTAAGACCAATCTATACGCCTTACTTGGCAAAGCATTAATATACCTGCACACGGCTAGGCATGAACAATTTGGGATCGCAGTTGTAGAGACAATGGCTGCTGGAGCAATCCCCATAGTTCATAAGAGCGGTGGGCCTTGGCACGACATTCTCGAGGAAAGAGGTGGCCTTTATGGGTACTCTTTAGCACTGTTGAAGAGGCTCTTGAGAAAATTAGGGATATAATTAGTAATCCATATAGACACGTCGAGGTTAGCGAAAGGACTAGACTAAGAGCCTTAGCATTTGATGAGCAAATATTTAAAGCAAAATTTAGGGAAATAATTAAAAGTCTTTTAAAATAATTATTAACATGGTTAATTTTGGAAATAAGCCGAGGATCATTGGAAAAGGGTTCATCAAGAGAATGATGCTGCTTAAACATAGAGGGTTTTCATTACATTACGTAATTCCAAGTTTATTAACTTACGAAGTCTCACGTAGATCATTGTGTCCCTGTAGGTATCTTATTCTTCCTAATGGCTTTAGGGTAATTCTACCAATAAGGCATCAAAATATTCGTAGAGGAACCCTATATACATACTCTGAGATATTCATTTACAATGAATATTCAAAGCTACCAGAATATAATGTGTGCAATGGCGATATAGTGTTAGACGTTGGTGCTTTTGTTGGGTTGTATACTTTATCTGTAGCCGATAAGGCAGGCTTTATCATTGCTATAGAACCAAACATTGCCTCTTATACCTTTTTAATCAATAATATTGAATTGAATAAATTGCACCCTAAGGTTATGACCTTTAATGTAGCACTAGGGGATTTTGAGGGAAGAACTACGCTCTACATTGACGATTGGTTAGCGGGTGGTTCTACGCTTTTTAATTCATGGCATAAGGATTACGGTCATAGTTTAAGTATTCCTGTTAGAATCACTACACTTGACAATTTACTTAAAAGTCTTGGTATTGATAGAATAGACATGGCAAAGATTGATGTTGAGGGTGCTGAGTTAATGGTCTTACGTGGTGCTATGGAATCTCTGAGGACGCATTTAATAAGGAAATTAATTATTGAAGTGCATTTGGGCATCGTGAATATTAGGGATGTGAGAGGATTTCTTGAAAGGCATAATTACAAAATAGATTTACTTGAGGTACGTGGCGATACAGCTTTATTATATGGTAAAGTTAAAGATTAAGTTAAGGAGTTAGGCTTTATGGAGAGGAGCATTACAATAGTTCCTCATTGGGGTCCATCGTTTAAAATAGTTTCTTCATACGTTGGTAAAGCATTAAGGGAGCGGTCTTACAATACTCATGTTATTGAATCCATAAGATATTTTTCATATATTACTGATATAATTAGGAAAAAATCATTCCATAAAGGCATCATTATTTTCATAGGAGATTTTAGGAATTATCTTTGGTTTCTAAAGTATCTTATATCTGCAAGAGCATTTTTACAGCGAATTATTTTCTACGGCATTGTAGAGGGTCCTTTACGTGAAGACTATGGTTCATACTTATTTTACTCTTTAATTGACGATATAATTGTTGCCTCTAGATATGGAGCATCGAGACTTAAAGAATTAGGTGTTAAACCTACTGCTGTGGTACCTCATGCGATTGATGTTTATGAGTTTGAACGTATATGTAGTAGTATTCGTGGAAAGCAGGATGATAAGGTTGTATTATTTACTCCAATTTCAGCATTAGTTCCGCGTAAGGGGTTAAGTATATACCTTAGGATTTTAGGTCAGGTTTTAAATGAGAGACCAGATTTAGTGGAAAGAATTAAGGTTATCTTAAAGGTACCTGAGCTTATTGAGGTTCCTAATGAGTTAAAAAGGATGGTTAATGTGATAGGTGGTTGGCTTGATAGGGCTTCCATAATTCAACTATATTGTAAATCTGATGTTGTGGTAATTCCCTCATTGAATGAGGGCTTTTCCCTGCCGATCACCGAGTCATTCGCAGCTGGTAAGCCGTAATATCCCTAGATGCACCGCCCATGAATGAACTTAACTCAAATGAGTATGGTTGGTTAATTAAAGTGAGGCGATCTAAAATTGTTGGTGATCACGAGTACTTCATGCCTGATATTGACGATTTTGTAGGAAAAATTATAGATGCAGTTGAAGATAACGAAAAAAGAATATTGTACTCTAAGAAGGTCTCTGAAATAAGATGGAAGTATCATTATCAATTTACATATAAAGTATTTGATTACCTAATTACTGATAAAAATATGCTATGAAACAAAATGGGGACTATTAGGGATTACGAAACTACCTTAATAATATTTAAGGACTACTTAACGGGTTAGGAAAATATAGAGAGATACTTAAAGCAAAGATGGCCGTTTTCCGTCAGGAATAGACGTGTTCTCTATATCCGTATTAGAGGTACTCGCTTTAGACTTACCAGTTATTACATGGGATTTGCCATACTCAAGAGAATTCGCGACAAATGCTGTCGTTAGAGTGAATTCCTTTAACGAATTTATCGAGGTATTAAAATATTTATTGACTAATGATGATACTAGAGATGCAGAAATGCGGCGCAGAGTGAGCATAAGGCTTATTAAGGACTATTAAATGGTGGTTGAGTAATGCTTAGATCAATAATGCTTAGATTAAGTAAGCTATTACCTGCTTTAGATAAAATTAAACTCTTGGACTTACTTGTCGGACTTAAAGTAAGGGACTCTATATTACTTATCATTATGTATCATGAGGTAGGAAGAGACATATATCAAAGAGACATATATCAATATGGAAGTATACCTGGACAATTATTTGAGGATGAAATAAGGTACTTAATTAAGCTTCGTTTCAAAATACTACCTCTTTGTGAGGCATTAGAAGTTATTGAAAACGCGCCTGATAGGTCTCATAGAATAGCAGTGTTAACCTTTGACGATGCATATAGAGGTATTTACGAGAACGCATTACCAATAATGTTAAAGTATGGCATAAGGGGTAGTATATACCCTGTGGCAGGATTCGTAAAGAATCGTGTAACCATGTGGGCTTCACAAATAGGGTTCATAATCAGGAACATTAAGGTTCCAACTACAATAAAGCTGGATATATTCAATAAAATGTTTACTATAAATAGTGAAAATGATAAAATTACTATGTTAGAGTATCTGGTTGATATATTGCCTAAGTTAGATGTTAATGAGATAAGCACATTAATAAACGAATTAGTAGAGAACACCGATGGGTCGATTAATCACGCATTACAAGGGTTATATGATGGGGTAATGATGAATGAAGAGCAACTTAGGGAATTAGTTGAACTTGGTTTTGAGATTGGTGGACATGGTTATTGGCACGTAGGATTAACTAGTATTTCACATGAAAGGCTTTATCAAGAGGTGGAGGGTTCGCTGGCTTTTGTTAACGAGTTTATGGGTAAATCTGCATGTGAATTCAGGACGTTTGCGTATCCCTACGGTTTATACAATAATGAAGTTATAAATGTATTAAATAAGGTAGGATTTCACGCTGCGGTCACAGCGAAGCCTACAATAAACAGGATAACTACTGGTTTCAATTTATATGAAATTGGCAGGGTGCTTCCTTATAGGGTCAACCTACCAACATTGGCTTCATTTAAAGCTCAATTAGCCATAATTAAGTAAGTGAAAGTAAGTGGTACGATTACATCCAGTGCTAAAACATAGTATCAATGATATGCTTAAAAGGTTTGAAAAGATACCAAAATAGAAAAATAATGCAATGTAGACTTTAAGAGCTTTAGTTACTGATGGTGTGGGTTTTATCGGTAGTCATTTGGTTAGAGTTCTTATTAGGACTGGGCACCAGGTTAGGGTTCTCGATAACCTATCCACTAGCTCCCTCGAAAACCTCGCCGATGTATTGGACACTATAGAATTTGTCAGGGGTGATGTTAGGGATTACAGGGATGCCGAAAGTGCCGTTAGGGGCATTGACGCCGTGGTTCACCTGGCAGCCCTCATAGATGTTGCTGAGTCCGTGGAGAAGCCTGACCTATACTTCGACGTCAATGTTAGGGGCACGTACAACGTAGCTAAGGCTTCAAAAAACGTAAGTACATTTGTTTTTGCATCATCGAGTGCTGTCTATGGTGAGCCAATTAGGGTGCCAATACCCGAGGATCACCCTTTAATGCCCAAGTCACCATACGCAGCCAGCAAGGTATCTGGCGAAGCCTTCGTACAAGCCTTCGCCAACCAATACGGCTTCAGGCCCGTGATACTTAGGCTATTCAATGTCTACGGCCCCAAGCAGTCTAGGGCTTATGCCGGTGTCATTATTGAGTTTATTAGGAGGGTTTCTAGGGGTGAGCCACCGGTCATTTTTGGTGATGGTGGGCAGACTAGGGACTTCGTGCATGTGAGTGATGTTGTTGAAGCGATAATGCTTTCGTTAAGGAACGAGGGAGCTAGGGGCGTGTTTAACATTGGTAGTGGTGAGAGCGTAACAATAAATTACTTGGCGAATCTAATACTTAGGTTAATGGATAAGGATTACCTAAACCCCATCTACGCACCACCAAGGCCAGGCGATATAAGGCATTCAATAGCAGATATATCAAGGGCTCGGAAGGAGCTGGGATTTAAACCTAGAGTAAAGCTTGAGGTGGGTATTAAGGAATTGATTAAACACAACATTATATGAATAGAAAGCAAGAGTACTAATTGTTCAAGAGCTATGGTGGCCTAAGGGATGCGAGTTCGTGAGTAACGTGAGAAAACGTGCCAACGTTGGTGATGCTGAGAAACTTAAAGGGCTCATAATTAACGCTAAAAGTTCACTTTCGAAAGAGCAGGAGGCACTTATTCGGATAATTCAAAAGTTAAATAAATTATTCATTATTAAATCAATAGTGTTGAGAATTGTTAGATCTAAGGTTCGTGTTCCTTATCCGCTTGGGGTTGTTGCTTTTTGGGTTAGTGTGTTAGGTAAGTGGTTTGGTTTGTTGCATGGTGGTTGAAGCCAGCGTGTTGTTGAGTATCCGTTATCCGTGGGTTCTTAGGCAGTTGAGGGTGTTTGTGCCTAGGGGTGCTAGGGTTTTGGATGTTGGTTGTTCGGAGAGTGTGCTTAGTCACGTGCTCCTTTACATGGGTTATGAGGTGTAGGGTTTGGACATCAATGACTATCCGTACAAGCCGAGGCAGATGGTCTTTGTTAAGCGTGATGTGCGTGGCACGGGATTACCGAGTAATTTCTTTGATGCCGTTGTAGTCGTCTCGACGATGGAGCACATAGGTTTGCCCGTTTATGGGCAGGTTGGCTTTGACGTTGATGGTGATGTTGAGACTATTGAGGAATTACGCAGGATTCTGAAGCCTGGGGGGTTACTTAATAATACAACGCCGTTTGCAGGTAGGGAGTTTAGGATCGTCCTTGGTGAGAGACAGTATGACATTGAGAGACTTAAATTGCTTGAGAGGGGTTTCGAGGTTGTTGCTGAGGAGTTCTTCATATCGTATAAATTGGGTAGGAGGGTTGTGTGGGTCAGGATAAGTAGAGACTTTGCTGGGAAAGTCCTTACGAGACCTAAGACCCCAGGATTGGCCTGTCTCGTGTTGAGAAAGCCCCTGAGTTAGGTATGGCTGGGTCTGGTAGGGTTGGTGTTAGGGCTGTTGGTGGTGGTTTTGCGTTGTTTGTGGGTAGGCTTGCCTATAATGCTGTCTCTGCCGTGGGTAGTATAGTCATTGCCAGGTTGCTTGGTCCTGCCAATTACGGCGTCGTAAGTATAGCCCTCATTTACCCACTGATGTTCAGCGGGTTGGCCGACCTAGGTCTATCAACGGCTATTATGAGGTACGCATCAATTGGCGATTTTAGGAGGGCATTCACCGCCCTGTGGTTCCGTGTATTGACTACAATGGCCTTCGCTGTAGCCCTCATACCCCTGGCCCCTTACCTGGCGTTTACTCTACATAGGCCTTACCTAACGCCCATGATTGATGTCTTGGCCATATATGCCTTCACTTACAATGCCGTTACCTCCATCACGGCATTCCTAGCGGGTGTCAATAGGTACTGGGATTACGTGGTCGTAGACTTGGTTAGGAATTCCGTGAGGATTTCATCGTCGATAGCCCTTGTGCTTGCTGGCTATGGGGTTTATGGTGCTGTGTGGGGTTTCTCGATAGGGTATGCGGTAGCTACAGTATACGCTTTCATTAGGCTCGTTAAGGTGATGGACCCAGTATTGAGCCTTGCGGGAAATGATATTGCCGAGGTTTTGAATTACTCAATACCACTCTACATACCTGGGCTCCTTGGCATCCCCATTGGCCAGTTCTACAACATATTAATGGCCATCTACGTGACGAATGCTGAAATGGGTAATTATCAAATAGCTGGTAACCTATTGATGCCGATTAGCTTGATAACAGGCTCATTATCAACCGTATTATTCACGACACTACCGCTGTTGGTTAATGAGGATTATAAATCCAGGGATGCATTAAATAGGGCCGCTAGGTACACCGCCATAATTATATCGCCGATTGCCATAGCCCTAGCATTGTTCTCTAAACAAGCGGTTTACATAGTCTATGGCCCGCAATACGGCTTAGCACCGCTTTATCTCTCGATAATGGCGATATCAAACCTACTGGCACCATTTAGTGTCGTCCCGATGTATCTGAACATCATTGGAGCCACCAGAACCACCATGGCTCTGAACATAGTAAGTATGCTAATTGGGTTACCAATAACCTGGGCCCTACTGGTGCACTACGGGATGCTCGGTGCGGTGATTGCCTCGTTGATAAATGGCGTATTGGGTACGGCAATTTCATTAATTGTTGCGAGGGGGATGTACGGCATTGTCATCGACGTAACGCAGGTAGTTAAGTACTGGGCACCATCACTCATAACAGGCACCTTAACATACCCCGCAATGCGCATAATGAGCAACATGTGGCTAGCCCTAGGCGTTGGGTCTGTGATTTACCTAGCATCGTTGATTATTATTACTTCATTAATGACGGATGTAGAAGATTTAAAGAATCTTGCCGACATAAGTAGGAGTATTAATTACGTAGGTCCTTTAATTAATCATGTGATTAATTATATAATTATGGTTAAGACACTATTTTTAGGAAATGGCATCAATTAATCAAAGGATATTGTTAATGAGTAAACCAAAGGTATTGATTGTTCAGGAGCTTTGGTGGCCTAGGGGTAGAGGTGGTGTACTAGCCACCCACTTAATAACTGAGATGTTGACTAAACACGGCTTTGAGGTTAGGGTTGTTACTGGTGCTCGGAACTATGAGACGATAAGTGGTGTTGATTTCATCTATGAGCCTAGGCTGAGGGCTAGTAATAAGCTGAGACTCTGGTTAAACACATACATGTTGTTTAGAGAGGGCTGGTTTAAGAGGCTTATCGAGTGGGCTGATATCGTTTACGTACCTCGCTACGCCTACCCGCTAATCCCATTAGCTAAGGCCTTGGGGAAGAGAGTTATTGTACATCTACACGACTATCAACCAATATCGTACGCAGCTGTTATATTCCACAACGACTGCTTCAAGAACGATTTTGAGAGAGCATTCCACTATGAGCTACATCAACACGGCCTAACGAGAACCCTAATCACCACTCCATTCACGCCAGTTAATAGACTCGCCAAGAAGTGGGTATCGCAAGCAGATGTAGTTATCTGCGTATCCAATAGACAACGTGAAATATTAGAGAAGGCGATGCCCGAGATCAAAAGCAAGCTAGTAGTTGTCTACAACCCACTGCCCAAAATTCCAGTTATAAGTAAGGAGCTACCAGATGAGAAAACTCTGCTTTACCTCGGAGGCTCTAGCTTCATAAAAGGCTTCCACATAGTCATCAAAGCTATTGATGAGGTCTCAAAGAAATATGGCGATTTAAAGGTAGTAATGACAGGGGTCAAAAAGAAGACCCCCAGACAAAACTATATAGTCTATGAGGAGCTACCTTACGAAGAGGTAATTAAATTGCATGCAAGAGCCCAGGGATTACTCTTCCCATCAATATGGGAAGAGCCATTACCATACGCAATCATAGAATCCATGTTCTTGGGAACAATACCTATAGCATCAAGAGTTGGTGGCGTTCCCGAAATAATTAAGGGGTCCCTAGCTGAGGATTATTTATTTACACCCGGAGATATTAACGAATTTATAGATAGGATAGAGAAGCTTTTATCACAGCCAAAAAAAGACATTATAGATACTGCAATAAAGCTGAGAGAACATATACTTAGACTGTTTAAAGTTGAAGAGATTGAAAGTAAGATAGTAAAACTGTTCGAATTTACTTTATAATAAACTTTATAATAAATGTTGCCATTGTACCCTTATGAGAGCGTTGAAGACACTATTTATTAATTACCCTAAAGACGAGCTTAGGTTATTAAGACCTTTAATTAGCTCTAGGGTGGTAGAGCCTATAATGATCTACGCTCCTGACATTAAGTTGCTAAGCCCTCAAAGTATATTTGACTTAGGTGAATTCGATATTATATACTTAGCGAGAACGGGGCCGAAGGTTCTAGATGATTTGCCATTCCTCATGAAATATAACTACAAAATACCCCTGATATATGGTGTATGGGAACCAACACTCATCAAAAGACCCTATCGCCCCACTAATATGATATATGATATTAAGAATTTAGTGAAGCTTGCAACCCTAGCAACTAAGAGAAGCATGGCATATCATGTACAAAACACTTTTGAGTATAAAATATACAAATTATTTTCAAAGAACATATATTTAATCCCTCCATGTATCGACGAATTTAGACCTCGTGATAAAGACGAGAAGTTTACAGTAAGCTTCATTTACGCTGAATACAGGAAAGGTGCAGATATTGCTTCTATCGTTTTAGATTATTTCCTTAGAAAGTTTAATGATGTTAAAGTTAATATAATTATTGGGAGGGGGTTCTTAAAATCCTTATTTTACGCTTTACGTATAAAACATGGTAACCGAGTTAGCTTATACAATACTATACCTCGTGACAGCCTCTACGAGCTTTTGTCAAGATCGCATGTATTAATCTTCCCAAGTAGATGGGAAGTTTTCGGTAGAGTTGCCTTAGAAAGCTTAGCTTGTGGGACACCTGTAGTAGCCTTTGACATACCAGGAGCACCCCATGATATACTTAAATTCAGTGGATGTTCATATGTGGTTCGACCATTTGATATAAATGAGTTCATGAGAGGCGTACTGCATTACTATAGTATGTGGAAGGAAAACTCCACAGCATATGAGAATATCTCTAGAAAATGCGTAGAAGTAGCGCAAAGATATAACTGCGAAAAGGTGTCTAAGCTTGTGAGACATATGTTCTATAAAGTTCTCGAATATTTGAGGTATTAATATAAATATATGTGTTTAAGGCTTATGGTCGTAGGAATTAGCGAGGTCCTTAAAGCAATTGAAAAGCTCTAATAGGGCAATACATACTACAACGTAAAGTAAATGAAGCTCATTGTGATCTAGAGATGACACTATGAATATTAAAATAAGGCTAAGAGAGCATGTACTTAGACCAGTTAGCAAGGAGAGAACCGAAAGCAAGCTTGTAGGTTTATTAAAGTTTCCAGAAGTTAAGTGTAATATGCAACACAAATAGGTCTACAATATGAGAATAGCCTTTATTGTTAGTGAGTCTTTTACGGAGAAGAGGCATGGTGGTTTTGGGTGGTTGGTTAGGGTTGTTGGGCATGAGCTTGCTAGGCGTGGTTTCGAGGTCGCTGCCCTGGCTTGGAGGGATCCTGGTTATCCGGAGAGGTACTTTGTTGATGGTATTGAGGTTGTTACTTACCCGTATGCCTTC
>Ga0081473_137061_pt1 | contig 11351 bp, 13 predicted proteins | sample CisSprmetagenome_FD_70977 | JGI IMG/M metagenome (GOLD analysis project Ga0081473, IMG submission 70977) | Hypoxic/sulfidic aquatic microbial communities from Cistern Spring, Yellowstone National Park, USA v2 (version 2) | ecosystem: Environmental > Aquatic > Thermal springs > Hot (42-90C) >... | reverse complement strand
TTTATCAGCAGCATTTCTATATAGAAAGATGTCGCCGAGTTTAATAGCTTTCTCAAACTCTTCTCTGGCATATCTCAATATCTCTTTAGCAAGTTCAAAACTCATAATACTCATAAAGAGTTTTCGATTAAAGCTATTAAATAAGTTTCAGGTATATCTATCATAGTGTAGAATATACTGTGAAAAACTAATGCTTAATATCACTTATGATCTTGATTCCTATAATCTTTTCTATAATATCAGCTTTTTTCAAAATATCTTTATCTAATGTGGCGAAATATTTAATGTGTTTTGTAAACTGTTTAGCATATATAAAATGTAGAAGATCTAGCGATGTCAACCTCAGGCTAGGATAAAAATGTAAGGCCTCAGCAAATTTATGAAACATTTTTATTATACCTATATTACTGCCTATGTTTACATCTGATAAACCATTTGTATCTGATATAAATGTTATTGAACGTGGAAGTTTTGCTAAACACTCTTTGACGTGCACACGTACTTTAAGCTCTTCATCAGCTTCTAACAATTCTCTGAACTCCGGAGGCAGTTTAAAAGCATCAATATTTCTCGAGATATATGAGTATAGTTCTACAAGTGTGAGAGGAGAACCGTAAAATCTCTCCACATTGTTTCTCAGTAGCGTCATTATAAGTTGCTCAGCCTTCTGATGATTTTTGTCTGCCTCAACACAATAGCTAATAATCACATTTGTGTCTAAATAGCTCATTATCTTTTATCCCGTTCTCTACGCATCTCTTCCACAACGTCGAAAGATCTTAAAACAATTGTCCTAAGACTGCTCTCGGTCATTATCTTAAATATATAGTCAGCAAGCTCATCTCTAGAAACATTATTTTTGCCTAGCCATCTAACACCTATGACAACACCATACTTAGAGTATGGAAACAATTTTGCTAGCTTTAGCCATAGCTCAAGGGCTTCTCTAGCATCTAAATCTACTACTAGTCTTATCACTGGACCATAGTCAGGATCGTTATATGTTATCATATTGCGGATCACATCTCTTCTGACAAGCTTGTTAACCAGCTCAGGTATGATTGTAAATAAGCCATATACAAATTCGTTTCCTATTGTTTGCATAGATTTCTCCTGTGGAAGGGGAAGATATGTTAGGTAAGGGATTAGATAAATAGTTATGGCCTCAGGGATCTTTTTCAAATTTATAAAATCCTGGTACATATATAAATCTCTGGCTGGCGTAGTGGTCGGTATATCACGTATCAACTCTGTATACTGCTGGGCCTTGCCACTCTGGTCGCTCTGGGTAGCCAGGCCCATGGTCACACCATTTCAAGTAATTTTCTGAGAACATCTTCTATATTCTCTATAAACTTTAAAATTTTCTCTTTCTCATCTCTATGTACTATCTCAATTCTATAGAAATTCTCTTTATCACTTGATCTAAACGAGCTATAAATAGGGATGATTCTAATATAAAACCATTTAAGAGATGTAGGATCACTACCTTCAGACGCGAAAGCTGCTTCAGACATTCTGAGATTGTACCCTAAAACATCGGCAGTTTCAATCTTGTTATTACTGAATTTAGGACTTAAAGTTGCCAAAGCTATAACAACAGCCTCACATGGGGCCAAAGCTTTTTCAATATTTATCTTTAGATCCTCAAATGCTTCCCACATATCTTTAAATGCTGAACTTACATCCCGCGAATTCTGGCTTTCTATGCTAAGAGTTCTTCTATTAAAGTCGTATTCTATCCTGGTGGTTCCTTTCATAGCAATGATATTAGGTGGCATGAGAGGAGTTATAATCACACTACCGCCAGGGGCAGTTTTAAAAGACGCGACCATGTAACCCATCTTAGCTAAGTATGGTAATAATAGAGTCATATCAGGATCTAACATAAACGTAACTGAAACACGAACTTGCAAGATCGAAACATCCACCATGATACATCCCGACTAAGAGTTGGAACTATTTTTTTCCATAAAATTTATTGATATATAGATATAAATACGTAAAAGTATTAATGTAACGTTCGTTAACTAATATTAGAGAAGAATGGAAGCAGATCCGGAGATGATTAAACAACTTCAATAGATCCTACTAATTGTTAATCCTTATCTTCGATCAATCTATTTTATATGATCGGCTATTGCATAAGTCATTGTTGAGGGATCTCAGTATTCGAAGTTCATCTCAGCTTCTTTCAGTGGTGGGCATCTTCTGTCTTTTTCGCTTAGTATCACGTTTTCTTTAATAGGCCAGTCGATTTTTATCTCAGGATCGTCCCATTTTATACATCTCTCGTGTTGTGGCGAATATTCTTTAGTGACTAGATATAGAAAATATGTGTCTTCCAATGCTTGGAAGCCGTGCGCAAATCCAGGTGGTATCCAGAGTGCTTGTCCAGGCTCTAGAAATACTCCAACATATCTTCCATACCAAGGAGATCTTATTCTTATGTCTACAGCAACATCATATACTCTTCCACTTAATACATATACAAGCTTCCCCTGCTCCATAGGCTTAAGCTGATAATGAAGACCTCTCACAACACCTCTCTTTGAAAAGCTTAGATTCACTTGTACAAATCTTTGATCAAAGCCTTTTGCCGTATAATCGCTTTGTTTCCATAATTCTGTGAAGAATCCTCTTTCATCATTAAATATTTTATAGCTAAAGTGGAGCACGTCTGGTATACTCATTTTTTTAACTTCGATCAGAGGCATGTCTATTATCCTCCCACTCTTTTTTGAATATTGTTAATGAATATTTAATATCATTAAAAGGTATTTTAAGAAGATCTGTTGTTCTTCTGTTGTCAAGACTAGAGTCTTTAGGTCTAGGAGCTTTATAACCTACTTCTGATACTGATATAGGCTTCACAAGATCTTTTGAGAATCCAAAGAATTCTGCTATTGATAATGCAAATTCATAACGACTCATTCTAGGACCTGAGACATGATATATTCCTGACAACTCTTTCTCCGCCAATATTTTCACTGCTTCTCCTATCAATGTGTTTAAAGTTGGAGAACCCCATTGATCTGTTATAGCTTTTATACTCTCTCCTTTAGAAAGTTTCTCAACAACTGTTTTACCAAAATTCTGTCTCCCAGGGCCGAAACCATAGATCCATGATGTTCTTATCACGACTCCTTCAATACTTAAGACAGCTTCTTCACCAAGCAGCTTTGTCAATCCATAATAATTGACTGGTCTGGGAGGATCCTCCTCATTATACATTCCTTTGAGACCATCAAAGACGTAATCTGTTGACAAATAGATCATTCTTATGCCTAGTTTATAAGATCCTTTGACAAGCTCTCTAGTTGCTAAAGTATTGATCTTGTAGCATAAGATAGGCTCAGCCTCACATTTATCAACATCACCAATAGCTGCCACGTGAACTAAAAGTGATGGCACATATGTTTTAAGAAGATTCTGAGGATCTTTCCCAAGATCCCATTTGACAGCAGAGATTTTTTCAACAGGATGTTGATTATATACTCCTAAAACATCCCAGCCGGCCTCAGCAAGTTTTAAAGCAATTTTAAAACCAGGTGAAGAACTTACTCCTGTGACAACAACTGTTTTTCTCATCTCCCAAGTAGCCTCCTATACCATTTAACAGTCCACCATCTCTCTTCAGCTTTTAAATGTCCTAGTAGAAGCTCTTGATAAATCTGTTTAACGCCGTCCTCCACTTTATACAGAGGTCTCCAGCCTAGGCTTTTAATTTTCGAGAACGAGACTGCATAACTTCTCTTATCAATCTCGCCTCTAAAAACGATCTCACCGCCGACTATCTCTTGTACTGTTTTTGCAACATCAATAATTCTATAATTCTGATCATCAGAACCTACATTAAAGATCTGGCCGGATATCTTGTCTACAGGCTGTTCTAACATAAATTCGATTGCTCTGACAATATCAATCACATTGACTAGCGGTCTCCACTGCATTCCATCTCCCTCAACATATATTCTGCCTTCTGTATATGCTGATAAAGTCATTGAGTTTACAACAAGATCAAAACGCATCCTTCTCGAAACTCCATACGCAGTTGCGAATCTAAGTATTACTGTGGCGAACTTTGGATTTGTGAGTGGAAGAACCTCTTTTTCAGCCATTAGATTAGCCTTAGCATATGTTGTGAGAGGATTAGGCTGAGCATTCTCATCTACAACACCTGTCTGTCTACCATATACACTACAGCTTGACGCAAGAATGTATCTAGACACTCCGTTCTCATAAGCAAGTCTTGCGTTGCGAACACGAGCCTTATAATTTATCGATAGCGTAAGATCGGGATCAAGCTCTCCAGAAGGATCATTTGATATAGCCGCAAGATCAACCATTACATCAATATCTTTAAATACTGAAGAATCTATCTCTCTAATATCTTTTTTTATAAGTTGAAAACCAGGTTCTTTAACAACATGTTCCAAAAGATCTTCTCCAAAAACAAGCCAATCAACACATCTTACAGAATAACCTTTCTTCAATAGATAAGGTGTTAACACAGTCCCTATATAACCGCCGCATCCAGTTACTAAGACGCGCATTTTTCTCACCATAGATATATTGAATGATTTATTAAAACTCTACAAAACTTTGATCAGATATTACAAGTCTGATATCTCCATGAAGCTCTCTACGAGATCTTACGACAGATCTTGATCCTATGACACTGTCAACAAGTCTTGAAGATCCTATGTCGATCATAGCATGATCTAGGACAAGAGATCTTGAAACAGATCCTGATAACAACTTGGTCTCATGCTCTAGAGAGACAAAATGTTCAACAAAACCATTTTTACCAACAACAACATCCCTGCCAATATAAGCAGGACCGTGAACTCTCCCCTCAACAACAGCATCTCTCTCAATAACTACTCTACCGATGACTTCTCCTCTCACATCTCCCTCGATTCTCTCAGAGATGTTGTCAAGTAGAAGATATAATGCTTCTAAAAGTCCTTCTGGTGTCCCCACGTCTTTCCACCATCCACTTGTGATCTCATGTCTAACGTTATAGCCGTTGTCTATAAACCATTGTATCAATTCTGTGATCTCATACTCTCCTCTCCACGAAGGTTTTAATGTTTTAAATGCTTTAACAACAAGATCAGGGTCTCTGAACATGTATACTCCCACGACTGCAAGATCTGAGACGTATTCTCTAGGCTTCTCAACAAGTTTGACAACTCTCCCGTCTTTAAGTAATGCAACTCCGAATCTAGAAGGATCCTTGACTCTCGAGAGTAGAATATATACATCAGAATCTTCCTCTGAAAATCTTTTTACATAATTTTTTACTCCTCCTGACAATATGTTGTCTCCGAGATAGACTATGAAAGGTCTGTCGATAAACCCCTCCTCAATAGATAGATATATAGCATGCGCAATACCAAGTCTCTTCTCTTGAGTTATATAGCTAAGCCTGTAATCATCAGATCCTTCTCCAAGAAATTCTTTAATAAGATCTTTGAAATAACCTACTACAACACCAATATCTCTGACCCCAGAAGAGACAAGATCATCAATAGCGTAACGTATCATAGGTTTGCCGAGTAGAGGAATAAGATGTTTAGGCCTGGAGAAAGTGAAAGGCCTAAGTCTAGAACCTTCTCCAGCAGCCAACACAAGACCTTTCAAAACCGTATAAAACACCTAAATAATAATTAAAAACAAATATTTAAAGAATCATAGATAACATCTTTACAAAGCATACATAAAGCCTGTGAACTCAGAAAGATCAAGTTTTCCTCTAGCTAGGTCGAGCCTGATCCTGTAGGCTTCCATATCAAGTGCCCCAAAGATCATTGGAACAGGCAGATTATCAACTAGAAAAGCTTCAACACCGATCTCTCTACCCTCGATCTCTACAACAAGATCGCAGAAAAATTCACAAACGATCTTGTTGCCGTCAGCAGCTACAAACTCTCTGGGAATAAGAAGCTTCTTAGGAGTACAAAGCTCATTTGCAACGTCATTTCTAACAAAAGATCTGGCAACACCACTATCAAATAAGACTGATAGTCTCTTAACTCCTTTATCGCCTCTTACCAAAAGCTCTTGTCTTATAATGCCCATATCTCTGAAACCTCTTCTACTAATTTAATCATCTTTAAATCAAATATAATAATAATGACGTTATAAAAATATTTTTGATCACCTGAAATTATAATCATATTGAGATAACATTCTGAGACAGAAAAAACTAAAGATTTTTTCCTATTGATCTATGGTTAGAAGATTTATGTTTTTGACAGCCCAGTTCTCAAAATATTTCTCCACAGCTCGTCTTGTTGTGAAGAATAATCCTAGATCTTTTAATGAGATCCTTATAATAGGAGCCTTATAAATATCTATAAACAGACCTTTTCTCTTAAGTTTTTCTCCCAGTCTCACTCCATCTGCTAATGCTCTCACTCCTATTCTAGATGATCGGCTCAGTCTCTCTCTTGCAAGCAATGTTGATATGTTTCTGAGAACATGAATAGGTATTATACTTTTATATCTTGTGTTAGAGATTATTGATAGCGCCAGTCTATTTCTCTCACCAAGATAAATAGGTAAGATGCTTCCTCTTCTCCCAAATGTTAGTCCTCTAACATGATAAGCAACAACCTCTGGAACAGAAATTATTTTATAACCGCAGCCCCACATCATAAGCCCAAGCACATTATCATCAGCATATCCAAAGAATTCATCAATAAAAAGCTTCTCACCAACACAATCTAGAATATGCCTGATCTTGTGGAGAGAGCATGACCCGTCTGCATATGAGATGTAGACAGGTTTTCTCAAGATCCATGGGTATTCTCTGTAAGATCCTAATAGGTAGGACGTTAAAAACTCATTGACAAAACCTCCGGCAGAGTCAATAAACCTAGAACCATATTTCAAGACAACACCTTGTAAACCAGCTGTGTCATTATGATTCTCAGCATATTCAACAAGAGTCTTAAGAGCTTCCTGAAGTATTATCGCATCATTATTAAGTAGAAGAATATATCTGCTGTCACTATCTCTAGCTTTAAAACCTATATTATTTCCACCAGCAAAACCTAGATTATGTTCTAATCTGATAATTTTTTTCTTAATATCTTCTCTTCTCTCTATATAACCTCTGATCTTTTCAAAACTGCCGTCAGTAGATCCGTTGTCAACTATTATAAGCTCATATCTATCTCTAGGATAATCAAGTTCAACAATTGATTCTAAAGATCTTAAGACTAATGAAATGATCTTTGACGAGTTATAATTAAGCCATATTATTGAAACCTTGGGATAAACTATTTTAAGATCACCCGCTTAACTAATATAGTTTCTCGAATTTTTTCTAATGATTTCTTCTTTAATCTATATATAAATAAATCAAGTCATATATATATTAAGATATAAGTTATATTAAGATATAAGTTAAGCTCTTGTCATCTCCTTATACATTTTCTCAAGCTTCTTATCATGATCTCTTAAAATATTGTCTACAGTATTATACCCGTTTATAATAAGTCTTTTTCTTAGCTCACTATCTTTAACAAGTTTTTCAAAAGCTGATAATATGGCGGAAGGTGAGGGCTTGACAATTAGGGCGTTATACTCAGGTATCAGATACGAATGTGATATATGTTTTTTATTTGTCAGCACTATTGCTCCTGCATCCATACACTCTAATGGAATCACTCCGGGATGTCTTGAAAACATAAGATAAAGACACACATCAACATCTTGATATATTTTCTGTAGTTCATAAGAGCCTACCCAGCCTAGAGATATGAATTCTTTATCCCATATTTTGTCGCCTACTATAATGACCTCAAGATCATATCTTCTTAGGATCTCTTTAAGAACTATATAAAGTAGCTCCGGCCCGTTTCGTGGAGCATCTATTCTGAAATATGTAAAAACTTTATGAATTGATGTGTTGTTAGGATCTTTTCTTTTCTCAGCTCTAATTATGAAAGGAGGAAAATATATACATGGAAAATGAGATCTTGATTCATACCACTTTTTAATCTCTTCTGCATTAGTGATTCCTATAAAACCGAAGTTATATGTATATTCAGCATAGTATTGTAGCACTCCTGCGGGATAAAAGAGTGTTTCTTCGTCTTGAATAAGATAAAACTTAGCCTCAGTATTATGATATCTTAACACCGGATATGCTGTCGGCCAATATGTTGCTATCGAAACAGTTGAGTGAGTCAATGAGTCGACATCCTCTAATTTACTAATAAGAAAGGTTTTAGCATCAATCCCATGATATTTAAGCGCGTCTTCAATCATTTTCAAATCAGATATCTTTTGACTCACAACGGCAAAATATATCTGAATCTCTTTATTAGAGAAATATTTAGCCAGACCTAATATGTTGCGAGGTCCGGCACTAGGCTCTCTACCGAAAGGATTCACAAAAAACATTAAGCTTTCAATTTTATGAGGTCCGCTGCTAAGCCACTTCTTATTAATATCAAACGTTTTCTTAATATGATCTTCGTCTGCCTCAAAAAAGTCTGACCATAATAATGAAAGCTCATAAGATCCTAAGCTACGTAAAAATCTGTATTTTGTATAATATCTTGAAAACAATTTTCTACCGATTCTCATGATCATATCTGTAAAGATTTTTTTACTATTATTTCGAGACATCATGATCTTATCCTTTAAAATATTATTCATTTTATATTAAAGTTGTGATTATAAATACTTGCTGAAAACATGATCCGTTGACGTTAAGATTCTTTTGTAATCTCAATAAAATACACATTAAAAAATATGCCATGATAGATCTCTTTTACATTTATTTTATTCACATCTATATACATCTTCTCAAATTTATCGCCAACTTGTAACGATAATGACATATTATAAAGAACTGGATTCTTTATAAAATCTGCTAATTGCTTAGAGATATTTATTGATGTTATAACTTGAATCTTAGAGACATTATTTATCGTCATAAATCCTATTACAGATGTCAACGAAGGATTTTCACCTGCTATGATAAGATTCGCGGGATTTCTTATAAACAAATGAAGTTGTGGATATAAACTAAGTGGAACAATAGTAGACTCTCTGTTCTCAAATATGATCTTTGCTAAATCCTGGATCTCACTAATGTTTATTATTGAGGGAGACATCTTCCATGGATAATCAACTCCTACAGACCATATTCTGAAATATATATAACCGCTCTCCGTGAACACATATGCTATGCCTAATATAGTAATTACTAACGTTATGAAAACAGTTATCTCCTTACTTATTTTTAGTAGACTTGCTATCGTATATGGCGTTATTATTGTCATAATTATCGTATACCATCTATGTTGATCTGTAGGAGCTATTACGCTTAATACAGGCATTATAAAGATCATGAATAATGTCACTATTATCATTCTAGCTCTTGCATCTATAGATCTCCATATCAATGATGTAGCTATGGATGGTGTTAACAAAAGAAGAGATAAAAATGTGGATCTTAACACAATATTTGAATTATATTCTATGTTTCCGGCAATATATAATCCTTCTGGTGTTAATGTTGCGACAGGGGTCTTGGGATATCCTATGTACCATAGTAATGTTAAAAGAGATAATGCTGATGTTGATATAAATATTGTTCTGTCTCTCCAGTCTTTTGATATATATGTCTCGTATAATGATGTTATTAATGAGATCACTGCTGAAGGCTCATATGCTAATGATGCTAATGCTAGTGTCAAAGCTCTTTTCCAGGCTCTCGATTTTTTCTCTGAAAGATATATGTAGCCTATTAATATTGTGAGCCCTAGCAGATGTCTATGCCATTGTTGGCTTTGTCCTATTATATATGGGTTGAAGATTATTGCAAGTCCTGTTAAAAATGTTGCTATTCTTGATCTTGTTATTTTAAATGTTATCGCGCTTGATAATGTTGATAATATTCCTATCATGATCGGAGGATAGATTTTATAAAAGATCCATGGGTCAAGACCTGTTAAAGCTGTCAATCCTGAGACCCATGTTAGTAGTGGAGGAATATTTCTGTATCCACCGAGCCAGATGTATGTGGTCAGAATCTTTGGTTGATAAACGAAATCTTTTGAGACAGATATATATTCGAGAGTGTCCCAGCCGATTGGTCTGTCAATATATTTAATCTCGGGATAAGCTCTTACTAGAAGACCTACTGTAAATATTATCACATATATATAATGGATCTTTGTTTTCTCAAGAGTGTTTCTTAGAGTATTCATCAAGTCATATAGAGTAGAACTTTTTAAAAAGATGATCGGCTCTTTATATATTGTGTGTATACTTGTTGAACCTAGTATTAGAAAAGATCCTGCCACAGCTCCTGTTGCCATTACAAACGACTCTTTATCTATCAATGAGCCTCCCAAGATCTGGATCGAGAAGCTTGTCATTAAAAGACTGTAGAATACAGATAATAATCTGGCGAAAAAAGTTATTGAGAGACCTATTATAGTGATTAGAAGAGTTGATATCAAAGGACTTTTTCTCCAGAATAGATATAAATCTAAAAAGCCTGCCAGACAAGATCCTAGGGAGAGAATCCAGAAAGAAAAATCTACAAGTCTAAGCCATGGAATAGATAAAGGAACATATCTCATGCTGAAAAAACCGTATAAAACAATAAATAGAGCAATAGATAATCCTGATATCAAAACTCTGAATCTAGATAAAAACATGAGCAACATAACAAACCCTTAATCAGAATCTTTAGTAGAAAATATATAGATAAAGAATTAAACTTTTAATAGAAAAAGAGCGTTTTAGATACAAAAAGTAACACGATCCGGAGAAAAGATCTTTAGAGATCCCCAGCTATATTCTCCAGACAAATCTTCTCGTAGGATACAGCTCTCCAGTGGCAGGATCGACTGCTAAGCCGAGGGTCTCAAGAGTCTCAGCACCAACACAGACTTCTCCTTTCTCTACTATAGCGGCCCAGTCAGGAGCGCCTCTACCCATGATCTCTATGAATACAGGCCCGACATCAACTTCTCTAACACTTCCATCTGCAAGCTCAGTCTTGACCCTGTACATAGGTTTTACTCCTATCTTCTCAGCAATCTCTCTAGGAATAACAAGTCTGTTGATACCTATATCTATTAAGGCCTCAATCTCGATCTGGCCTGTCTCTCCTATTAGCCTGATCTTCTTACGAATCATCATGTATCTCACTTATTAATGTCTTCTCTCTGCTATACATTCTACTCTCCCGTCTCTATATATTCTCGCCTCTAGATAAAGCTTTCGACCTGCCCATCGGAATCTGACGTAGCCTTTGTCCTCGAGAGTCCACAGAGGCATGAACTCGTCATCATAAAACCATGAGAGGTCTG
>Ga0081473_126437_pt1 | contig 11380 bp, 13 predicted proteins | sample CisSprmetagenome_FD_70977 | JGI IMG/M metagenome (GOLD analysis project Ga0081473, IMG submission 70977) | Hypoxic/sulfidic aquatic microbial communities from Cistern Spring, Yellowstone National Park, USA v2 (version 2) | ecosystem: Environmental > Aquatic > Thermal springs > Hot (42-90C) >... | reverse complement strand
TCGGGATCATGCGGGTTCTTTCTAACGTAATCCAAAACCTCGTTGAGCCTCGAAATGATATCGCCGAGAAACGTGTCCATTGCAATTTCATTATCTTCTACCACAAATTTACTCAGCACGTTAATTAGTGATTGTAATAATGTATCTTGTGAGTATGTATCGATTTCATGCACATCAAAATTATCATAAAAGGCTTCTACATCAATAGGGCCTACGGCCTTTAATGCATAATGCACTACGGATCTTAAAACAATAAAGTTGTTATTCACGGTCTTACGTATACTCTCGTGATCCCACAACATATACGTTATTTCCAGCTCCAAGTCCTGTACCAAGTCCTGGGTTTGGGTTTGCATACCGTGGTATATACCACAGAGGGGTATATAAGCCTTTCTCTCCCTGGGGCCCCTGGGGCCCCTGGGCCGTGGGTAATGTTTGTAAATACCAATTTTAATTGTCATTAGCGGTCGAGACATCATCACCGTAAAAATCAGCGTTCGAATCCCCAATCACTAATGAAGGAAAGTGAAAAAGAATATTTAATAATTATTCTATTATCCTAACTTATCCCCACTAAGCGTCTTTTCGTGTATGAATAATCAAGGTAAAAGATGATAAAACCGTGCTCATCTGTTATCTTTTGGATTACATCATTAAGATCCTTAATATCTTTTCTTGTGGTTTTCATTCAATACCACCGCTGCCCCTTAGCGGTTTGCAGTAATTAACCCACGGCATTAGGCTTGTTTCTACAATATCAAAACCTGTGTCGAGTGGGTTCTTACGTTTTCCGTGCACGAGTATCTTATACGTCATGTTGCCACAACCGACCAAATAGGTTTTTCCGATTTCTACCTCGTATGTGTCAAACCCAGTTGCATTATGTACCTTAGGTTCTAAGAGTTCACACTTCTTAGTAAGAAGTACACACTTCGTATGTATTGGTATCTCAGTTGTTTCGCCCATGGATTTACCCACGGTCTTGGATTGGGTTTGGAAGACCATACCTTACCCACTACAATAATCACTAGCTAGCATGCTTTAAGTATTTTTCTCCATTAGTCACTTTGTTAATCATTGTAACTATGATAACAGTGCTTTTTGATTATTTCCTTTATCTTGTCTTCTAACCCCTCGGGGTCGTTGGCTGGTACTTCGATTTTGACAACGTCGTATTTCTTATACAGCAACCAAAAACCGTAGTACCGCTTTGCAACCTCTTCCATGTCAGGGGTGTACACAATAATGACTAATTTTTTATCCTTACATATGACTATTTCAACCACATCTTTTATAATACTCATCTTGCCAAGATGGATAAAACACCTGGTTCAGTAAAGCCAGGTATGGCCGCCGTGTGTTCCCACTTTTCGGCGACTAGCGTGATAGACACGCCTTCATTCTTTCTATCGAACACAAGCACATCAGTATCGTTTTCATTTGCGGTTAATGCACCGTGCAGGAATTCGAAACTGTGCGTTGCAACCACAACACGCATTGTGTTATCACGCATTGCTAGTTTAGTCAGTAGGAAGCCGAGGAACATCGCCGTGGTGGGGTGACTATGCAATTCGGGTTCGTCTATAAGCAAGACTTTTGTGCCTGGCAGCGCACTCGTTAGTGCTGCATGGAGAACCACAAGCGATGGTGCCGTGGGTTCGCCCCTAAGGTTTTCAAAGTCTATGCTCGGTATAGAGTGCCTAAACGCGTTCTTGAACCTCTCTGCACCCTCGCCGATCCTGATCGCGACATCCTCAACTATTTTCCTAAACTCGCTCTCAATCGCATTAATGGTATCAACGGCGTTTGAGAAGTTTACTGCGTGTTTTCTTAATTTCTCCAGCACGCTGGCGTTCTTAACCCTGTGACTATTTATAAACACAGCATTATCGAATTCTTCATCGCACTCGCACGATACGCCGCCTAATGCAGCGTTGATACTCATAATAACATGCTCTTTTGCGAATAATTTCTTGCTGTGCTTTGCTATGCACAACATAGTTAGGGTTTTCCCGCTTAGGTTTGGCCCAATGAATATGGTCATTGGTTTACTGAGGTCTACATTGATGTCTACTACCACATTTTTGTTCCCGAACGGTAGACTTCCCGTCATTCTTACAATCATTTTTCTCACCATGGGATATACCACAATGGAGTATTTAAATCTTTCTATCCGAATGCCCGTGATTTTTACGTAACCCTCCCGCTCACGAGCAATATTGTCCTCACGGCATCGTTTATCAATCTGCTCGGTGCTTCCATTAGGAATATGTACTTACTTACTAATCGATCATGTAGCTCTTGATCCTTATTGAGCAACTCAAGTCTCGCATTAATTAGCGTAAACGTCATTGCGGCAAGATCCCTTAATGCATCGCCACGCGTGTACGCTTGTGCATAAAAGTCAGGGTGTCCGTTGAGAGGATTGATGTAATCAGCGTATTTCGAGTATTCATATACCATGTACTCTACAGTACCGTAGATATCCGTATTAAGTACGTTATTTATGACGTGATTAAGCACCTCGTATTGCACATGTGATATTGCGGTGAAGGTAATTATGGCTGTGTAGTAATAATTAGTGCTTAACGAGTGGCGTGGTGCAAATGTAGCGTATTTCATGAACGCTTGTCCAAGACCTGTTGTGGTGAACCCAAGTTTCCCAGCGTATTCAAGGTTTAGGTACTTGACAAGCTTGTGTATGAAATCCTCGGTCATAATACCTGACACTAAGAGTGGCGCGTATAATATGACATTCCACTTTCCACCACGATTGAGCAATTCCTTGGCATTGCTTGTAAGTATTGATGCAATAGAAAGAACCCCACTAGGCGCACCATCCCATAATGCGATGGGGTAAATGAACCGATTCACGTCACGTAGGGTCACGTTTGTACCATTAATCACTGGTGTGTTCACTATCTCCCAATTCTCCCTATCAAATTCATAATCTCGCGTTTCGATTAAATCTTTCGCCAAAAGTATCAAGGTAAGTAATGAAATCCTGGCTTGGTAATCAATTGGCAAGTCATAAAATGGCGCTCTAATCTCGTACTCCTTAGTGAACGTATCAAGCCACGCAATGAGTAAATTCCTGTACTTAGCCCACACATCGAGAATATTCGTACTACCTATTGTATTGATACCTGCATAAATGAGAAAATCGTTTTTCGCTAAATCAATAAACTGCCTCGCAAAAGCCTTACTCCTCCTCACTACCGTAACATCCCTAATGAAATCCCTCAATAACATCATTCCCTTCTTTGTTACATCAACATTAATCCCAATTTGCATACTCACTCACCCCGAGGAAAAAGAGGGGTTTTGAAGTCTAAATTTCTATTGCGTGCTTTTCGCGTATTTTCTCAATCACTGGCTTCAAAAACACGTAAGCGTCCTTATTCTTATATAGGCTGATACCATAACCTTTGCCTATGGGGTATATGGAAAGGACGACTTTCTTACCGAACACGTAAGCCCTGGTATCCCTTGTTGTTTCCAATCTCTTTGATACATCAGTGACTAGTTCAATAGCGTAATCCATCGATTTATGAGGTAAATACTCACGATCGGATAATAGTATCTCAATTTCACCATTAGCATAAACGTGAATGATCGCTTTCTTGGCTTCTATATACTCAGTAAGACCATCAAGACCATTTAGGGTATTCTCATAAGCTACAGCAGGAGAAACCACCAAAGTCGCCTTTGTCGAAACCCTATACCTACCTATAATGTCATACTGGTCATCGCCCCTCACGAAGATTATTGATCCCACCATACCGGAGGGATACCTAGTCATACCCACCTCACCCCGAGGAGAAAAAGAGAAAAAGGAAAGTAAGGAATTTAGGTGTTATGACATCCATATGTTGTGATCGCAAAGGTTTATGGATGCCCAACCTACTGGGTATCTAAACACTAATAGCTTATCACATAGTTTATCCTCTCGGTTCTCGTCCTTGTTCCTAATGAGGACAATTACCTCCTTAGTCTTTGGCACAATTGCCACAGTACGTTCTTCCATGCATTCATCTTGATTTATTGAGTGGTAAAGCTCTATTTCCTCTACCTTGCCATAGAGTACGTTGTATTCACCATACCGAAACGGCTTGTACCCACAACCCTCAAGGCTGAATTCCTGGCGAATTATCCTTACCCGCCCAATAATATCAATTCTACCCCTACTAATCGCATCCTCTATGAGTTCTTTCGTAAGTGGTTCTCGTATTACCTCTATTTCCTCCTGCAAGTTACTGGTCATACCCGTTCACCCCGATTTTCCTACCCCGTGGTTCACCGGGGTCCCACGAGATCCACGGCCCTCACCCCACGGTTAGCCCTCCCAACCCTGGGTTTACCCAGAGCTAGGAGGACACCCGTGAGGATCACAGAACCGTGTCACCCGCGGGCCGCCTCCTATCAGGGTTGATACCCCGATAGGAGACCATGCCGGCGTGGGGTTTATCACGGAGGCCCCCGGGCCCCTCCCCACGGGTTCGGGGTTGCCGTGGGTTTATTCCCATGCCCACGGCAGGGCTACCGTGGGACATGTTCATACCCCACGGCTTATCCCCATTCGCTACGGGCCCTAGGGAGGCTCGGGAAGGCTCCTCCGCGGCCTCACGACCGCAGAGAGGTGGGTTCGCCCCGGGCCTATCCTGGGTTTAACCCAGGATTCGGCCCGGTCGCCTCCCGCGGCCCCCAGGGCTTCCCTGTGGGGCTTCTATAACCCCACAGGATCGCCACTCCGTGAGGGCCATGGCCCTACCCTCACGGAGCCACGGGCCCAACCCACGGTGGGCCTCTCACCGTGGGTTAAAGCATTAATACACCAAGACATCGAAAACGTTGAAGTAATGAAGTAATGAAGCAGGCGCGGGTAAAACCCGCGCCTAGAGCGATAAAGCAATAGAGCGATAAAGCATCATGGTTAATAATACAATGAAGCACTTGGGCCCGTGCAGGGGGCCGTACCCCCTAGGGCCCTTGTATCAAAAGCATCAAAGTATCAAAAGCATTGAATTTTTCGAGGATAACGAAATCCTCTGGGCCCCTAGGGCCCCGTCCTGAGGGTTCTAAGCCCTCAGGCATCCCCACGGGCGGCCGTAGAACCGTGGGGCGCCGGGCCAAAAACACCAAAAGCACCAAGGCATTGAAAAAGGTGTTATGGCAATTTAATCGGCCCAGCGCGAGGCCCCTAGACGGGCCCCGTTTGATTGTGGGCCCCACGGGTTTAATCCAGGATTGACCAGGAGGAAAGGCCCGAAAAACGTGAGGCCCACGAGAAAAGCACCTAAGCATTGGTGGGCCCATACCGTGCCCCTTTATCACGGTATGAACCCATACGGCTAAATAGCTAAGCGAATCCCGTGGGCCTCACGGGCCAATCCTGGTAACCCGTGGGCTTTATCCTTCCCACCGTCCATGGGCCCTGTGGGCGCCGCCTCAGGCGGCCGCGCCTTCACAGTGCGGCCTCAGGCCCAGAGCCGGGGCCGGGCCCTGGGCCCTTCCACAGGGCCCCTCAGTAATCCAGGGCCTATATCACCGATCAATGGCCCATTACCCTGGATATCTCATCACCACGGACTAAGATAATTCCGCTTAAGAGGTTTATAAATCTTACTGGTCATGAGATCGTTAATTTGATCGATCGTGGGTTTTTGTAATACTAATTTTCTACGATCGTAAGTTTTTACGATCGTGGGTTTTTCGTGAATTTTGTTTCTACGTACGTGGATTTTACGGTGGTTTTCACGTGCTATTAGGATAGTAATATATTATATTATAATAGGTATTTAATACTTACTTTACGTGCGTGGTTTTATGAGAAATTGAACATAGGATTTTAAATAACCACGGTGATCGTATTTTTAAATCGCAGGGTTTATATACGTGGGTTTTTGCTTTCCGTATTAGTTAATGATCATTGACTAATACGTAGGCTTGGTTTGCACGATCGTGCAATGCTCATTATTCAGTTAAATATTTTTGCATTATTTAGTGTTCAATTTTCTATATTTGCAGTATATAGGTTATTTACTACCGTGATGGGGTTTTTATAGGTTATTTATTTTATTCCACGGTTTTATATTCTTTATGTAGTTTTTGGTTTGTTTCTAAATTGTTTATATAGTTTTTCCGTGGTTATATTTAGTCTATATATTTTTTCGTTAATCATTGTTGATTGTTTGGTGGGGTTATGCCTGTTTAGTATGTAGTCGGGGAATGGGTGGTTAGTAACTGGTCTTGGTGTTTGGTCGTAGTAGCCGTGGCTTGCCCGAGGGTAATAGCGTAACAATACAGTGGGTGGCTTGGTTGAGCACGGTTTGGGTGCCTTCCCCAACCACCAGGTGTGGGTCGGGCTTAACCACCCTGTCTCAGCCAATACCAACCACCAAGTACGAGCCAATGCACACCACCTTGCAAGTGCCAACCCCAACCACCTTGCCCACGCCATTGCTAACCACCTTGTGAGCTACCCGCCCTTAAGGGGCGGGCTTCCTGCTTCATTGCTCCGCCTTGCCCGTGGCGTAGAGCCACGGGTAGAGGGCGGAGCTCCACAGGCACTACGGGTGGCTCCCACCCTGCCCTTCTTAGGTGGACTAGGGCTGAGTTGTAGTCCCTATCGGCTTTCCAACCGCAGACTGGGCATTCAAAGACCCTATCGTTTAATGTTAAGTCCTCCTTCACATACCCGCATTTGGCGCATGTTTTTGAGGAGTCCCTTGGGTCAACAAGGATGAACTTCTTCCCATACTTCTCAACCTGGTACTTAATTATTGAGCGCATCATGCCGAAGGCAGCGTCCTGGAGGCTCCTCCTGAGCGCCCTATTAACCCTACCAATGAGTTGTTTAACATCGATATCCTCCATAACCACCACATCGTAGTGCTCGGCGAAGTATTTACCCAACTTCATGTACAAGTCCCTACGCAGATTCGCTAAGTGCTCATAAGCCCTAGCCAGCCTAACCTTAGCCTTAAACCAGTTGCGGGAGAGGTACCTCTTCCTAGAGAGGGCCTTATGTAATCTTCTTATCTTGTTCAGAGCCTTCCTGTAAGCTCTCAGATTAGGGAGGTATTCGCCATCCGATGTTACGAGCAGCTTCTCTAACCCGACATCAATGGCGACAGCCCTACCTGTCCTAGGGAGTTTGGGGAATTCATAATCATCAACAATGAAGGATATGTATATCCTCTCGGACTTTGTCAGCTTCACAGTTACCCTCCTCACCTTGTTTATTGGGAAGTCCCTATGGATGATGACCTTGAAAACGCCGAGGTTAGACAGCCTCAACACAATGAGCCTCTTCCTATTCCTCCTACTCCCAGTCCTTATTTCCCTAACACTGAGTATCCTCCAGCCGCTTTGCGGATACGTCAATGAATAGTACTTATGGGGTTTCTTCTCCCTGGGGAACCTCTTCGACAAGCCCTCAAGGAACCTCTGCCTGGCGTTGTAGAATCGGTCGGCGATTTCCTGCACCACCTGGGAATAGAGTTGTTGGTAATCCTTATCCTGCTTCCTCAAATCAAGCGCCAACTGTCTCAACTCAGTTTGCGATAAACCCCTACCATCCCTATGGTAGAAGTATATGTCTGCCCACCGTAGGGTGTTGTAAATCTCGCACGCTAACTGTAGCTGGGCTTTTAACGCCCTCAACGTCTCCTCATCAGCGTAAGCCCTAAAACGAAACCCCACGGTGGGCATTAAGAGAACATTTGAAAAAAGAGGTATTTAAATGTAACTACAAAGGGGTTGTCCATCCCCGCCCTGAGGGGGCGAGGTTTTCCTCCCCTTTGAACCCCCTCTTCTATGACACCAACCCTTTTAAGTGTTGGGTGCTGGCATTGCAAGATGAGCGTTGGGGGAGAAATTCGGCTTTCGAGCGATTTGGCGAATGCGTTTAACAGGTACTTTGATGTATGGGCCAAGTTCTACCCAATAGCGAGGAATACGCCTGGCGAGGTCTTTTACTTCGCATTCAAAGTGCTCGGCTACCTGCCCAGCTACTTCTATGAAAAGAGTAGCGTTGCTGAATATAGGATAGGTACGTGCGGCGCTGTCGTGTGGAATTTGGGGCCATCTGCAATCGATGACATACGCCGGCACCCCGAGGTGGAGGTGATGGATTACTTCGGAGGAAGGATGGAGCCAAAAGCTGTGCTACTTGATATGGATTCAAGCCCCCTTTCGTTCATCATAACGGAGAAGTACTACGTGACCTCAAGGGAGTACCGCGTAATCCCAAGGGAGTACATCCTTCGGGTCAATACTATCGCCCTTACAAGGGGCGAGCTCGATGTAAGGGGCAGGATTGATTATAACGGCTCAACGAAATATGTTAAGCTTGAGTACAGCGTTGAGGGCGGCGCGCTCCGGTACAGGAGGGGCATTGATGTTGATACAAAGTCGGAGATACCGGCGTGGATGAATGAAGTAGGCATGTTTGCGACTAAGTCGTTCCTAACGAACAAGAAGGATGACTTAGTGCGTGCCTTGAACTGCGCAGTGGATACCTCTAGTAAACTACTATTACCTACAGTTATACACCTCCTCTTCTAATGGCTCCTTTCTACAAAGGAACGAAGAAGATCGGTTGAACCTTGCCTAATATAGTAGGTATGTTGCCAACCCCTTCACAAACTGCATTAGAAAATCATGCGCCTTGTTTATGTAGTTGATTAGAATGTCCCTGTTGTTGTAAATATCCGTCAATATTGCAATAGCTAACTCATCATATTCCCTACTCCGAGTTACATTGTAGTTGATTTCATAAGTGCTCGGTGAACTGAAGTCTACTGCTACGTATTCTATGGGAAAGACCTTGGCAGAGGTGGAATGCCACTTGAGACGGATCGTTACTTTTGATCTTACTGGCTCATAGCTCAATTCAATTCGCTGAATCCTATATGTGCCCAAAACCGAGCCTATTCTTGGTTGTTCCCCCATCCCAATGATGGTATCAAAGAAAGGAAAAGAAACCTCTATGGAAAAGAGCTCATCCTTAAGCCTTCTTTCAAGTTCCTCAATCCTCCTCCTCAACTCCCTCTTCGGCTCCGGCGCAAACTCTACCCAATACCTCACAATCATGTCTCCACACCTAAAGTAAGCATCGCGCCAGTGCCTCGCCATTGCCAACTGCTTGCAACCAAACAAGGAAATTAGTTTATAACCAAGCACTACAAACTTACCAAGTAGCTCGGTAGAAAAGTTTCTGTAAAAGGCATAGCCGAACCTAAACCTCTCTACCAATCGCCAATACCAATCCCTTACCTCATCGCTTAACTGCGGTTGGCTCATTATTGAACATCACCTTTTAATGAAATAAATAAAAGGGTTAAGTCTCAAAATTTATTGAGAAGAGATAAATTTATAAATACTTTCGTAAGTTATACTCTAGTGAAGCCCGCGCAACCAACTAATCAAACAGTTGATGAGGATATAAAGAAGATAAATGAGGCGATTGAGGTGCTGAAGAAGAGGGGTGTGCAATCATTGGAGGGCGACCTCATGGGGCAAGTAGAGGAGTTCATGAGAAAGCGCATTGAACAAGTCAAGAAGTTGATGGAGTGCAAGGACGAAGCATCCGCTGAATGCCGTAGGCTCATGGGCGAGGTTACAATAAGCGTCATCATGTACGACTTAATAAAGAAGGGATTGCCCCTGCTCATAGATGGCGTGAAGTCCGGCGTGATTAAGGCTGAGGACTTACCAAAGATATTAGAAGGAATAAACCTCATGCTTGAATATACGGAGTCCCTTGGGAGGTTCCTCCTGTCGCTGGATGAGAAGGGCATCTTCAAGCTGATGGAGCTGATAGCAACCGACAAGGAGTTCCTCAATAAGCTCAACGACTTCATCGCCAAGGTAGCTACAGAGAGGGCAAGGCTGGAGCAACTCCTCAACGAGGATAGGGAATTCGTTGAGAAACTAAGAGATGTAATGCCAAACTTCGGAGAACTTATGGTGCCGCAACCCAGCAACTAGTAAAGAAGGTAAATTATGATTATCTTTTTATCAAATAGTTGGGTTAAAAATCCATAGGCTCTGTTTATGTAATCATCTATTTCATCCCTCTTCTGCTCGTATATTGCCGTCAACACCGTCTTCATGACCTCCAATTTCTCCTCAGTTCTTATGTGGTCTACCCTTGTTGCAATAGTATTGGATGATAAGAAATAAATATGTATACACGGCACCTCTGGGGCCTTTTTATAGAAAACCTCCCACCTTACGCAGACCACAAGCTTTGGCTCAATAATATTAAAAAGGGTTGGTCTAAACTTCCAGACCTTGAAATACCAAACCCTAAATCTACCAATATCTGTATCTACCACAGGTTGGGGTCCTACTGCTATGCTAATTTCCGAAAGAATATCCTCATTCTCTAACGAGAAGAGCTCATCAAGGAATTTGTCACCAAGTTTTCGAATATCTACTCTCTTGGATATTTTTTCCAGGGCCTCCACATAGGGACCTCTGTACTTCACGTACATGTCTCCACAGCGAAAATAATAGCTAGCTGTGTCCATCAATCTTCCAACTGCTAACAGTTCGCATCCATATCCAAGGAATAAGTCAAGCATAATCCTCCCACCTAGCTTATGCCCTTGCTTGCCAAGTTGTTCATCAAGAAATGCGCGGAATTCGTAAAACGGCTTGAACTTGTCCCATATCGATAGGTACCAAGCCCTTACGTCTTCACTCAACGATAGTACTTTTGGTTCCTTCCGCATAGACAATTAATTTCCTACCACGACTTAAAAAGGTTTAAGCTATTCAATAAAGCAGGTAGATTGATAATCCCCTAAAGATTTTGTCTAAGAATTCGCTCACTTTTTCAACATAGCCAGTTATTTCATCCCTCTTCTGCTCGTATATTGCCGACAAGACCTTCGTTGCTACATCTGCCTCCTCCTTGGTTCTTATTCCACCTGTTGATGTGAAGACAATACCAATAGGTGATGTTGAATAACTGGGTATCGAGAGCTCAATGGGTATCCTTGTTACTTTAGGTAAACCTTCGCGGAGCTGGAGCCACTCTAAGTAAATATTTAGTCGTGGCTCAGAACCATACATTGGCTCAATTTGAATGACCTTGAATTGCCCAATGTCTATATCCAAGGTGGGTTGAGACCCCGGAGCAAGCCCAATACCTCCAAAGAGCGGATATAATGATATCACGAGAAATTCGCTGTTTATTTTATTTATCATTACTTCAAAGTCTCTCTTTGGCCTACCTTTTGGTGGCTCAATAAGGTCGTCCACAAAAACTTCTACATACATGTCTCTACAATTGAAAAGGCGATACCGCCCCAAGAATGAAAACGAAATTTCCTCGCAACCAAGCAAAAAGCATAAGTTATACATTATC
>Ga0081473_128072_pt1 | contig 11392 bp, 5 predicted proteins | sample CisSprmetagenome_FD_70977 | JGI IMG/M metagenome (GOLD analysis project Ga0081473, IMG submission 70977) | Hypoxic/sulfidic aquatic microbial communities from Cistern Spring, Yellowstone National Park, USA v2 (version 2) | ecosystem: Environmental > Aquatic > Thermal springs > Hot (42-90C) >... | reverse complement strand
TGCTCAACATCAAGCAACGTGAAAAACTGGGCAAAGGCCAAGTCAACATTAGCCCTATTCAACTCATCAATAATTAAAAACGCTGGCTTACCCTCCCCGATCTTACGCCAGGACTCAGCAATGGCGCTCGTTATGAAGCCTGGCTTAAAAATACCATTTATGTCTTTACCGCCGATGGTGTCGAATGAGGTCCACTCAGGATTTCCCGGATACAGGTCGCACTCGGTTTCGTTTCCTACTAGGTCCCTACAGAGCTCTTTAACAATCCTCGTCTTACCAGAGCCAGGGTGACCGACTACAATCACGTTCTTACCAGCCACCAGGTGAATAAGCATGAGAGCCTTAAGATGGCTATACGGATTTTCATCATTAATCAATTCTTTAAACTTATCAACGAGACTTACGTAATTAATCCCCAACCTAATGCACCTTCCTTTCAAGAGATTAAGCAACTCTTCACCCTCATCATCCTCCAAAGGTACTATAGAGGGAGCTCTTTTACTTATCTCTGGTATTTTTAAAAGAAAGTCATGTTTCCATTCTTCACATTCCTTACTATTATCATCCTTAGACTCAAAACATTCTTTGACACGTTGCTCATTGTAATTTACACATAAGTATTCAACCTTTATATGAACCCTTAAGGGGCAACTATCTTTTTTCTTTTTCTTTTCATCACAAGGGAGAGGCCAATATTTACTATTATCTTCAAAAAATCCTTCAATTTTACCACCAAGTAGTATTCGATTTATGGCTTCTCCAGCAATGTATAGAAAAGCATAACCACCTTCACCCCTCTTTTTTTCGTTTTCTACTTCTTTTTTCATTTCATCATAAAACTTAACATTTTTGTTTCGCTTGGAAGAACCCGAGCGCGACCTGTAGCGTTCGGGAAAGCCCCAAATAAATGTGCTCCGCTTATTGCTCCTAAAGTCATAAAGTGAGTACGCCGCATTGACAGGCCTGCCTGTAAATACGTAATATTTCATCATAATCATTCCTAAATGGTGACTTTTAAAAATTACGATCCCCTCTGTTATTGTCCGCACTCTCTAAATTTCGATTCAACATTTTCCCTAAACCTCGCCGTTTTTCCCAATGAAGCACTGCTTTGCCTAATCGTAAACGATGTTCGTACCTACACATACAACCACACAACTCATCCAAATAAGCACATAAGTAAGGGGCACAGTTGCACATGCCAGCACTAAGATTAGCTATTCGGCATGAGGGCTTTAGCAGTGGTGCTTGTAGTATGCACTGGGGTTTATTGTTGGTGGCTATGCCCTGCGCGTTTATCCTTAACTGTATTGTCAATCTAGCTTAAATGACATAGTACTGCATTTGAGGAAGTGTTATAAATTCCTCAACTTTCTACCCTCAATGCCCAGTTTAGGCGAAGTTAGACGCTATGCGGAGCTGTTTGTTAGGATGGGCCTTGTTAGGAGCGAAAGTGGTGATTATGTGCCGGCGTGCACCGAGTGCATTGAGTACCTCGATGGGTTGCTGAGTGGTGGTAGGGATGGTATAGTCGGCTTCATAGCGTTCATGTGCCTCGTGCGTGACTTGCTCAATGATGCATCAATAGACACCAACATGGACATTAACTACGCAGAGATGACTCTAAAGCACGTACTCGACAAACACGAAGGCGCCGCAGAAGCCGTGAACACACTCTACGAGGAAATAGCCGAGGAAATAAACGCAGAAGGACCAAACAGGGCGAGGAAGGTATGCAAGGCAGTACTGAGCGGTGAGGTATTGTAACCGAAACACCCAAATAAACCCAGTTGAAACGAGAATTAATGCCCAAGTGCCCATACTGCGGCTCAGAGGATTTAACCCCAACCAAGTCGTGGAGGTTCAGGATCTACGATGTGACGCAGTACAAATGCAATAAATGTGGCGGAAAATTCAACCACTACAAAAACACCACAGGCAAAGGTAAACCAGAATTCTACATTAGGGTCAAGCCTAGGCCGACTACGACTGGTTAATTATTATTCAGGGCTTTTGATACGTGCGTTGTACTTGTACTCAATGCCCCTAACGGTTTCGAGCACCCACCTCCTCTGGAATTCCTCGAAGGTCGTGCAACTCACCTCATGAAGCTCACCATCGCTCATGTACACAACGCATACAATGTGGTTGCTTGGGAATTTCGATGCCCAATCAATCTCGTTTGCCGTAAACGAAATAATTTCACTATACCTATCACCCCACCTCTCCCGGGGAATCCACCTACCCTTCACCTCAACCGTGAATAACCTACCGCCCTTAGAAACCACCATGTCGAAGGGCCTTGGGACGCTCCTATAATCCTCAATTATTCTATAACCCATACTGAGTAGATACTCCTTAGCGTACTCGGCAGCCATCAACTCGGTCCTCTGCCTTAAGTGGCTGAACCTGACCTCTCTCATGACAATATCCTCAAAGTCCTCAAGGTACTTCGCCGAGGTCTGTACATCACCCCTAACCCTAGCCCTGGCAATACCAACTATCTTATACCCCGGCTCACCTATCGCTAAGTACTGCCGTAACTTCTCGAGGTAATTCTTTAGATCCAGCCACAACTCCGTATGAACCTTCTTCTCAATCTCACTCCTCTCATCCTCCTTAACCTCGCCACTATCAGTCTCTACACTATCCCAATTAACCTCAACCTCCCTAATCAAGGCCTCCCTAACCTCCCTACTCTTGCTCAACGGCGTTGGTAAGCGAATCAATAGCCTCTCCCTATACGTCTCCACCTCCCTATTGGTTTCCCCGTCCCTCACTAGGTATGCTAAGTCAACGATGTAATAGCCACTGCCTGGCTCAACATCGGCACTTGGTGGGTAGCCTAGCTTAATCCTTAATCCTTTATCAACATCCTGCCTGGGCTTCCACCTAATCTTCTCCTTCTCCCTCAGTATTGCCTCGATTCTTTTACGTAGTTCGTTTAAACGGGGACTATCTAATAGGGCATTATACACCTCATCCTCCCTTAGGAACACTGATGAGCCAATCTCCATTATCTTGTATATCCCCTCTCCAACCTCGTAGATTTCGAACTCGCCGTAGCTTTGGGGAGGCAATGCCCTAAGTGATATTTCATACAACTTCTCCAGGAGGTCTAGGTACATGGTGTACTCATCGCGTTCAAGCGTAGTCTTAAGCACCATATCGATAACCAGCACAGAATCAGCCTTTTGCCCAAACCTCCAAATCCTCCCAACCCTCTGAACATGCTTAGTGGGACTCCAAACAACCTCATAATTAACAACCACACTAAATGCCTGCAGATTAACGCCCTCTGACATTATGTCCGTAGATATAAAAACGGCAGTCTTAAAGGACTCAGCCAGGTTCGAAGCAACTACCCCAACGTCTATCCTCTCCCTAGCCTGCGATGTAGCGTACATAACCCCGAACTCCCCACAATCAGCCCTGGCATAACCATCGAACGATTCGACAACCCTACAATTACCCAACTCACTCGTGAGCCTTTGAAAGAGGTACTCAGCCGTAGTTGCGTACTCGGTGAATACAATAACCTTCCTACCAATTAATTTGTCAATTAACAATTTCTTAAGGGCTTCAAACTTCCTATCGACCGCGCCTGAGTATTGATTTGCCAGTTCCATAAGATCCCTCCAATTAGCCACCCCACTTAGGCAGGGATCCAACTCGCCCTCCTCGAGCTCCTCCTCACTACACCTACCCCTCGCAACGACCCTCTTAAGAGTCGTGAAGAAGGATAATGGGCTCGACATAGCCCTCTTCTCAACAACGACGCGAACAATATTCTCAACGTTGTATTTCTCGAGCAATTTAAGGACCTCGTAAAGCGCCCGAGACTCCTCATTGCTTGCCTTAACCTGGACAATCCAATAATTCAATCTAGGGAATATCTTCCTACCTTCGTACTCCTCCACATCCTTCTTCTCCCTCCTAATTACGACATTGTTAACAAGCGATGTGAGGAACCTGTAGTCATCCTCGTCACCGGTGTGCGGCGTTGCTGTTAGGAGGATGCAACCATTGGCCCTATTACATAGGTGTGCAAGTCTCTCCCTCTCCGTACCCAACCTGATCTTGTGAGCCTCATCTATTATAACCAAATCCCACTGTATTTTCTGTAACGAATCCATGTACCCAACCATCTTAGCCCTATCAAGCGTGATCAAATAGACCCGATAACCCAACGGATAGTCTGGCGACTCGATTAGGTAATGCTGTATCTCAAATTTATTCAATTCATCAGACCACTGATTAAGTACCGAGCGGGGAACAATTATGAGGACACTGTTAACCCTGCCCAACTCCATTAAGGCTTTAACGAGTAACAGGGCCTGTATTGTCTTGCCAAGACCAACATCGTCGGCAAGCAAAAACCTAGGCCTTGGAAGCCACAGTACATCCGACACAAGGTCTAGCTGGTGCTTGTATAGGTCCTTACCGGCAAGCCTCAATATGTCTATTAATGAAACCATTACTGCTCGTTAAAAATATTAAATATTATTTCAATTATATGCATTCCCCTCAACGCAGCATGTACTAATTATTCCTCACATATTACCGTGAACTCCGGGCGCCGACCCCTGAGCTTCTGAACCATATCATCATCCACAACAACGGGTTCGAGAAATTCAAACACCGCCTCCACAGTAGGAGCTATGTCCTTCAGCGCTATTAACAAACGTAAAACATTATTATAAGACGTATCCCTTACCTTAAAGCTCGCGTTCAGATTGATTTCGCCCTCACTAACCTTTTGCTCAGTACGCACACTAAGGGTTAGGCTGAGCTTACGCTGACCCCATAAATACCTCAATAAATTCTCCGCATCATTAGCCGTTAACACCTTAATCCTCTTAACAACATCACCTCGAGAAACGTCATATTTGATGCACTCCTTCTTCCTCTTACCCTTTATGTAAATTGTTACAGTCCTTTGATCCCTAGTCCCACTCTTAAAGACCGCCTCAATACTAAGTGCATACTCACCCGGCTCCTTGGGTACCTCAACCTCAAAGCGGTAGTTAACGCCCGGTAAGGATACTTTATTCATGGTACCGTTAATGCCGTAAATCAACTCACCCATCTCCTCACTCGCGATAACCTCGACATTTACCTTAGTACCTGGAGGTCTCTCGATGGATAGCTGCTCAATCCCATCAACCAAAACCTTAATATAAGCCCTAACGACCTCCCTCTCGAAACAGCCCTCCGTGAAATAAGGCCAATTACCCCTCTCTTTCTCTGTCAAGGCGTCATCAACGCTGACCCTAACATCCTCACCACTGGGTCTCCTATACCTAATATAGTACCTTGTAGAGCTTCCTTCCATCTCACGAAGCTTCTCAAGGAACTGCCTAACAGGCCAGTCGATGAATTCCTTACCAATGATTATGGGCGCAACCACACTATTCTCATCCAAACTCGGCATTTCACCCTTACCGGAGCACTCCGGTATCCAAACTAACTCATCATTTACCCTGAAGACGCACCTATAGCCCTTACAGTAATCCTTAATGGAATTTAGGAACTCATCAAAACTTATCGGCGCGGATGGTAACTCGGAATTGTTAAGGTATATGCTCCATAAATCACTTACCATTACGAAATTACCCTGCTTTATTGAACTCTTGACTACATCGAAGTTGAAAACTATTTCCGCAAGCGTATTCACGACCTCACCCTTCCTCTTACTAATCTCGATTAAGGCACTGTCAAGCTTATTGAATGATTGCTCCTTAAATCCAATCACCGCCTTACCAAGCCACGTATTTACCGCCTCTCTAAGTGCGGCTCTAGCCGCGGACTTCCTATTATTAAGACGATTTCTTAAGTGCTCCTCAATCTCCCTCCTAAAACTCTCATCCTCTATATTGAGCAAATCTGGGAAGTAATCTAAAAGCCTATTACTTACCTCATCGATTGCCTTTATTATCCTGCCAAGGTCAATAACGGCATTTTTAATACCCCCCTCCTCCCTGACCTCCATCCCGAAATCCTTAAGAACCTCGATTGCCCTCAACGGTACCTTTACCTCATCGTTAGGCAACACAATCACTAAATTATTTCTCTTCACCTTAGCACCGAACTCGCGCACATCCACTGCAAGTATCGACTCCTTATTATTGCTTAGCTCCTTTTGCCAAGAGTCTTTGTCGGCAATTATAACGACCTTGCCCAGCGATCTAGGGTTTACACCTGAGACAAGGACCCTAGAGAAGGCACCTGATTTATCCTTAACAATACTTACCAATTCGTTAACAGCAATATCTAAACCATCAATGTCCGAGTAAGCAACGGCTTCGTCATGAACGGCTTGCGTTTCGTCGCCTAGGAACCAATATATATACTTATCCTTAATCTTCTCAACATGAGTTCCCGTACTAACTTCATTAAGCGCCTCCTTAAGGATGGCTGGACTAATATCCAAGTTGTTATAACCACCAACAAGCAAGTCCTGCTCCGACGGGTACAGCCTTAGCGATGGCATGAGCCTTAAATAAAACGTCATGAGTAATACATGCCTAAGCATTGAAAGCGCAGCCTTATATGTTGGATTGCTTAAGTTTCTATTTCTAATCTTATCCACATCACTCTTATACTCATCAAGAAGCAATTTCCAAACCGCTGCCGTGGGGCCGCCTACTATTAATAACTCCCCAGGCTCCGGAAGGTGAGCGAAGGTTATTAACTCTCCCTTTTCCCAATTCGTGTTTAGGTAAGCACGCGCAAGTATTCTAAGGAGCTCCCTCGTCATCTGTATTCTCGTTCTCTCAACCAACGATTCATCAGCAAGCCTTAGTAAAACGTTAAGAAGTCTCGGGTTAACAGGGTACGCCTGCTTGAACTCATCATTGAGGCGTTTATACTCCTCATCGCTTACTAAACCCTTCAAGGGGGCTAAATCCACATCCTTGATCGCTATACCACCCCACCTCCTGAGTACAGCCGAGATATTATAGACCGTGTCCAACGAAATCGTTCTTGGACCGACTCTGTTAATGGCCTCTATTGACTTACGGGTTTCCAGCTCAGGCTTATCGGTCGCAAATAGTGAGAAGGACACGAACAAGAACGCTCCCGGCACTTCACGGACAACCTCAGCCAAGGTCTGAATCCAAGCAACGAAATCGTCGCCCTCATCAATCTCGAAGAATTGCGTCTCATCAAAAATAATGACTAACGGCGCATTACTCCTAATAATACTCCTTAAGTCATCCTTAATTTTAGTCGCCCTAAGTCTTCTCTCGAATTCCCCCAACCTCTGCCTACCCCTAAAAACAGCTACATTAGGAACCTTGCTTATTGATGGTATTTCAATGTCTATGCCATACTTCGTTAGCTCCCTACTAACGCAATCCCCAACACCATTACACCGCCTATAGAGGGCCAGGATGTGAAGTATAAAGGCTAGGAAGTGCGATTTACCAGCACCCATCAGGGCAGGCATTAGGTAAACCTCGCTCTCGCCCCTACTGAGTTTCGCCAAGAAATCCTCTATGTAATGCTTAAAGGCTGGGGTTATATACGTGATGGAGAAGAACGATTGTGGGTCACAGTATATCTTATACACTTCCTCGGGCTTCTCGTTTAGGAATAATGCCCTATATACCTCGTATATGTCTATGGCAGGGCTTACCTTCCCCTCGGCGAGTAACTTTAGGTTCACGGCGCTCATTGCCACCACTCCATACCAAGAGCTAGCCTTGAAAGCTTTACGTCGGCATCATCCTCATCAAGCAAGCCCGACTTAGAAAGCTCAATTAAGGCCCTAGCCAGGTTAAGAGCCTCCTCCTTAACCTCAGGAGTGCACTTAATCACTGACTTAACTAGGGCATTAAGCTGGAGTTGCCTGAGGCAATCAAGTACGGCAGACTTCCCACGCTGGAGTGAGTAAACCCTCTTAACCTCATCCACAGTATCATTACGCGGCGCCAACACCTCAAACGTCTTGCGCTTAGCCACATTGGGCCCGCCAGTCTCAACCTCCGTAATCAAGCCAAGCCCAATTAGATCCTTATGCTCCAACCCAACAGCCTTCTCTACATATGACAATGTATCACTATCCACACGACCGCTCTCACTCTCCATAATCCTAAGAGCCAGGTAAGCATGCGCAACCCTATCAGTCAACTTAATACCGGAACTCCTAAGCAAAGCCTCAAACGCAAGAACAACAGCCTGCCTCATCAAACCATCAGAACCAAGCTCCACACCACCAAGCCGCACCGGGTAATGAGCCGTCAAATACTCCAAGGCAGCCAAGTAGGAGTAAACCCACGTCGTCGCACCACCCTTCCTACCCCTCAAAACCTTAAGCCTAGCCTCAAGCCTCGAAGAAACCTCCCTAACCGCCTCCTCCCTCGCCACATCCAAATCAAGCGGTCTCTCTCCAACTCGCCTCTTCCATGCTGAGACGTAACCACCGAGAATTGAGGCCTTACCCTTAGCAACAATACTCTCCTCACTCTCGGTCTCTACTGGATAGGCAGCGACAAGCTCAAGCCCATTCTCACGCCACAAAGCATCAACCAACGCAGCCCAGGCCTCAGGCTTCTTGGCAACGTAATACACAACAAGCAAACCGTCCTCCTTGAGGAAACGCAGAACATTGGCAAAAGCCCTCGTCAACAACTCAGCAAACGTAACCTCCATCTTGAAGTGCTCCCAACGATCCTCATCCTCACTCACCTCCTTAGGCGCAAACCTCTGCCACTGAGTCGGTATCTCCAGACCAAACTCATCAAAGAACGCCTCAGGCAGGAAGCGCGGTTTCAATTCATTATTTTCCACATCACTGAGAGCCCTCTTAAGCCAAACATAGAAGAAATCACTAAGCTCCGAATACGGCACATCATCAGCATAAGGCGGGTCAGTCACTATCACATCGAACCTCTCACCCTCAAGTTTAGAAAGCTCAGAAGCATCATCAAGCAAAACCCTAACACTACTAGAACTACCAGATACAGCATTGATTAGATATAACAACGCATCAGTGATATTTTCAATATTCCTCTTGAATGTACCAGTCTCAACAACTAAAGGAACTCCTTCGGACCAATTCCATTGCATAGCAATGCCACGTACTGCAAGTGAGTGCTGTATTATCTCGTAGCCAGGATTCCAAGCTGTAACCATAGAATTAAAGTCAACATATCTAACTAGTGCTATTGCTAGGTATGTTGTTACTGCTTCTGCGTATTTTTTCGCGTCTTCAGTGTTCCAACTCTCCTTCAGCTTCTCCTCCTCAACTATATGCCCTACCTGTCTAATTAACTTGACGAGTTTGATTAGAGCAAGAAGCTGGCGTGGGTTAAAGAGCTTGAACCATTTGTTAAAGCCGTAAAGTATCGGAAATAGATATCTATTGCCATATGGCGTAATTTGCTCGATTGGTATATCTGGGTCTTCCCACATTTTCCTTAGCTCCTCGGCGGCCTTCCACAGTTTCTCCGTGTCTTGTTGTGTTGCTGGTTTGAATTGTAGGTCTCCATCCTTGACGTAGACCTTAACCAGTAGTGTAGGCCTTGCTGGTGATTGCTTCAACTCATCAAGCGTGATCTCACCCCTTAGGTACTTCTCGTAGTTCTCGTTCCACTGCCTGAGCGTCCACTTCACGTACCAATCACCGTTTTTCTTATTACCCTTAACCACCTTACCGTTTACTACGCGGTGGTTTATCTCAGCCCTGCAGTACAGGCACTGGGCGGTCTCGCGCCTTGCGTCCACATTCTTCACGGGCACAACGAACTTCTGGTTCGCCCACCTCACGGAACCACCCTCCTCACCCCTTGGTGTTACCTCGGCACTTAGGTTGTCGCAATTCCCCAGCCTCTGCTGTCTGCATTGTTCGTTTAGGTCCACCACCTTGATTTCACAGTTTTGCCACTCCATCCAGGCAAGCCTCTCGTAACACCTATTGCCACTCTTCACCCTCGCCAACCACCAATTGCCAACCAACGGTGTGTACCTACCACACACTGGGCACTTGACCTCCCACGTACCAATGTACACATCAGCGTCGTACAGCTCCTTAATCACTGGGTCCTCCCTGAGCCTGTTGATTATCCATGAGCCCCACCTGGCTACGTCGTAGATGAGCATTGGTACCCTGTACCTACCGGACTCACTCACCTCCTTCTTACCGCTGAATTGCTTGGTAGCATCCTCAAGTCCCAGCTCCTTTATGGTCTTCCCATCAACCTCTATGAACCTGTCCCTAAAGAGCCTTGGGTACTCGAGTACTGCCTTTAGGAACACGTAGGCTGTTGGCAACAGCTCAACAGCCACAGCATCAACACCAAGCCTCGAAGCCTCAAGCGGTATCGAACCAAAGCCGGCAAACGGGTCGAGCAGCCTCTTCCCCTTGAGCTTCTCGATTAATCGTTGTGATGGGTTGCAACTATGTACTGTCTTCTTTTCGTTCCTGCATGGGAATAGGTCGTTTAGGAATTGCTCCATGCTTTGGTAGGCGTTGTCTTGTAGGAGTGATGCTGCGATTATTGCCCTGGCACCGGCCAGTGGTTTCCTAGTCCACCAGAAGACCATCTCCCAATGCGGTGGTCTGCCCGGGCCCTTCTCAACGCTTGAGTAATCATTGATGACGTCGATTGGGATACCACGCTCAAGCAACGTAGGCATTAAACAACCAACCGCAAAACAATTAATAAAATTACCGACCCAACAAGACCCAATAACACCACCCGAGGAGCAACACAACGCCCTGGCCCATGTACAGGGACGACCAGTACCGGCTTGTGCATTGCCAGAGAGGTTCCTCGGTTTCCTGAGGGTTAGGTTTATTTCTATTTCTACTGCCCTCTTTATGGTGGCTTGTGTGGGTGGGTTGAGGGGTTTGTGTGGGCTTTCGTGTAGGTTTTGTGAGGCTAATGCCGAGTTCATAATGAGCCATAGGCCCAACCTCATTAACGACCTCAACTCCCTCATCAGCGATGCCTACGGCCTAGAGCCTAGAGATTACGACGCTAATTCACTGTTCGAGTTCGCGCTGGAGAGTGTTGCGGAGCCACTCACAAATTACGTACTGCACTCGGTGCTCGAGTGTTCGTTGTACCCGAGCCTATTCTCGATGAGGCTCATAATCGAGTCCCTAGCAGTTGGGCTCTACGCTGATCGGTGGTTTGGCAATGCCTGGCCTGGGGAGAAGTTGGTTTTGGCTAGGGGTTTCGAGATGGGTAGGTTCAAGAGGTGTGGGGAATATGAAAATGAGGATGGTCATGGCTTATTATGCAGCCAATACAGCACCCTGGGTAGGGAGGTTAATGAGGCGTTGAGTTGGTTAAGAGATTGGTTGCGTAATAACATCGGTGCTGAGCCAATGGACTTCATATATGAAACCTACAACTCACTATCAAAACCAATCCACGCC
>Ga0081473_139635_pt1 | contig 11396 bp, 6 predicted proteins | sample CisSprmetagenome_FD_70977 | JGI IMG/M metagenome (GOLD analysis project Ga0081473, IMG submission 70977) | Hypoxic/sulfidic aquatic microbial communities from Cistern Spring, Yellowstone National Park, USA v2 (version 2) | ecosystem: Environmental > Aquatic > Thermal springs > Hot (42-90C) >... | reverse complement strand
AGATGGGGTAGTGCGTGGAGAGGTCTATGAAATCCCAGAAGGGCTCCTTAGGGAGCTTGACTGGGTAGAGGGAGCTCCTTTCCTCTTCAGGAGGGAGCTCATTGAGGTGGTCCTTGAGGACCACACTCCTTTGCGTGCCCACGCCTATCTGTATAACAGAGAGGTGGAGGGTGCGGCTTTGGTGCCTTCCGGTGAATGGGAGGTATAAAACAAGGTCCCCATGGGGGGCCTTTTTAAAACTAATGACAAAGGAGGTTAGAGATGAAGAAGTACTTGCTAACCATACTTAGCTTAGCCTTAGCCCTTCCAAGTTCTGGGCAGGAAAGCATGCAAAAGCAAACATCGTTTAGGGAACTGCTGTTTTCTGGTAAAAGACAGTTTTTATTCTTAAGCCCTTCCGAGACAGAGACGATAATTGTCGTTGGACGTTGGGGCGTTGATGCAGAAAAATCCATTGAATACTGTTCTGCTTTTGGTGGAAAGGCATACCTTGTGAAATACAGGCAAGTAGAGGGTTTTGGAAGCGGATATGTGATAGAAGAAAAAACGCCTGCAGAAGCGGGGACTGGGGCTGGAGGTTTTCTAAAGGGAATATTCACAGGAGCAATTTTGGGAGATGTTGCAAGTATCCGTGCACCCGCTACCCTTTGTGAAAAGGATGGGAAAGAAGTTTTCTTTATTCAAAGAGGCAGGTTTATAGGCTATCGTTATCCAAGCCAACATCAATATATGGAGTCTTGTTTTATTCAGGTTGCAAGGCATCAACCTGAGCCCAGAATAACTTCCTTTGAATTGGAATGGGCGGATAAGATAAAGGCAAGCACAAACCTTATAGAGTTTCTGCAATCAAATCGTGTAAAACTCCAAAACCTGCCTGATGGTTCTTACAAGATAAAGGACACTGTGGACAACAACTGCCACCCTCTAAACTCTGATGTTTTAAGAATGCTTGCAAGCTATTGCTATCAAAAAGGAGGAACCTTTAGAACTGCAGATGGGCAGGACTTTAAGGACTTTATGGCAAAGGTGCTAACCACAGACCCACCACCTAATGTAGGCGTGGTAAACTACTGGCTTAGGGAGATAACCAAAACTGCATACTACTGCGATGGTCCTGAGAAGTTTATGGTTCGCACCACCGCAGAAAGAAGCGCATCCGATATTCAAACATTTACAATTCCCTATGTTCATTATGTTAAGCTTGGTTTAGACGAGGGGCTGATGGCTCAGGCACAAACAAGGGGAAACCAACCCGCACTAGCCCAAAATGATGCACTTATCTCTATGGTAAAGATGACAGCAAGTTCTAAGACGCCCTCTATGCAAGTAATGGGACAGATGCAATACGAAACCATCTATATGTATCCAGATGGTGGCTGTGATTTTGTAGCCCTAATCACAAGAGGTCCAGGATACACTACGGTGGATAACTACAAAGTATGCCAAAACGATGTCCATCCTGTAGGTCGTTCAGATGATTACAAGGTCATAACTGTGGATAGGATAGACCCAAGAACCGCCATGCAGCTATATACCAACTGTCGGTCTTACGGAAGAATGACAAGTCTTTACAGCGGATACAGAATTGATTGTAGAATTCCCAATCCACAACTTCCTTGCAATGGTGAGATTATCATAACAAGAGATAACAAGCTTGTAGACTTTAAGGTAGAAAATATATGCAGGTAAAACTCGTGATGAGGTTTGAGGGTCTGAGGTTCCCCCGCCCCCTCGCACCTTAGACCCTCGGCAGGGGCACCTTGCCCCTGCTTCAATCACCTATCTTGCTATCCTCGGAGCTTAGGAGAGGCTGTTCTAAAAATCCCTTATAGGAACGTCTTCCTTATCCTATCCCACGATATAGGCTTTAGAGAAGAGAGGGATCCAAACCTTCCTTCATTTTGGGTTTGGCAGGTTAACCAACCTATACACAAGGAAAAAACACTTAGTTAACCACAGTAGACGGTTAACTAACTCTTAGACAAAAGGCACGAACTTAGTTAACCGCATAGAAAGAGTTAACGGAAGGAGGGCAGTTGTGTAGGATAAGGAAAGGAATTGAGGAAAGTATCCGTCCAACCATAGATAACTTACCGTAGGGTGGTTTTTAAGTTTCACCCCACTTAAAACTTAACGAAAAACTTAAAAACCACTTAAAACCGCAAACCACTGAGAAACAAGGGTTTAAAGCGGGTTTTTAAGTTTTTAAGTGTTTTAAGTAGGTCTCCACACGAACATACCACACCCCCGCCCTGCCCACAAGTTATTACCGACTACAAACAATTCTCAACGCACTCAGAAAAGCAAACACTCTTTTCTATAACACTTAAAACACTTAAAAAACTTAAAAGTCATTGAAAGACAAAGGTTTCCGTTTTAAGTGTGATTTTAAGTGTTAATTTTCACACTTAAAGGGATAGGGTGGGGTGGAGGGTTTCCCTTTTCCCTTCCTTATCCCAGTGTTTGTTCTCCCTCTCCCTATCCCAGTTTCTGTGTGGTGTTTGTGGGTGTGGGAAACTTGGTTAGGCGGGTTAGGAGGGGCCCGCAGGGAACTCCCTGTGGGTGCGGGCGAAGGGTTCAAAAGAGTAGTTCGTCTGATTGGAGGGTGATTGGTGGGAAGTCTTTTTCCTCTTCTTCTTTCAGGATTTGCTGAGGCACTCACACCCCTCAAGAACCTCATCTATCCTCTCTACCAACCTCCTTCAAACTTCATTTTAGGATACACAAGGACTTCTTATCCTACGTTTGGCGATGTAGGATAAAAGTATCTGCTGTGGGATGTTCCTATGAAAAAGTTTTTCGTACAGGCCTCCAGTTAACTAAGTTCTCAATGTTTCCAAGAGAGTTAGTTAACCCTGTTTAATGCTTTTTGTCCAGTCCAGGGGCACGCTGGAAAGTCTTTAAGCCAGTTCCCAGAAAGGAAGGAAAACATAGGGAACCAGAATTAACTAACTCTTATGCAAAAAGCACAAACTTAGTTAACCGTGTTGAGGAACATCTTGATGAGGAACTTTTTAATAGACCTTGGTTAACTAAGTAGCTTTATTTACCTTGATAGCTTAGTTAACTGAAAGGCTTGGTGAAGTAGTCTTGGGCGGAGTTAACTATGTAGCCCTCTTTTGCTTTAGATTAGTTAACCCAGCACGACTGTGTAATAAAGACAGGGACACAAAAGAAAAGGCACGCAAGTAAACCACTAATTCCTATCATTAAACAGCCTTTAAACCTTATTCAGTATTCTCATTATTTGTGTTTTCCAATCATCTCCCACATAAGTCCCTGTCCCTAAGTCCATACGGATTATTAGATGATAAATACCAAACCAACTATCTGGTTCTCTAACATAAAACAAACAATCGTAGCCTTTCTTTTCAAGCTCCCTATCAAGCTCTTCAATGAAAGATTTGAAACTTTCACGTATTCTTGTTTGCCCCTTAACAAGCAAAAGTTCCCAGTGAGGGCTATCATCTGATTTATCAGATTTTACTTTCCTCAGGTTATTAAATTTTCCCCTGCTTTCTTCAACATACTCTTCAATCTTGTTTATGTGAAACACTGGATCTTCAGAGGCCCAGCCGATAACAGGAGTAATAGTAAAGGTAAGACTATCTCCTTCACTTTTTGACCTAACAATTATCATGGGCTTATTCCAGCTTTCCTTCTTTTGCGGTTTTTCAGAAAAGTAATTCCGAAGAAAATCTTTTATACGTTCCTCCAACCCTAACCTATTTAATTCCTTTTCCCATTCTTCCTTGTATTTACTAAGTTCCTTCCCCAAATTTTCCCACAGCCTCAACATCTTTTTGGGATGAACTTCCTTCCATGGAATTAAGTTCAACCGTAGGACAACATGAAAATTCTTAACCGATAAACTATATTCTGGAATATTGGGCATTTCAAAATCTGCTGTGCGGTCAAGATCTCTTTCCAATGTCTTAACTTCAATCGCAAGGTCTGGGAGTTCTTCTTTCTTTGACCTTAGGTAGCAATCTGGCATCTGTTCTGAGGCTTTACCTGAGCCTTTGTCTGTATATTCATCTACAAACTCATAGAGGTCTAAATTGAAGACCTCATTGATAATCTTCTTTTCTTCCTCTCTCTTATCCTTTGCGGACATTACTCACCTCCCAGATCCATTATACAGTCCTTATTGATAGACGAGCCATTACAATGCGTATTTGATTAGAACCCTCATAAATCTCTCTCAGCTGCTGTTTTATCTCCAAACACCTCTCTGAGAACGCAATAAGCTTTTTCACAATATCAATAAACTCTTCAACCCTTAGCATTGGGTCCCAAACAATGCCTGTGTCCGCATCTTCTTTCCTCACTAAATACTTGCTTATCCGCTCAATAGGCGAATGGTTTCCTATCTTGCACTCAAGGGCAAACTTTGGAATGCCTCTTACTTTGACCTTCCCGTTGATTGTAATTTCCCTGTTTTCTTTATCAAGCCTTACCCTCTCCACATACTCCTTAAGGTCATTTTCATCGGCTACTACAGTTAAATCTGAATACTCAGGGAGGTCTTCTTTTTCCTCCTTCATAACAACCGCCCACACATACCGCTGATAAGCAAGCTGCAAGCCTGCCAATTCCCTTCCAAGCTTTGAGATTTCCCAGAAACTATCAAGAATAGGCACCCTCGGAAGTTCTTTGCTGAGATTGTCTCTAAATTCCTCCACATAGGAAGGTGTAGAAAGCACGCCAAACACATAGAAGAAGATGTCTTCCTTTGTAATGCTAATATCGTTTAGGGCTTTTTGGAAAAGCCTTAAGGTTTGGTCGGAAATGTTATCTTGCTTTTGAAGGGTTATGCCATAAAGCGTTTTCGCCTCAGTGTAAATGTAGAGAGGGAAGAGCTGGGTATTATACATAAATTTATACTCAACAATCCTATCTGTAATGAGTACATCAAACCAATCGGCACCTTTACCACTTACCGCAATCACCAAATTCTCCGCATCGGGCGTTGGGAAGATGGAAGGAAGGAGATATACGCTATTGTTAAACACTCTATCAAAATACACTTGCATTGGAACAAATGGTCTATAGAAAGCAGGAAACACTCTATCGGCTTTAAACTTCTGATTTTCCCTGAGCCTGAACAACCAACCCTTTAAAGTGCCGTCCCACTTTATCTTTCTCTGGTCTTTTTCTATCTTCTCTTCCACATTATCAGGTGTTATCTCCCCACTCCACACCCTTTCCAAGTGTTCATTGAATGTGTCTATCAGTCTTCCCATGTGCTTTTTAAGGTCAGCTTTTGAAAAGTTATAGGTGTAGGGATCTCTACTCGTTGCTAAACCTAAAGAATACTGTTCAAACACCGTAATTTCATGCTTATTCCTCTTATCTCCCAGCTTCAAAAGACTTTCAAACTCCTCTACGCCTTGGTCTATCCAGTCGTGCTTTTGGTTTGGAGTTATCTCTTGCCACGGGATTTGGTCGGGCTGGTCTTCCCATTCTCTCAGTTCCGCAAACTTCTCCTCCTTTTTGGCATAGTCCTTAACCGCTTTGTAGAATATCTTGGCAGGACCTCTTTTGTCCTTCTTTTTCACCAAAAACAGCAAACACACGCCCGCACGGGATTGGTTGCCAAATATCTTGTCTCCTTGTCTTCTCCATTCCTCCCCGCTTTTTGTTGCATCTCCCTTTAAGTCATAAACATAGACTTCTGCAAACTCCTCGCTTAAGGCTTTTCTCACGCCTCTTCCTGAAAGTCCATGAAGCCATCCGTTATTGAGAACAAAGCCTATCACTCCCTCCTCTATCCTATCGCTTGCCATTCTAAGGGCTTGTATGTATGTGTCGTATAGCTTATTTACATTTGTCGTTCCCAACTGCTTGGCATACTTTGCGTAGGTCTGTCCAATTCTCATTCTCAGGTTCCTATACTCCACATTACGCCTTCCTACGTTCTCATTTTCCCTTCCTGCCCTCCATGGTGGATTGGAGATGATTACATTTACCTTCGCTTTTAGCTGGGCATCTATTAACTCTTTGAATTTCTCAGGAATAATCATGGGAAGCTTGGGTGCTTGCTTCTCGTATAGCTTCTCCATCAAAGAAAAGCTGTCTGTCCAGAGAGCAGTCTCAAAGGGAAGGTGCTTTCCTGTCTTTCTGGCTATCGTGCTTTCTATGTTCTTGACCATTGCCATGTAGGGAAGTAGAAGGATTTCATTAGCCCAGATTTCTTTCCTCTGAAGTTTTTCCTCAAGCTTTTGAGGGTCCATATCCTTTATGGCAAGGCTTATAAAGGTTCCCATGCCAGCAAAGGGTTCCAGAATGACCACGCCCTCATCGTCTAAACTTTTGCCAAAGTGCTTTTGAGTTAAGTGATTCACAAACTTGACTATGAAAGAGACCAAGGGCACGGGCGTGTAAGCTATTCCTACCTCATCGGTGGTCTCTTTGAACGCTACGCTGAAAAAGTTTGTGTATAGATGTCTCAAAAACTCCTGCCTTTCCTCTTCGTTTCTTAGCCCGCTTGCTTTAGCTTGGACTTGTTCATAAAACTTGTCTAACTCTCTGATGTTGTTCTGTAGAAAGTGCTTGAAGTATTCAAAGATGCTGTCAAGGATTTCATCCACTTGGCTTTTGTGCTCAAAGACTGCATCAAATATAGGCTTGGTGAGGATGTATTGGACTATGAGGTTTATGGCGTCTTGGTCTGAAATGCTTTCGTTTAAAAGGGTAGTAAGTGCCCTCCGTAGTTCCTCAAACTTTTGCCTAAAGCTTAGGTCTTTCTCAAGGGCAATCTGGACATGGTTTTTGAGGTCTTGGGCGGTCTTTGCGGTCTCCTGTGCCCAGTCTTTAAGGAAGATAGCACCAAGCCTAAAGCTTCTCACTATCTTGGTGGAGAGATACTTCCTTATGGGTTCAAAAAAGCTTGGTTGGGTATTTCCTCTATCCAGTATAATCACACGTTCTCTGTTTGGGTCTATCTCCCTCGTGCGGTTCCCATCTTCTATGAGGATTACCCTTATCTGGGATTGGAAGGCACTGTCCAGAGATGCAACCGCATTTAAGACCTGCCAGAGGGTTTTGTAGGAAGTCCTCTCTATTTGTTCGTCTATGTTCTCCTTGTCTGTGGAGACAACCAGTGGGATAAACACAAGCCCAAACTCTTTGTTTTCAGCTTTCCTGACTACCCTTCCGAGGGCTTGGATGATGTCTACGACGCTTTCCTTTGGGTCAAAAAAGGCTACGAAGTCCAAAGCTGGAACATCTATACCCTCAGTGAGAACCTTAGCATTGGTAAGAATGTGGGATTTCTCTCCACCCTCTCTAAGCCAGTTAATCTTGTTTCTCTTGTCAAACACGGACATATTGCCATCTATGTGCTGCACCTCCGCAGGAGATTGGGTGCCAAAGTATTCTCTGAAAACCGCTCCAAAATCCTCCGCAACCTGTTTGGACTTGGACACTCTATTCACAAAGACTATCCCTCTTTTGATTGAAAGGTTGAGTGGCGTTCCGTCCTCGTTGAGAACTTCTCCCTTGATAAGCTTTCCAAGTCCCACAAGCTTGGTGGTATCGTCTATGCTTAGGCTACCTTGAGACATGAGATACTCGTATAGCTTCTCTTGAACTTCCTTTTTATCCACAGTCATTACCACTATGCGGTAGGGAGAGAGATAGCCTTCCTCTATAGCCCTTCTAAAGCTGTATTCAAAGAATGTGGGTCCGAATATGTTCTCATTACTCATATCAAAAATCTTCACAAGGTTCTCTTCCTCTATCCTTTCCCTTTCCTCCTTCCCTACATCAAACACCTTTGGAGTGGCGGTCATGTAAAGGCGTTTTTTGCCTTTGATGTGTTCGTTGCTATGAACAAGCTTGAAGTTAGTTTCTTCCCTTTTGCTAACTCCTGCAGTTCTGTGGGCTTCGTCGCATATTATCAGGTCAAACTCAGGAAGTCCCTTCTGCTGGGCGTCTTTTATAACATCTAATGATTGATAGGTGGAGAAAATCACATTTAGTTTGTCTTCCTCAAGCCTAAAAGCCCTGAGAAGTTCCTCTGCTGAAGTGGTGGCAGGGAAAGAAAGAAGACTTCTGCTATTCAGTTCATCGTCCCTTCCCACGCCCTTATCGGAAACCACCGCATAGGCATGGATGGGTAGTTCGCTGTCTCTAAACCACGCCTTTATGCTTTGGTCTAAGAGGGCTATAGATGGACAAAGGAAAAGAATAAGCTTTCCCACTCCAAAGCTTTCCGCTATCCTCAGGGCTACCAAGGTCTTTCCTGTCCCTGGGGGCATAATGAGTTTTCCTCTATCGTGGGACTTAAAGCCCTCAAGGACGCTTTGGACAGCCTGCTGCTGATAGGGTCTTAGATGCTTTCTCTCCTTTATTAGGGGCTTTCCTTCTAAAAGGGCTTTAGCTTGGTCTAAATACTCACTGAGTTCATCCGCAGAAACTGTAATAATTGTCTTGCTAAGCCTCTCTATTTCCCTCTCTACTTCTTTGCTTATAGATTTAGCCACCAAAAAACCGCCCTTGAAGTTAATATCTTTTCGCAAAAGAGAACCCACAAAAGTCCCCACATCCCTCCAAGAGACTTCCCTACTCCAATTCTTACACTGAACCGCATAAACTTCACCATCCTTCTCTGCCACAAGGTCTATGCCTGTGTCCTGCAAGGGAAGTCCCTTTTGAGATGCCCACTCTTGCCACAAATATGTCCTAAATCCTTGATTTTCAAGATAAAGCTTTGTGGCTACTTCTAACAGCCTACCCTTCTCCGTTGTGCTTTGCATAGACAATATTTTAGCCTTCTCACCTCGTAGAAAGCCTTTGCGGGTTAACTAAGTTATCACCATCTAACTCAAACTTAGTTAACCAGCTGGCTAAACGAGAATAATTTGCAAATAATAATTCATTATTCTACTGCAGTAGAACACTTTTCGCTAAAAAAAAAGGTTAACTAAGTTTACAGTTTTTGCTTAAGAGTTAGTTAACCCTGAAAACTAAACTCAGCCCAGCTTTTTCCTTCACACTCCTTATCGCCTCAAAAAGCAACTGTCCCTCCGCCGCCTCTTGGGCTAACTCATACACCAAACTCATGCTTATCTTGTCTTGAAGTCCCATCCTCTCCAAATAATTCCTTAGCACAATGTCATCCCAATCCTTTCCCTTGTCCTCCCACAACTTGTAAAGCACCGAAAACAGTAGCCTATGCGTCTCAAAGTAAAAGTCCTCCTCACGAAGATACTCAAGCACAGTAGGTATGCTTTCAGGGTCCTTTATCATCGCACCCAACACCGCCCTCTCCGCCAACTCATCCACTGGATACTCAAACTCCACCATGCCCTTTATTTTAGTTATCAGGGTTAACTAACTCCTAAGCAAAAACTGTAAACTTAGTTAACCCTTTTTAGCGAAAAGTGGTAAACTGCTGTAGACGGATTGGTTACTATTTGATAATTATTCTCATTTAGCTGGGTTAACTAAGTCGTTGCCAAAACTCTAAGACATAGTTAACCCTATTTGCTATAATTAATCCCATGAGGAAGTGGGCATTTATTGGGAGTTTAGTGGCCAGTTTTACCTTTGCTGGGGTGTGTGATGAGGTGGATTTTACATAGACGATAGCCCAAGCCTTTCCACTACAGAACTGAGGATAAAAAGCAGAAAACTTAAGAAGGAAAAAGGAGTGGGAATAATTTTCGTGGATTACCTTCAGCTTCTTAAAACACCCTACAGGTTTGCTACCCGCCAAGAGGAGGTGGCGGAAATCTCAAGGAACCTAAAAGCCCTTGCTAAAGAACTTGAGGTTCCTGTGGTAGCCCTTGCCCAGCTATCTCGCCAAGTAGAGAAGAGGAAAGACAGAAGACCTAAGCTGATGGATTTGCGGGAAAGTGGGCAAATTGAACAAGACGCAGATATCATTCTTTTTATCCACAGACCCTCTGCATACAAGCTTAACCCCTCTCCAGGGGAGGAGAGAATAGCGGAGATAATTGTAGCAAAACAGCGCCAAGGTCCCACTGGGATAATAAAGCTTGCTTTTGTAAAGGAAACAACTGCTTTTACAAACCTTCCTCCTACTTACTTCAGACCGAAACTCGTAGAAGAAAAGGAGACAACTTCCGAGGACCTTGAATTGGACTTTTAGTGCGGTATGATATTCACATGAAGGGAAAGTTTGACGAAAAGTATGCTGTAGAACTACCTGCGGATGTTTTAAGGTTCCCTCCTGTGTCTTTGCACGAGAAAGAGATTTTGATAACCACAGAGTATGCCCAAGTCAAGATTGAAAACCCTCTGACTATCACTGCATGGAGGGTTTTGCTTGGGCTTTTGAGGTATGGGAAGGCGGAGAAGAGAGACCCGGAGATGGGGTTGAAGGTGTCTATAGAAACCTACAGATTGCTTGGGTTTATGAAGACTGCAGATTGGAAGGACCTAAAGGAAACATTAAAATCTCTGACTGAGTGTAGATACGAAATTCGTTATAAAAGAGGGAGTGCGGGCTTTGTAGTTGCTGGAGAGTTTGAAATAGAAAAGGATGGGAGAACCTATGTTGTTTTGACTGCAAGCTTTATGAAGTTCCTTGAAGACTATACATCCCTGTGGCTCTACTATCCCTTTGCCTTTTTCCTCAGAAGACCCAGTGCCATTAACCTGCATGCCTTTTTGACTGCCAACTCCACCATTAGCAGGGTCAAGATTGAGACAGCCATTCAAAGGGCAAGGATTACCACAGATCAACCAAACAAAGCCAGAAATTATCTTCGTATGGCATTGAATGAACTCGTAGAGGTAGGCTTCCTCAATGGCTACAGATTTGAGGAAGATGTGGTCGTCCTTGAACGCTACCCAATGGAAGTCCTGAGAATTAGGGCTATAGAACTTCAGAGGCAGTTAGATAAAGAAATCCAAGAGTTCATTGAACGGTTCAAAGAAGCAGTCAGAGAAAGCAAAAGGAAGAGAAAGAGAAAGGATAAAGGAGAAGCTCAAAAACAATAAGCTTCCACAAGCCTTTTCCCTCTTCCCTAAACTACCTCCTAAATGAGACACGATCTCATCAGCAATTTTTGAACTCAGTTCAACACTTTTCGCTAAAGGAAACTTCACTTTTCGCTATCACTTTTCGCTAAAAGAAAGCCTCACTTTTCGCTAAAGGAAAATGGGAAAAATGCCCTCCTGAAATCCTTGTCTTTCAAGCACTTGAGAGGGGTAGGGTGGCGGTGGTTTAAACCTTTTTGTCCGAGGTTTAAACCTTTTTGTCCGGAGGTTTAAACCTTCTTGTCCGACCACCCGACTCGCTGGAACGCCATCAAACCCTTGCGGGTCAAGGCTTTGACCCGCTTGGCACGATTTTTGCTTAATTTTTTAGAGTATATATTCTTTTAGAGATAGTGAATAAACTTCGTTTATTCACGCAATTT
>Ga0081473_118588_pt1 | contig 11426 bp, 9 predicted proteins | sample CisSprmetagenome_FD_70977 | JGI IMG/M metagenome (GOLD analysis project Ga0081473, IMG submission 70977) | Hypoxic/sulfidic aquatic microbial communities from Cistern Spring, Yellowstone National Park, USA v2 (version 2) | ecosystem: Environmental > Aquatic > Thermal springs > Hot (42-90C) >... | reverse complement strand
TGCAGGTCCTCCCGACGTACCCCCTTTACTGAGACGAGCATGTACGGCGTCAGGGCGGCGGAGTCCTTAACGCAAGCGTCGTAGCGGCGCGCCGTGCTTAGCGCAGGCATGGGCGGAAGCTCGCAGGGGGAGGCCTCCCCGCGCCGGAGCCCTCTGCATCTGGCGACGGCGTGGTCCACCACGGCGCCGGCCGCGGCCACGGCGCGTTTTATGAGCGCCTTGGGCTCCTCGGTGAACAGCGACGAGTACCTCCCGTATGCCCTCACCGAGAAACACCCCAGCCCCCTCCTCCCGCCTTTGCCGAAGCAGGACAGCCTAAGGGCGAGGGCCAGGGCTCCCAGCGCCGCCTCCACGGCCCTACCGTCTAGAGGACAGGGGACGTGCTCCTCCACGACGAGCGTTGCGGAGCCCCTGTCTATGTACTGCAACCTCCTGCCCCCGAGAGTCAGCAGCCGCACCCGCTGGAGCTGGGCCGCAAGGCTCTGGGAGACGTCCTTGGGCGGGGCGAAGTTTACCCGCTCAAATCTTATGCGGAAGCAGGAGGCCTGCGCCTCCCGCCCCCCCGCGTAGCCCAGCCCCATGTCCAGCCCGACGATCTGCGAGACGCAGTCCGCCTCCTCCCAGGTCGGCGTCTTCACCGCGTCCCTCCTCCCAGCGCCGTGCAGAAGCCCCCGCTCGAACAACGCGCCGGCGGCCAAGGCCCTGGCCCACCACCGCCAGAGCCCCTTCACCTCGCTCGGCCTCAGCGGCAGGTCCGGGTCGGGCGCGGCGGGGTCCACCGAGCCGGGGAGGAAGGGGGTCTCCAGCCTCAGCTCAAGAGTTGCGTACTCCATATCACGGAACCGCCGCCTCTGCCAGCCTCTTCAGCCACTCCGCGAACTCGGAAACCGTTGCCCCTGCAACCGCCTGGGTCTCCGGGCTGTTCAACTTATCTACAAGCGCAAGGAAGTCCGTAGCGTCGAGACTGGCGAGCTCCCGCAGAGCCCTCATGATGCATGCGCCGTAGAGCTCGTACGCCGTTTTCTCTACAACCCCCTCCCTCCTCCACCTCTCGAACAAGGCCGTCAAATCGGCCTCGCGGAGCGCTTGCTCCATCAACGCGCTTCCGCTCACCCACCCCCCGCCTTTCTCCCTCTCCTTGCTCGCCTTGGCGGCCATGTAGGTTGCCGCATATGGGAGCCCGCTGTAGTACAGCTGAGCCGCCGCCTCCCTAGCCCTCGACCTGAAGCCCTCAAGCACGTCCGGCTGGTCGCCGAAGACCGCCTTAAGCGCCTCCACGCACCTCACCGCGAGATCCAGCGATCTGCTCCGCATCATGTCTCCCAAGTTACTACGCTGGCAAGGCCCTTGCCCACAGTCTCCTTCCCGCCAAACACCAAGCTCCTGATCTGTGACCCATCGCCGGCTTTAAAAACCTCCTTACACACCGCATCAGGTCTCTCCAGCGTAGATATCATTTCTATGTATTTCTTTTGAAGTTCCTCCTTTATTTCGGCCTCTATTTTTCTGCGCTCCTCCTCGGAAGCAACTTGAAGCTTTATTTTCTTGACATCGTTTTCGGCGAACGTCTCTGCCCTCTCTTTCGCCGCCTTTACGCCGGTGCAGAAGAGAACCGTTGTGAAGATCGTGAACTGGGGCACGTACTCCTCTTCCCACAAGCCGCCGCTCGCCACGGTCTTCCTCCGGTAGTCCAGCCTAACCCTCGTCTGGACCAGCAGGCTCCTCCTCACGACCTCCCCAACGACGTCGTTGCCGACGACCACAAGCCCCTGCTCCCCAACCAGCTTGCCCACCTCCCCGGGGAAGAGCGACGCCAGGCGGACAGCCGCGTCGTGCGTCTTCGCCGGGAGGGCCATCTCGTTGAGGACGGCGTTGTCCCCCACCAAGACCCTGTCGGTGCTCGCGACAGCGCCACCGCCAGCCGCGGCCTGCTTTACCTCCTCCAGGAGCTTTCCCAGCTCCCCCGCCGCGGAGCGCCCCGCCGCCTCTAGGTAGCGCAGGAGGTATTGGAGGAGGTGCGGCGAGGTGACGTACGTCCAGACGCCCCGCAGAGACCTGGCAGGTATCGCCACCAGACGCGCGTCTAGGAACGAAACCGCGGAGGCGTATTCATGGGCCTCGTCGGTCTCCGGCCCGAAGACCAGCAACACCCTCCTCCGGCACGCAACCCTATCTAGCTCGCCGCTGAGCGCGTCGCAGGAGAGGAGGAGCGTCGACTTGAGAGCGCCCTTCAGGCTGGTGGCCCACACGGCGGGGAAGCCGAACTCGTCCCTCTGCACCGGCAAATCGACGTGGCCAGCCCCGCGGCCGGCGCCGGGGTGGAGCGGCGTCAAGGCCTCGAGGAGGATGACCCTCTCCTCACGTTTCAACGCCATAATTTGAAAATATTCATCTTTTAAAACAGTTCACATCCACCTACATGGAGGAGTTTTTCAAGGCTAAGGCGTGGGCCCTCCTCCACGACCCTCCCCACAAGATGTGGGCAATCCTCAACCTCGCGAAATACGGAGATGAGAGGCAACCACCCGGAGAGAAGAATCTTAAGGATCTACCGCAACACGAGAGGGAGGCGGTCTATCTATGGCATGACGTCGGTTTGGCCCAACATCTAGGCCCTATAACAATAGATGAGAAGATTAGTGACTTAGTCAAAGAGGCAGACCGGACTTCTTCGACGATGGACCGTTGGTTCTTTGACCAAATTAGACGGGCTATTGGTGAGAGAAAAGTCCCGACATTTAAATATATGTCGCTTCATAATATTTTTAATCCGTCGCTGAAAATAGAACTTCCTGAGGGAATAAATATGAATAAGGTCTGTGAATTTGCGCAAGCAATAAAGAAAATTCTGGACAATTTAGAAAAGGGGGATGAGAGCTACAGGCTTGCGTATCACCTATTCTACTCGCTGTATGAGCTGACGTGGATACAGAAGGGGCTTCCGCCGAGTTTAGCCGAGACGCGGATGCCCACGCACACAGTGTTTGACCACCTCTACGCAACCGCCTCGGTGATCAACATGCTGTGGCCCAAGGGCGATGAGGTGGGCGGATACCTCGTGGAGATCGATATTCCGCAGATCCAGAGGGTCGTTAACGCGGCTAGGAAAGCCGGCGACTTCTGGGCTGGGAGCTGGCTCGTCTCCATGCTCACCTGGCTCACCGCATGGCCCTTCGTCTGGAAGTACGGGCCCGACGTAGTGATTAAGCCCACCCTGAGGCTGAACCCGACCTATCTCTACACGCTGAGCAGCAAGCTCCGACAGCAGGAGGCGGCGTACCAACAGTTTAGATCCGCCGTGGAGAGCTTCTTCTCTTTCTGGGGTGCAGAAAGCTTAGAGGAACTCATGACAGTGGCGTTTGTCCCCGGCACGGCGCTTCTCCTTCTCCCACCCGACGCGGAGAAAGAGGTGCAGAAGGTGGAAAACGCGTTTGGGGAGGTGCAGAGGGTGGTTCTCGACTGGGCTTTAACCGGGGCGGTGGACTGCGGCGGGATAAAGGACGAGCTGGCGCGCGAGAGCTGTCTAGCCTTCAGAGACATGTTCGGCGATGCGGAGCCCACGGAGGAGACGTTTTTAAAGGTGGCCAGTAAAATTAGGGAGAGCTTGGGTCAGGAGCTATTTGCCGACTTGCTTTTCGTGCGGGTAACGGCAGTGAACCTAGGACAAGTCTACAGCTGCGTCAAAGAGTTCGTCATCAACGGCAGGCTGTCGAAGGAGTGCGAAGGGGAAGGCGTAACAGAGGAGGGGCTGAGGCGCGCGGAGAAGTTCGTGGAAGCGCTAAAACAACGAATAAAAGAGGGCTTGGAACGTACCCCGAGACACTTGACCTTTGACGTTGCGCTTGAGGCTCTTGCGTATAGGAAGCGGAGCGGGGGAAGAAGGAAGCTTGTTCTTGGTAAGAGCTGGTTTAGCTACGGCTCTGCGATGCCTCTGAGGCAGGAGTACAGCCGCTACGTCTTCTACAAAAGGGCCGACTCCGGCTTTATCTACTGTTCTACATGCGGCGCGGAGCCTGCCATAATCAACCTGCCGAGACATGCCGACGACCCACATGCATACAGCTCCGAGGCCAAAGAGATGTTAAGTAAGGAGTTTGGTCTCAACGACGAAGAGGTCGAGGGCCTTGTAGTGCAGATGCGGCCCGGCGAGGCGCTCGGGCCGCTTTGTCTTGCAAAGAGGGCGCTTTACTACCGTTTCGCCTCGTGGTACGCAGAGCAACAGGGGAAGTTTAGGCTGTTCGACAGCACGGAAGATGTGGCGTTTGCGTGGTATATAGACCGCCTTTATACTAAAACCGACCTTGGAAGAAAATCCGGCGCCGTCGAGCTCAACGCCGTCGCGAAGTACTTAGGTGCGAAACGTAAAGATATAGCGATTATTTGCAGAGAGGTCGGGCTGGAGAGATGCACCGCAGAACAGGCAAGGCAGATATTCAACAGGGTGGTAAGCAACCACTTGGCAGAGGCTGTTGCGACGGCCTACGCCAGGTTGCGCGAGGATTTGGAGAGCTGTAGTGAGGCGGTGCGGGTAGGCGACGATATTCTCCACTTCAGGTCGTACCTCGCTGTGGTGAGGGGTGACGGCGATAACGTGGGGAGGCTAAACAGAGGGCTGATAGACCTAACGAATTACATCGCATTCTTAAAAGAGCTAAAAGAGGCGAAGGAGGTGCCAGAGGCGCTACGGGCGGTATACGACGAGCTCCTCAAAATCCTTACGAAGCTTCAGCAGGAGGGACTTGGCGTGTTGGTAACGCCGACTTACTACGCGGCGCTTTCTATGTCTTTGATGATCACAGCGCTGAAAGACGTCAGGGAGGTGGCGAAATATAGGGGCCAGGTCATATACGCAGGCGGAGACGACGTGCTCGCCCTCTTGCCCGCGGAGACCGCGTTGATCGTAACGAGAAACCTGCGGAGCAACTATTGGGGCGACGAGATGGGGTTCCACAATGTAGGGGGCTACCCCTTCGCAACGCCGCGCCTGCCGGGGTTCGGCCGTAGCTTCTCCGTTAGGTACGTCAACATCATGGATATAATGAGCGCGGAGATCAAGGAGGCGACGAGGCTTTTAGAGGAGGAGGCCAAGAAGGTCCAGTGGGACTTTCCGGGGTTCAGCGTTTGGAAAGACGCGATAGTGGTTTCTGAGTCGCGGACTGGGAAGTTCGCGGTCCTCCCGCTGACTACCCCCAAACAGCTACTCGCGCCGCGGACGCCGCATAAGGACCTCAGCGTGTTGAATGCGCTCAACCAGCTGTTCGTCATGAGGCTTGGGGGCGCTCTCAGCGGCAACCTGCCCGAGGACTACGAGAGATACAGGGAGGTTGTGGAGCGCGTGGACTGCAGAAGCGGGGTGGTGGAGGACGCCTGGGGCTACGTGGTGGGGAGAAACGCGGCGGGGGAGGATGCCAAGAGGTTCCTCTCTCTAGACGTATTAGAAAATTACGGCGTGGACCGTTGCGCCAAGGCGTCTCCGGAGGGGGGCTCCCTGCTGACGCAGATCGTCAAGGCCTACGGGATCTTGAGGGGGTACCCATGACCCAGCTGGCCTTCAGACCTCTGGAGCCGCTGCGTTTCGGCCTCAGGAACTTGGGGGGCGTGGACGTCTTCGGCGTGGACGAGGTGGCGTACATCCCCCCTCCGACGGCGGTGCTAGGCGCCCTAGGCGCCCTCCTCGGCCTCGGAGCAGATGTGGACTGCGCTTGGCGCGACGGATATGATTTCTCAGACCTGAAGTCGCTGGCTAAGAAGGTGGCTGGCGTGGACCTCGCCTTGGCAACTCGTAGCGACGAGCCGGTGCTGTGGGGCCCCCTGCTGAGCATCCGCGGGGAGCGCCATCTGCCGGTTGGCGAATACGCACTTCCGGTCTCGCTTGCTGGAGAGTACGTGAAAAAGGCGGTGGGGTATTACGAGGGAAAGGAAGATGCGGCAAAAGAGGCGGCGAATCTACTGCGCTGTATGGCCGCGGCCTCGGAGAGAATCGGCGTACAGCTCGACGTCGGCAAGACCGTGAGGTACATGTACCGCGCCAAGTATGTGGCCTACGTCGACGACGTGGAGATGCTCTTCTGGGCTAGGCTTGTGAGAAAGCTGGATAGGGCCGTGGTCAGGCTGGGCGGCGAGGGGAGGCTCGCCGCTGTGGAGGCAAGGGAGGAAGGCGCGCTCCCCGCCGGGTCGCAGAGGGGCGAATACGCGATTGCCCTCCAGCCGGTCCTGATATACTCCGACAAGCCTGTGGCCAAGGTGGAGAAAGTGGCTGGGCTTGAGTGCGTGGAGGAGGTCTACGGCGTGTTGGAGGAGGACAGATTTAAGGTTAGGGTGGTGGACTTCGGCCTTGGGTTCAGCGAGGTCTGCAGACGCAGGAGGCCTATGCTCAAGGCGCTTCCCCAAGGCACCGTCCTGCGGCTCAAGAGCTCGTGCGGAGACGCGGCCGCGATCGGCATACTCTCCGAAATCGGCTTCGGCTCACTCTACAAGGTTTAAAAGCCGGATCTTTGTATAACTGTGATCTTGACCCTTGTAAACATAGGCCCCTTGAAAGAGGCGAGGGTCGAGCTGGGGAAGGGGCTCACGGTGTTTTACGGGCCCAACGCCTCGGGGAAGACCACCGTGGCTAGAGCGTTGAGGCTCCTCGCGTTGATGAACATGGGCGTCGCAAGCGCCGGGGAGTTGATGGAGCTTATAAACCGCGCGAAGAGGGAGGGCAGGATCATGTACGAGGAGGGCGGCTCTGCGCTTGAGATAAGTTGCGTCCTCGAGGAGCGGGGCGCCCGGCTGAAATTCGGCGGCGTGCTTGGCGGGGAGCGCCGCGTTTACGCCGACGACCGCTTGGAAAGCGCAGACAGGCCCAGGATCGCCATGTTCTGGATACTGCACGACTCCGTCAAGCTGTACGGACTTAAGGCGCAGGAGGAACGGCCCTACGAGCTGGCGGACCTCCTCGCCCCCTCGGTCCTCCGCGGCCTTGTGGGCGAGGGAAAGGCGCTGGGGGAGTTCTTGGATTTCCACGAGGAGCTCCTCGCAAAGGTGAACAAGTACCTAGAAGCTGCAACAGACCACACGCTGGAATACAGAGACGGGGTGTACTTCAGACGCAGCATCCACCTCTTCCACCCCAGCCGAGTGGCCGAGGGGATAAAGCGCATGGCCCTCATACTCGCCACGGCCTTCCTAGCCGAGGCTACAGCCAAGGAGACCATCCCGGTGGTCTACGCGGAGGACTTCGAGACCTCGCTGCACGCAGATTACCTGGACTTCTTGGTAGAGGTCCTACGCCGGAGGTCGGTGGCCGTTGTGGCGGAAACCCACAGCGGCTTCGTCCTAAGGAGGGCGTATGAGGCCATGAGCAAGGGAGATGTGCGGTACTACATATTTGAAGACGGCGCCGTCTATACCGAGATAAAGGACTCCAAACTCTTCAGAAGGGAAATAGCCGCCATGGCCGGAGTTGATATGCTATGAGGTGCTGCTTTTCGCAGATATGCCTGGCAACGTTGAACGACACGGCTACACATACATGCGGCTCCGCCAATATCGCATGCGACGAATGCGGGGCTCTCTGTGACGGCGGAAAATTATGTTTTCTTCTTCATAAAAATAATTTAGAGTTTATTAAACGCCTAGCAGATCTTGGAATTGATGATACAAATAACCTTGCATTTCTCTGCTATATGGATTTTTCAAATCGTAATACTGATTGCGCACATTATATGTGTAAGCAAACTATGTGTCAAAATTTGCAGGGTGTACCTGATATATGTATGTTAATAGTTTCTGAGAATAAGACTGTATTTGCTCCAATTGAGTGTAAGTGTGGTATGGTTCAACGTGGAAGAAAGTTAGTTACGGTTACCCTGATAGAAGATATCCGCACAAAGGTTAACAGACTTTGTCAACAGCCAAGCTTTGTCATACTCCTTCTTAGTCGTGAATTATATAATCGTGTAATAAAAAGAGAAAATGAGTTTATAGAGAACAATATCTATCTATTTCCTTGTGTAGAACATGCTTGTCGTTGAGACCCCTCTCTCTATAGAAGCCGCTGTAAAAGCGCTAAGGGAAGTATGTGATGATGTAAAAGCGCTGAGGGAGATACGTGATGAATTTAAAAGCACGCCAGTGGAGTTGAAATGCAGGATTAGCGGGCTGAGACTCCTAGGCTTTGCAGGTCGCTGGGGTCCTACGACTATGCTTCAACTCTTTCCCGAGGAGGCCGTCTCCGAGGGGGAGTACTCCATGGATGTGGCTAAGGACTATCTAGAGGAAAGACGCGGGGAGGTGGAGTCTTCGTTGAGACTTCTTGCAGAGCGCCTGGACGCGTCTTTCGCCGCGGTGTCGCCGTATCCTCTGTCATTTTTTGCCGCCGAGTTTGAGGGGACCCTACAGGAGCGGATGCTGGAGGACCCCTGCGACGCGTTGCCCGTGTTGCTCAAGCAAGGCGCCCCCTCCATGCTTGCCTATGTGCTCCTCAGCCTCCTCAACGCCAGAGAGGGAGGTGAAGGGCTCGTAAAGCTCCTAGACCTCGACTACGAGCATCTCAGAAGGCTCCAGATGCAGGTCAAATGTATGGGGGGACAGCCCGGCTGTGTGGCGGCTACAGAGGCGCAACTTGCGGAGGAACTCGCAAAGACGTGCAATGGACGGATAAAAGTCATAGCCTAGGCCCGTAACCAAAGCAACCGACGTCTAGACACGTCGCCGAGTGGGCGTCATTGTGGTTCGCAAGATCTCTCTTCCCTGGGCCAGACCCCTCACCACCGCGGTTAGGCTTGAGCGCCTGATCCCTCGACGTGGGCAAGCGGTCGCAATGCTCGTCAAAGCGCCAGCGGCCCATGTTGTCGCCAGGCTGCAGAGACGGCCCCGGACGGGAGACGCATAACTGCCAGAGTATGCTTTGCGGCACTTATCGGGGCTGAGACATGGAGGGGGTGCCGCCGAGGGTGAGTCCAGGCTTAGACCGAGGGTTGAAGGCTGATGCGAGCGAGGAATGGAGCGCGTCTCCGTCGCGCTTGCCAAGAGGTCGGCGCGTAGACAGACGGAGGGCGGTCTGCCTGAGCTGGCTGAGAAATCACGTCGCGCCTTCCGGGGGGCTGTCGCCGGCCTGTCGGCGGCTGTCGACTCGGCTCAACGCCGTATCTCGAGGAGGGCGGCCACCAGGTCGTCCAGCGCCAGGCCCCCCTCCCCCTTCTTGAGGAGGCCTACGCCCTCCAGGTGGTGCACGTCCAGGCCCAGCCTGCGCGCCAGGGAGTACTCGTCCGCCTCCCCTCTGGCGAACTTGGCGAGGGCCTCCTCCAGCTGGAGGGGGAGCATGGGGAGCTCCACCACGTCTCTAAACGTCTCGTGGACGTAGACCACGCCGTGGGCCCCGGCGAGGTATGCGGCGATCACGGCGAAGGTGGACTCGGGCTTGAAGCCGCCCGTCGCCACGACGTACGTCAGCCTCCCCTCGGCCCTGGCCCTCCCCACGTCCCTCCCCACGGCCAGCGCGAGCTCCAGGAGGCCCCGCCTGAAGTCCACGCCGAGCCCCGGCACAACCTTCAGCTCGGCCGAGCACCTGCCCGCGGCGACCGACCTGCAGAGGGCCTCCCTCAGCGCGGCCCCCGCCTCCCTCCCGTCCTCCGTGTCGCTGGCGTACAGCGCGGCCGACACGTCGCCGAAGAGGGCCGGGCGCCTCCTGGCGAACTTCACCACGGTGTTGAGCTCCGCCGACGCCTCCTCCGGGCTCGAGGCGGCGTACTCGGCCAGCCGCTCCCTCGGCACGCCCCTCCTGGCGGCGTTGGCGAGGAGGGAGGTCCCCACGGTTACGGCCAGAAACACCCCGACCATATCGCCGAACGATACTGATATATATAAACATGCTGAAGATAATATGAGTGTAGTTCTCGTGGCCACCTGGGGCCTTCCGCTGATCTGGAAGAGAGTCAAGTACTTCGTCCCCCAGCTCCCCAAGGAGCTGTGCGGGAGGCCTAGCGACTACTCCGAGGCCGCCTTGGCGCGGGAGGGCTACTCCTCGACCGCCGCCGTCCAGGACGCGCTGGCGGGCCGCGAGGTCCACGCCGTGGTGGTGGGGCAGGAGTCCATCGTGGCCAAGTGCCGCGGCCCGCCGGGGGAGCCGCGCGACGACAAGCAGAGGGTCGACGCCGAGGTCTGCCGGCTGAACGAGGAGCTCCACGGCAGGGTGGCCAGCGTCGAGGAGCTCCGAAGGGAGGCTGAGGATAGGCTGAGGCGCTACGCCGAGCTCTTCCTGGGTCGCGCTGACGTGGTGGTGCTGCCGGCGGTGGGCTGGTACGAGGGGTATAGATTCTCGGGCTCCCTCGACAACGCCGGCTTCTTCTTCATCGACGAGATGTACAGAAGACTCGAGCGGCTGGCCCCCGACGCCGTCGTCCTCGATGTGACCCACGGTATAAACTACATGCCGCTCTTCGCACGCCATGCGGTCTACACGGTCTCCAAGGCGCTTTACGTGCGGCGCGGCGCCCCGCGGTGCCTCCTCGTGGTGAACTCGGACCCCGTGGCGCAGGACGGCCAAGACGCCGCGATAAACATAGCGGAGAGCGTGGAGCTGAAGGGGACCGCGCTTGAGGAGGTCCTCGGGGATCTCAGGACGGACGCAGACATCAGGCCGCTGAGGCATCTGAAGGGCGCGCCGCGGGAAGCTGCCGAGACGACGAATGCGGTGAGACAGCTCGTGAGGGGCGTCGTCGATCGTCTCGGGGTGTTGCCCAACGCGCTGAGGCTGGGGCTCATCCTGTACTTCGCCCAGGAGGGGGGACATGTGAAAAAGCTCGCCGAGGAGGCCGCGAAGGCCGCGGAGGAGGTGCGGGAGGCAGTGCTCAAGGCGTCCCTGGAGAGGGACGGGCCCTGGGTCCGCGTCGTGAGGCGCCTGGCGGCCGACCCCGGCCTGGCCCGCCTCCGCATATTGATGGACGTGCTGGTCTGGGCGCACGGCGAGGTGCAGAGGTGCGGAGCCGGGGACGGCTTCTACAGGCTGGGATGTCTCGGCGATGCCGCGAAGGCGCTGAAGCTGGGCGTCGTGGGGGAGACTCTGCTGGAGAACGAGATATATTCACTTTCCGGCAAGCTGAAGGGGTGGGCGGAGGAGGGGCCGAGGCTGGCCTGCGAGGCCATGGGCGAGAGTTGCAAGCCGTGTAGCGCCGACAGGAGGATCTTGATAGCCCACGCCGGCCTCGCCAAGGCCCTCATCGAGGTCGCGAGGAGGGGCGGCGAGCTCTACGTCAGGTTGCGGCGGGACTGCGCGGATGTTGTGGCGGACCACCTGAAAACACCGAGGAAAACTGATGGCGGCTAGGAGGCTCTACGTAGCCACCTGGGGGAGCCCGCTGAACTGGAGGCCCGTCGTCTACAGGTGCAGAGGCGGGGAGAGGCCGGGCTTCTCGTCGATCGTGTGCGCCGAGGCCGACCGC
>Ga0081473_142982_pt1 | contig 11435 bp, 5 predicted proteins | sample CisSprmetagenome_FD_70977 | JGI IMG/M metagenome (GOLD analysis project Ga0081473, IMG submission 70977) | Hypoxic/sulfidic aquatic microbial communities from Cistern Spring, Yellowstone National Park, USA v2 (version 2) | ecosystem: Environmental > Aquatic > Thermal springs > Hot (42-90C) >... | reverse complement strand
CTCATCAGGCTCAGGTCATTGTCGTCGAGGTTCAAGGCATGTAGTCGCGACCTCAATCGCTCCTCTGTGGCAATAAGCCTCACGGGTGTGCGTTTGAGGTATCATTACCTTGGTTTCTCATGCCTTAGTGAACAGTAATGTTTAACCGATGTGCGGTTAAGTACCCACCTAGCAACCAGGAGAACCAAACCCACCGTCAGAGGCTTGACAAGTCGTGAAATAACCACCCGGATAAACCCTCTGACGAGGTCTGTGAACGGGCATGGAAAACTTGTGGAAGAGTTAATAAACTTACTCAGAATCTCCTTAAATAAAGGAGGTAGAGAGACTTCAGCATCTCCGAGTACTTTACCCAAGCCAGGGGTGATTAATCATGGCTAGGGCTGATTTAGAGAGTAAGGTTCGAGAGATTCAAGATCGCTGGCTAAATTTTGTAAAGGATCCTTACTACAGGATGCAAGCTGAAAGTCTTGGGAATATAACGAACCTTCTTGAGCTTATATACGTTGAGCCTGGTCAATTCGTCCTGGAGTTCCTTCAGAATGCTGAAGATGCCTTATTGGAAGCTGGTAGGACAGGGTACTTCAAGGTTGAGCTTTACGGAGATAAAGTTATCATAAGTAATAATGGTAAGCCGTTTGATGAGAAAGATCTTGAGAGTTTATGTGCTATTGCAAGTAGGAAGAAGCCCGCACTTGGATATAAAGGCTTCATAGGTATTGGATGGAAGTCTGTGTACAAAGCCTCTAACCATGTAGAGGTATGTTCAGCTGGAACATGCTTTGAGTTTAATGAGGAGTTCTGGAAGAAACCTGAGGCACAAGAGATTTTGAAGAAGTACGATTTGAAGCCGGATGAAGTCTTATGGCAAGTAACACCAATACTGATCGAACCAACTGAGGCCTTGCCAAAAGACGAAACCCGCTTCACCATATACCTCAAGGACCCATCCCTAAGCAGAGAAATCGCTAATGTGCTTGATGAATTGAAGCCTCCAATATTTCTATTCCTAGATCACGTAAGTAGCATCACAATCATTGATCATGTAAACAACAAACGCAAGAGCATAAGCTGGTCTGTAGAAAAAGAGGAGATGTTCAACGATGTAAAGGTAAGGGTTGTAACGGTTCACGTTTCTGAGGAGGGAGGTACCCCTACATGGAATAAGTTCTTGGTGTTTAAGAAGGAGTTTGAGGTACCTGAAGACGTTAAGAAAGATCCCGTGAGTATAAAGGCGAAGAGAGGAGATGTTGTGAAGAGGGAGGTGGCGATAGCCTTTGAGTTAGATCCTGTCACAGGTGATTTAAGACCTATTGAGGAAACCAGGTTTTGGTTGATGTACTCATTCCTACCGTTAGCAGAGGTTAGAACAGGTCTTAAGTTCCTTATTCAAGCAGACTTCATTGTTCACCCTGGTAGAAGGTACATAAATGTTAGTGCTAAGTGGAATCACTGGATAATGCAAAGCTTAGCAGAACTTTTGAAAAGCGTCATCGATTACATTAGAAATGAGTTCAAGAAATCATACCTGACAGCCTTTGACTATAGACCTGTGGATGACGAGGTCTGGCACAATCTTATAGAGCCATACATAGTCAAGACAATAAAGGAAGTTCTTAAGGACCCTACAGTTCTATGTTACAAAGGGCATGAAGTTAAGTTAACCCAGGTGGTGAAAGCTTCTGAGGAGGTTTACGAGCTTATTAAGTATAAGCTTTTCGACGAGGAAGACCTCAAGTACATTTATGGTGTTGAGAAGCACATCCTAGATCGAGGGCTTAAATTGCGTGAGGTAGACGAGAATATGGCGTCTAAGTTAACCTTAGTAGATCTTCTTAATGAAAACCTGCTTAGGGCTTTGATGAGTAAGGGTTTGGATAAGGTTATAAAATTCTTAAGCAAAGTCTATGGGCTAGCTCGTGAAAAAGGCATTAATATACCGCCTGAGAAACGCTTCATCGTAACATCTTCCGGGGGGCTAAAGCTTGCTAGTAATGTGTATATTCCTAAGATGCTGGAGCGCGTTATTGAGATTAGCGGTAAGTTCCCTGAAGTAGATACATATCTCAAGTCTCTAGACTTTGTTCATGAGGAGATGACTAAACTTATTGGTGAAGAGGCTCTTAGGTGGCTTGGCGTTAAAGAAGTTAGTTTGAAGGATATAGCTGAGAAAACAATCTTGAAACAGATTGTTACGAAAAATTCGCCGCCAGACAAAGAGAGGTTGCTTGCCACCACACTCTTGGTTAAGCAGGCAGGTATAGTCGTTACCGAGCCTATATGGGTATTAACGAAGGATGGAGATATTGAAAAGTCAGATAATGTTTGGAATCCAGAACTCTTTACAGGTTTTGAGGACGTTGCAAAACTTTTAGGAGTTAAGCTACTTGATATTGACGCTTACACGAAGTATGACGGTGATGTTGAGGGTTGGAGAGGGTTCTTTGGAAAGGTTGTGTTAGGCTATGGACCACTATACGAATGTCACGCCTCGCGCTGTAAGTTACACAAGTATGTCGAGGATCTTATCAACAAGGTTAAAGAAGCTTTGGAGAAGAACGACCCCATTGACAATAACATAAAGCTTGTTCGACTTTTATACAAATTGTGGCAGCATTCATCTTCAGCATGGGGCAATGTTAGGGTAAAGCTCGTTACGGATGAAGATAGCTTTGCGTACTCGGACCAGTTACTGCTGCATGATATTTATGGTGCTACTGAGCGGTGGTCTAGGTGGAAAGATAAAGGCTTCGCTATAGGACCCTTCGTAAGCCCAAGGTATCTTGAGAAACCTGAAGAGGCATCTTCTTGGAAAGAGTTCTTTGTTAGTGTCCTAGGCGTTAAGAAGAGCGCCAGCAGTGAAGAAATCGAGAGATTTGCTGAATGGTTTACTGAGATAAGGCTTAGTGGGAAAGGGTACAGGATTATTGGTAAGGGTGGTGTATGTGATTTCAAGGTTGATGTAAGTGGGGAGGTGATATGTGTAGAGGTTAAGGGACGGAGTAAAAGCATTGATGAGCTAGTTGTTGTGTTGACAGAGAACGAGGTAAAGACCGCGCTGGAGCTGAGAAGTAGATACTGGCTTGCAATAGTCGAGAGCATACCCAATAACCCGAGACTGTGGATCCTAAAGGATCCAACAGGATTAATGGCAGCAGTTGAAATCCACGGTGAGGATATTAAGGAGCAAGGCGAGTTGTGGATTGAGTAGCAAAAGCCTATTTCAAGTTCTTAAAGCAGTTAATGACTTGACGAACAAGCATCTGGCTGAGGGCTCTGTAGAGGAGACCGCGTCATTATACTACATCGTTGTACACGGTTTTGATGTAGTCTCCTCTTTACACTTACGTTTGCACTCCCTATCCTCGCAGTAATCCAGGCACTCCTCATAGTGTGTACCAAAGTGTTTAGCAACCTCCAAAGGGGGCATTAGTACTAGCGTGTTGCCTATGGTTGATGGTGAATTATTCAGCTACCTAGTCCTCGTGACTGATGCTGAGAGGAATATTAAGTGAGTTAGGAGGTTTGGGGTCCAAGAGCCGTGCAAGGATTGTTAAGGCGTTACTTGAGGCGACACCGGCCCCAACAAAGGGGGTAAACGCTGTAGGAATCCTCTTCACTAGGCCGCTCACTACGGCAATACTATAGCGGCTAAGCCGCTCCTCGAAAAGGACGCTGATCCTACCTGACTGATAAGAACAGTCTTTGGCTTTTAGCTCTCGCCTATAACGAGGACGTAAGAAAGACAAAAACGATAAATGAGTCGCAGCGTCCACAACCACCTTAAGCATAAGACAAGAGAGGGGCCACTACCACCACATGTTGCCAAGCCCGTGTAGACTAGGGCTTTTCACACAAACTTGCGAGGAAGACCTGAGGCGTCGGCCTGGAGCCCAAGGACTTTAAGGTGAGGGCTCGTTACCTTCCCCAGCGCCTGAGCACTAGGCGCCTGCAGAAGTCAGCCTCCTGGCCGCCTGGGCACCTCCTATTACCTTCCTTAGCTCCCTGTAGACGTCGTCAAGCCTCATCAGGCCCAGGTCGTTGTCGTCGAGGTTAAGGGTCCAGAGGGTAACGGCGTCCCCCAGCGGCCTTAGCTCCTCCTCGAGCGACAGCAGGTGGTAGATGTGGGTGAGGGCCGAGGGGTTCGGCACGACGATCCAGACGTTAGATAGGATGTTCCCAAGCAGCTCCCTCCTCCTCAATATCGTGGTCCAGACCTTGTGGATCACCGTGCCCGTGCCGTAGAGGGTCTCCACCTCAACGTCGAGGCCTCCCCTGAGGCCCAGCGCCTCGGAGCACTTACTGCTCACGTATATGTCAGGGACCACGTTCAGCTCCTCCTGCCTCCTCCCGGCCTCGCTGGCCAGCAGAGCCTTGGCGTCGCCCTCGGTCTTGACGCACCCGAGGGCCTTATTGAGGGCCTCCTCCTCGCCTAGGCCCCTCTCCTTGAGGTACCTGCTTATGTGGCTCACGAGCCTGGCGAAGACGAAGGCCTTGACTAGGTAGTGGACCCTCGACTCAAGGGACTCGTCGACGGCGAACTCCCCCTCCCCCTCAAGGCTCGGCCACGCCCTCAGGGCGAGCCTGGTGGCCTCCGGGGGCCTCACGGCCTTGCTCAGCTGCTCAAGGAACTCCTCCTCAAGGCTCACCGCGTAGTCTGAGACCGATGTCCCCGCGCCTGGCGAGGGCCTCTGCTCGCCTCGCCCGTACATGAGCTCTGCGAACCTCCTGAAGGAGTCGACGTGTTCAGGGCCCACCTTAACCTCGTAGGGGGCGTCGTAGAGCTTCCCGTAGCCCTTCGCCCCTGGGCCCTCCCCGGGCCTGACGAGGCCCAGGCTCACCTTGAGCGCGAGCAGGGCGCGGGGGCTGCCGTAGATTACGAGGAAGCCGTAGCCCTGGGAGTAGAGCTCCCTGACCCTCTGCCTCAGGAAGTCGACGACTCTCTTGTCTAGGTCGTCCGGCCTCGCCCCCCTGAGGTCTATCACGTATATGCTGGAGCTGGCCCTGACGTCGCTCGGCAGGTATATGTTGAGCCTGTTCCTTATGAAGTCAAGGTCCACGTGATAGGGGGCCGGCAGGCCGCCCATGACCGCGCGGTACCTCTCCCTGAGGACCCTCTTGAGCAGCTCAATGTAGTCCAGGGAGTCGTCACAGGCCTCGTCGCCCTTCTCGTCAGTGTGGCACGGGGCGTAGGCGAAGACCACGACAGGCCTCTCGCCCAGCACCCTCCCAAGGCCTAGGATAGAGTCGAGGGGGCCGAGGTCAAGCCCCTCAAAGCCTGTCGCCTGCCCTGCCTGGCCCAAGGACTGAGCGGCCTCTGGCTGAGGAGAGGGACCGCCCTTTATTATGCCTAGCTCCTTGCGGCCCGTTAACCTGAAGGTTAGGTTAGCCCTCTCGTCGACCTTCCTGAAGGCAAGGGTCAGGGAGGCCTTGCCAAAGGACCTACGCGGGGCACTGAATGACGCGACTGCGCTGATGCCTGGCTCAGGCGGCCATGGCCAGCTGATGAGAGGTGCCTTCAGCAGCCCGGCTGGCGGCCCCGAGGCCCTGATTACAAGCTGGGGCCTCAGGCCCGGGGACTGACTGCTTGGCGTAGACAAGGAGGCGGAGGGTCTCTTGACGCCAACACTCATGACTGCGCGGGCCTTAAGCTCAACACTCCTAGCGGCTGGCGCCCTGAGGAGCCCACTGGGCAGCCTGGGGGGCGAAGCGCTGATCATCATTGCGGCCTTTGGCCTCGGTGGGGGGCTGGCCCAGGCGAGTAGCTGGGGGCGCCCGCGGCCAGGGGGCGACGCGTTAATGACCAACATCGCCTTGAGCTTAGGCAGGAGGCCGGCCCACGTCATCAGTTGAAGAGGACCAGGGGTAGGTCCTGAGCCCGTGAGCTTTACGGAGGCCTTCAGCTCAGGTCCCCTGAAGGCATGGGAGGAGTTAATGGAAAGGGAGGGCGTGTTTACCTTAATGGACTTGATAAAGGCCATTGGAGGTGAGCCGAGGAACCTCAGGCTTATTGGGGGCCTCAGGCTGACGACCCTTCTGATTAACTTGATTGTCGCGTGCTCCCTCGGCTGTCTAAACACGATTGTAAATAGAGGCGATCTTGGCCGTAATCTTACTAGGCTGACCAAGTTCACCTTTATGCTAGGCCGCGGCAGTAGGCCCCAGTAGTTAGGACGCTCCGTAGGTCGCTCAGCTGAAATCTCTATGCCTAAGGCCTCCTGCCGAGTCTCCCTGCGTGAGGGACGTCTTGGCCTCTGCTGCTCTCCTTCCTCCCTATGGCTACTTCTGACCGCTTTCTGCTGCTCCTCAGCGACCACGGGCTCCCGTTTCCGCTTACCCTCCTCCGCCTGCCTTCACCTCCCTGTACACGACTGAGAGGAGCCTCGCGTTCACAAATATGAGCGGCGCAGTCTCTTGATGTGATTTCCCATCAATCTCCAAACTCTTAGTCATAACTCTTATGAAGACCAGACCAAGAGACATGAGCCTTTGCAGAGGTCTAGCGAAATCCAGAAGCTCCCCTATAGGTATTCTCACGTCTGCTTCCCTTGCCGAGAACCATGTTCGCGGATTACGTGGATCAAATAACCATACAGTTAGAGCGCTGAAATCTGACGGCACAAAGTAACCCTCCTTACTGTCGATTGCAGCTATTGAGAAGGCCAAAGAGTCGGAGGGCCAGAAGCTGGAGGTCGTCATACAAGAGCCGAGCAACCCATCGCTATATCCGCTCTTGTACACTTTGCCGCAAAGCTGTTGAGAAACCTTGATTAAGTCGCTTTTTATTTTATCGAAGCTCTCTCCAATAAATCCCTTGGCGTAGCGTATTACAAAGTCAACGAACCCTGAAGGATCAAACTTAACAGGCCCCTTCCCTTCAGCGCAACGTAAGTATGGGCCCTGAATGCCATATAGAAAATCCCAGATAACATAGACGAGGTCCCTCACGTTAGTCCCGATATGTTGACTAAGATCAAGCGCTGAAAACGTGTTTAATTCATAGACGTTACCACGATATATTGGATAACCAATATCGACATAAGGTTTATAGTAACACGGCACCTTTGACGAGTATAGGTTTTCCCATTTATCTCTCTCATGCCGTGGATCCGAAGCCATAGTAACTATGTCAACGTTAGGTGAAAGGCTCCTGATCCTATACGCGAAGCCGTACTTTTTGGCCAGCTCGCTGAACCTGCTATCGTGCACGTCAACGCCATACAATATCTTCAGCGTGTGGGGGCTTGAGGAGTAGAGGGCCATGGCAAGCCACGATATTGGGTTGTACTCGGGCAGGAGCTGTAGCGCTTTGTTAACCAGGTCCTCCAAGGCCTTGATTATGTCCTCTGCGGAGCTCGGCCTAGCAGAGGCACATTCGGGCGCCCTGACGGTGCTGCCTAACGCTTTATATATAGACGTCGTTAGGTCGTGCATAAGTTTTATGTCTTTAACCATCACCGTCTCCCAGGCTGAAAGGGCGTTCTCGCCATAGTAGCCGTAAAGCGCCGGCTTCACGTGGGTGACCTCGACCTCAGGTTTATTGTTAACGCCGACCCCAAGGCCGTAGTAGAAGAGCCTCTTGACGGACTCGCAGGGGAAGCAGAAGTCGAAGTCCAGGCTCGCCTCCGGGTCCTTCACTAGGGCCTCAATGCACTCGTCCTTTATCCCGCCGAACAGCACCGCGTCCAACAGGTCCTTGTCGGAGGTCAGGCCTGAGAGGGGCTTCCCCGCGAGCCCCCTCACGTAGTCAACCATCGACTTGAACCTGCAGAGCGACGAGTAAAAGTTTGCAAGGTCCTGCTCGAAGAACTTCCTCCAGAGGTTCTCGTCAGTGAAGTCTGGCGGCCCTGAGGAAGTGGCCCCCTGGGAAGCGGCTGCCACATGGGCCCCCAGGCATTAAGTTGTAATGGTCTCATATAAATTTGCAGCCCCTCAAAAGTGGGGTCTGTCCCTAACGTCTCTGGGTCAGCCTTTGACCCCACTTCGTTAGGTCCTTCCCAAAGCCAGGTGATCTACACGCCAACGTTAGCTGGCCTTACATGCGACAGAGGAGGCGAAAGCCTATTACGCTTGGATGCGATGATGTATAGAACTACAGCTATTTAAAACGTTAATACGTTGGAGGACGTCATATAAGGTGGTGCGGCAAATTTGCAGGAAATTATAAATGCAGATATCAGTATAATTGGTGGAGGGATCGCAGGCACATCAGTTGCAAGAGAACTATCAAAATATGATTTATCAATAATTGTTATTGAACAAAAACATGGGGTTGGCCTAGAGGGAACTTCGACAAATCACTCACTAGTATGCCAAGGGGGTGATTCCTTAACTTTTAGGCCTGGGACTTTGCACGCGGAATTAAACGTTAAGAGCATACCACTATGGCCAAGGCTCTCGGAAGAGCTTGGCTTTAAATTTAGAAGAATGGGGGGCCTTTGGCTAATAAGAGATTATTCAGATTATAAGAAGTTTCAGAAAATGGTTTCAAGGGCTTTCAGATCCACTTTAGACCCGAAGTCACCTCTACTAATTCCAGAGGGCTCCTTTTCGCCTCTGAGATTTGTTGATAAAAAGGAACTGAAGGACTTAGAGCCAGAAATCTCAGATAACTTTCTAGGAGCCCTTTACGATCCAAACCTAGCTACTGTTGATCCGCCAGAGGTCGCGAAAGCCTATGCGGAAAACGCTAAGGCTAATGGTGTTGATTTCCTTTTTAATACTAAAATAAAAAGAATAAAAAGAGAAGAAAATAAATTTGAATTATATACAGATAATAATGTTTTAATAAAATCAAATATTGTTATAAATGCTGCTGGGATTGAAGCCGATAGGGTAGCTGAAATGGTAAAGGCAAGGGATTTCTCTTATGTCCCTTTAAAGGGTACAATTGTAGAGTTTGACGAAGAGGTGGGGAGATCAATTAGTCATGCAACGATGATTTTACCTAGAGGAAGCCCGCACCTGCAGGTCGTCTCGCCTACTGTTGACAACAGGCTAAAGGCTGGGATATATTTAGAGATGACCTTCAGGTCTGATAAAGAGGTTAGAGATTATGCAGTAAATTATGCAATTAGTGTGGCAAAGACCTTATATCCTGCGCTGAGGTTTGAAAGCCATATAACAAGGTCCTTTGCAGGGTTCATGGCGATGACGAACCCTGATACAGGTTGGCACGACTTTGTTATCAGCACTCATGACTTCGTTCCAAACTGGGTTAACATAGTTTTAGGAGCAGCAGGCGTCTCCGCCTCTCCCATGTTGGGTAAAAAAGTAGTTGAAATCTTAACTAAATCTGGCATAATATTAAAAGAAAAATCAAATTATAATCCCAGTATTAGAAAGAGGGTGGAACCATGAGCTTAAGTTTGGCTTTAGCCAGGAAAATAATTAAGGCGATGATTAGGTTTTCAATTGATAACCATATGTTACCAGGAACTTATGCGGTTACCGATTCTGGAGGCCATGTAATAGCTGTAGAAAGAAGGGATAACGCGTTGCCAGCTACTGTTGACTTAGCGATAGATAAGGCGTGGACGGCTTCAGTGATGAGGCTTTCCGCTAGGGTATTAGATCAGGTTATATTGAGAGGGGAGGTTTGGAGGCTTAATGTTAAGTATAATGGGAGGATGACTGTGATTCCCGGGGCAGTACCGTTAATAATTCAAGGGGAGGTCGTTGGCGGCATTGGCCATAGCGGAGAGTCACCAGAAGGGGATGAGAAAATTGCCCAGGCCGGCTTCGCTGGAGCGTACAGAGAGGAGGAATTTGAAGTAAAGGTTGAGAAAGGGCTTGAGCTGGCGAAAGCCATCGCAGATACCACGATAGACTATGTCAATAAAAACAAATTGAGGCCTGTTGTGATAACGGTTACTGATATAAATGGATGGCCTCTCTTAATTTATAGGATGGATGGAACCCCTTATGGCTTTGTCGAGATATCAAGAAGTAGAGCATGGACGTCGAGCGCATTTAAAGTGGACTCACATAAAGTCGTAGAGCTAGTAGGATCAATGTTAGAATCCCCAAACGGCGAAGGCTCTAACGAGAGGTTCAACACGACTCCAGGAGGGGTTTACGTTGGTGATGTCATAGGTGCGATAGGTATAGCGGGCAATACCCCAGAGGAAGATTACAAAATAGCAAAGAGTATATTAAAGCTGATCAATTTTTAAAATAGAATAAAAATAATTTTTATTAAAAGTAAAGTGTATGTCATTAACAATCGCTGTCCTCAGGCTGAAAGGGCGCTCCCGCCGTAGTAGCCATAGAGTGCTGGCTTCACATGAGTTGCCTCGGCGTCGGTGACAAGCCCGACGCTGACCCCAAGGCCGGTTGACCAACCCTACACGCGACGGAGGAGGCGAAAGCCTATTACGCTTGGGGTACCCCAAAATGTTTGGGGTACCCTAATGTTATTCAGCCCCGAGCCAAAGACGAGGAGGCAGGACCTCTACGACTTCGACCGAGAGCTCTCAGCGCTGGTAAGCGCCCTGAGGGCCGAGAGGCTGACCCTAGTCACCGGCCTCAGGAGGACCGGCAAGACGTCCCTCCTAAGGGTAGCCCTGGGCGAGGCCGGCGTGACCCACCTCTACGTTGACGTCAGGCTAAGCCTCTACGCGGGCTACAGGGACATAGTTGAGGTGTTCGCCAGGTCCCTCGAGGACCTACTCAGGAGGGAGGCCTCGCTTGCCGACAGGCTCAGGGAAGCCCTCAGGGGCCTGGGCGGCCTCGAGGTCTCCCTAAGCCCGCCGGGCGTCAGGGTGACCTTCAGGGGGAGGGGGAGGCTGAGCCTCTCGGACCTCTTCACCAGGCTGAACGACCTGGGCGAGCCCATAGTAATAGCTGTTGACGAGGCCCAGGAGCTCAGGAAGGCGAACTGGCTGAGGCTTGACAGGCTGTTCGCCTACGCCTACGACGGCCTGCCCAACCTCAGGCTCGTCCTCACGGGCTCCCAGTTCGGCCTCCTCTACGACTTCCTTGGCCTCGAGGACCCGCGGGCCCCGCTCTTCGGCAGGGCGTTCCAGGAGGTGAGGACGAGGAGGCTGAGCCCTGACGAGGCCCTCGACTTCCTTGAGAGGGGGTTCAGCGAGTCAGGGGTCAGGTGCCCAGGGGACCTCATGGAGAAGGCAGTTGACGCCTTTGACGGCATAATAGGCTGGCTCACCTACTTCGGGCACCTCTACGTAACCGGCGGCCTGAGGGACCTCGATGACGTTGTCAGGGCGGCCTCCTCGCTCGCCCTGGAGGAGCTCAGGAACCTCATATCGTCGCTCAGGAGCCCGAGGTACGCGGTGATCCTGAGGGCCCTCGCGGAGGGCAGGGCCCCCTGGGCGGCCATAAGGAGGAGGCTTGAGGACCACGAGGGCAGGGGCCTGAACCCCGCCACGGTGTCCCAGCTCATAGGGACCCTCGTCAAGCTTGGGATCGTTGAG
>Ga0081473_116263_pt1 | contig 11497 bp, 11 predicted proteins | sample CisSprmetagenome_FD_70977 | JGI IMG/M metagenome (GOLD analysis project Ga0081473, IMG submission 70977) | Hypoxic/sulfidic aquatic microbial communities from Cistern Spring, Yellowstone National Park, USA v2 (version 2) | ecosystem: Environmental > Aquatic > Thermal springs > Hot (42-90C) >... | reverse complement strand
AGGGTTGTGAAACTTTCACTGAACACCCCAATTAAATTAGTAACTTCTCCTCTTTAACTATTAATGTTTAGAAAAGTATTTATTTTGGATGCCGGGCTTTTTAAACCGTAATGGCTAATTGCGGCAATGGTAGATGCCCACACTGCGGATCGTGCCTGATTGTCGAAGAGTGGATGCTCAAGTGCCCGAGGTGCGGCACCGTGTACAGTAGCGAGTTGGTCTATGAGCACATTGTGGGTAGGCCGAGCACGTACTCGAGGGAGGGGCAAATGCCGAGGAGGCTGGGTATCTCGGGCAGGTTGAGACGGATTGCGGCGCTGCGTAGGGGTATTACCTGGGAAGGCCTGGGGAGCAACTCAAAAACAAACAACCAGAGAGGCAATAGCGAGACTATGGCCAATTACGTCGAGAGACTGGCCAAGGCGCTTATCGAGACGGGGGACTTTAGCGAGGACGAGGCCAGGGCCTTGGCCGAGGCATTCGTTAAACAGTACAGGGCGTTGAGGCGTGGGGATGGTGTAAGGGCCTCACTACCCAAGGTGGAGACTGTGGTTAGGGTTTGGAACTCAATAACGAGTGGAAAGTCCAATGAGGAGGGAGGCAACTACAACATGGCGATTGCGGAGGCGATTAGGTGGGCGCTCGCCGCCACAAGGACTTGGAGGCCGCTGATTAGGAGGGCGCTTAGGCTCCTAAAGGCGGAGCCAAGCGATGACTTGGTGGGGCTCGGCATAAAGTACTTCGAGGAACTATACGAGTACCTCAGGGAGGAGGTAGACGGGATAGAGCCGTGGAGGCACGCGACCTCAATAGCCATAGCAGCAGCCACACTCGCCAAGGTGGAGAAGTTAGGAGCTCCGCCCAATTTCGTGAGGGTTGAGCTGAGGGTGAGGGGTCTCGAGAACATATACGAGGAACTGAAGCTTGGGAAATTCATAAACATTACTGAGTGGAATTCAGTAAATAGAGAAACAAAATTCCAGCAGAAACAATAGTTAGGTCAGAGTATTGTTTATTGGATTCGTACTTCGGGGCGACAACCGTGCTTGTCGCCCCGATTATTCGTTGGGTCACGAACGTGGCTCCTCGATTTATAAATCGAGTCGAGGACGAGGAGCCTCCGAACGCGTGAAACTGCTTTCATGGTATTCCCCGGTCAGGTGGTCTTATAAACCTGCCCACTTTCAATCAGATGCCAGTGAGCCTGCTACTTAATAGGCAGGTTAGGGTTTGGGGTAGGAGTAGCGAGTTAGTAGAGGTCAGCGAGGTGGGGCTTGGCTATTCACTGCCCAATCACCCATGCGAGTGCCAGTCCCTGGTCGATGTTAGGAGAAAAGCTAATAGTGGTGAGCTCATAAATGCGCTGGTTCACGGCACAATTGAGCACGTGCTTGAGGGGGCTGAGGGCTATGATAAGGCCATTGCACCGATACACGTGTACGCTGTGAGGGGTGTTGATGGTTCGATAGTGTGTATCCACCCTGACTGCGTGTGTAGGTCGTTGCGCGATTTCGCTATGCGTAACCCCGCTTCAGCTAGTAAGGTGTTGGTTGAGGTTAGGTTCCTCGATGAGCGTGGGTATGACTTGGGAAATGAGGAGGACTTGGAGGAGCTCAGGCTTTTGGCGGCGAAGCTCTGCGCAATGAGTGATGATGCCAGGCTTAACACGCTTATTGATGTGGTCGAGGACTTCATAGTAATGATGGCAATGAGGAGTGGGGAGTTGAGGGATGAGGTGGTTAATTGGGTAAGGCCCGATGTCCCAAGCGATGATTTGCCCAAGGGGTTGATTAAGGCGTTGGTTGAGAGGATGGGTATTGAGAGGAGGAGCGCCTCCAGGGTTCTGAAGCACATCTACGTGACAAGGAGGGACATTATTCTTAAGAGGATAAGCGATACATCAGTGATAAGGGGGCAGGTACAAGGCAAAAATTCCAATGATTATGATAAACAAGGGATCAAGGGCGTTAGTGAGGAAAACACCGCGGTTGTCAAGGCAAAGGCTGTAGAGGAGGTTGCGGTTAATGATACCAAGGCTGAGGTTAAGGGGAATGTAGGTAGGAAAGAGGGGGATGGGGATGGCCAACAACTGATTGTAATTCCATGCAATGATATCAGTAAGACTGAGCTCATCTACGACATATTTAGGGAGCTTGGTATACAGCTTGATGAGAGGGGTGCCGAGGTCGGCTACCTACTGTGTGCTGATTTTACGAAACATGAATTGAGGGTGATCCTCAACAGGATTGGGTCCATTAAGTCCCTTCCCTCAAATGAGCAAGGCGAGAGGCTTGGCGAGGTTAGGAGGTTGCTGTTCAGCCTCGATGAGGACGGGATTAGGGCTTACTTCGGCTTGGCGGTTGCTGAGGCCGGCAAGGCGGGGCGGAGAATGGGTTGGCGTTCAGGCCGAGCCCGTGGAAGACGGGTCCGGCCTTGGGGCTGGGTCTGTTGAGCCTGAGCCGGTGGATATTGAGGAGGCCCGTGAGTCCTTGGTTAGGGAGCTTGAGGGTTTGCGTGATGTGGATAGGTATGCTAAGGCTGTTAGGGGTGCTAGGAGCGAGCTTTCGAGGATAATCTTCGAGGTGTTGAGGGCGAACATGCCGAGGAAGAACCCAAGCACATTGCAGTTAATCGCCTCAACCCTAGCAAGCCTAATGCTGGAGAGGCCCGGGGTGCTCATGGATATTGTGCACGTGGAGACCAGGTGCAGGGAACTAGGCATCACCTGTAGCGGGCTTTGGGGCGCTGTTAAGGGAGCCGTTGACCACGTTGCGGAGGCAGTGAGACACGTTAGGGAGCACCAGGGGGTGGTTGGCGGCAACAGTAGTAAGAGGTCGAGAAATGATGAGGCGGCTGAGGAGGTGAGGGCCACAGCTGAGGAAATAACCTCAGAGACTTGCCTAGGCATTGAGGAGATAAGGGACGCCATGTTGGACATTGTGCACAACGCAGTATCAGACAAGAACCTAGCCAACACAGTCAGGGAGATGCTGGGCAAGGCAGTCATCACGAGGTGTGGAGCCTTTTAAACCATCGGCGTTGAAACCGATGGTCAGCGGATTACTCCAGTCATTGGTTGGTTTTCTGAGCTTCGGGGTGTTTGCTGTACCCGTCCTTATCTATGGTGCCGTGAAGTACGCTCATGGCCCCACGCCTGAGGTTAGGCGTGAGGGTTTGGATTTGATGCTTGATGTCTTGGTTGGTGCCGTGATGTTCGGCGTATCCACCGCGCTTATTTATTCCAACTTCTTCGTGAATGGCATCTATACGGTTGCCTCGTCAATAACCGTGAACAATCAAACACTGGCTGGCGTAATGCCCGATGCAGGTAACCCGCAGCAATTGCTGGGTTGGAGTAACTCCATTGCTTATCAATACTTCAACAACGTAACTGCAGCCTACGGGCACTTCTGGGGAACCACAATCGGACTAAGCATTGTCCCAATCACTTCACCGCTCGGTTGGTACCTCCAGCAGAGCACTTGGTACCTCCAAACCATGATAACATACACAATAATCAACCTAGGATTCATCTACGCACTAGCCCTAATAGCCAACTATGCCTGGGCTTTCATGGGCATAGCCACTGGATTGCTGTTGATTAGGCAGACCAGGAGTATTGGGACGTTCATAATAGCCCTAAGCCTAATCGCACTATTCGTTGCACCACTATTGACGGCATACACAATCACCTACCTAGGGCCTGTGGTGGATTACTTGTCGAAGGCGTTCCTAGTAAAGCTATCACTGAGCGATGTTACGAATTTCGCCAACATATTCTGGAACCAGGGCTACCCAGCCGGCCTAATGCTGCAGACCTACGACGTCACCGTCGATGTTGTGCTAGCCTTCGCCCTAGCCGCGAGCTACGGGCTTTATCGGGTGCTCGATGAAACCATCGTGGACGTCCTACCCATTTAGTGCCTTTTAAATAAGTGTCTCACTAAATCGATGACTGCAATCCACATACTGCTTCAGGCTGGGAATGTGACTACTAGCGTGGTCAATAATGTGACTAGTATAAACGTCACTAGCGTGGTGAATAATCTCGTTGAGAGTGTCGCTGCTCCAGCGCTTAGCATCATATTGCTTATTGGCGGTTTTGCGCTCATGGCGCCATTAATCATAGCGCTCGCCTACATCATAGAGTACCAGATCCAACCGGTGTCGTATTCTCGAACGGCTGCCTTAGCGGAGGCCATAAACCACGCAAAGCGTCCAATCCTCGCTGCAGTAGCCGTATTCTTATTTATTTACGTACCACTGCTTGTTATCGGCTTACTCAGTAATAACGCGCAATTAACGGGCAACGCAGCTAACTATGCACTCGGGATCCTCCAAGACATGCTTAAGGAGGTAGCGAACCTCTTCAGCGAATTATTCAACTACGCCTTGAAATCAACCCCGTAACCGAGAATTCCCACCCAACAGCCCCTTAAAAACCACAAACCCCTTCTATCGATGATTGCCGAGTCCCTAGTCAAAACGAGTAAGTTAATACCTAAGGTGCCTAGGAAACTAGCGAGGAGGGGCGAGTTCAATATACTTTGGGCCATAGTGGCTGTTGTTGCTATAGCGCTCGCGTTGATCCTAATCTCCTACGTCTTCCACGGTGCAATGCCATCGCTGGGAGCCAGCAACACGCTGACTGTGACTGCGGAGGAGTTGGGTGGGGTGCTCACCGTGAACATGAAGGCAATGGGGGTCAGTGCCGTCACGATTAAGGACATATACCTATCACCCAACGGTGCAGGCGCGTCCGGCTGTGCGGCATACCTAAACGGCAACCCAGACAGCAATATACCCACGCAGCTGGGCAGTAGCCCATCGACCAGCGGCTCATCAAGTGGCTCATCACCCACCTCACTATACAATGGCTGGGTAACCCTCAACCCAGGCGATACCCTCTCAATAGTTTGCACAAGCACAAGCGGCTCACCAACGCAGGTCGTGGTGGTCACGACAACCGGCACATACACAGCACAAATATCATGAATTAGCGCAGCAAAGCCCAAACCCTAAAAATCAAAATCATTTCCCCTTTCTCCCCATCCCCACCCGAACTTCATCCAACCTTTTTATTCAAACAATGTTTCATTGAGTGGGGCAATGAGTAGGGAGCTCATTGACCTAGCCATTGAGAGGCTTAGGGAGGACTTCCCCAATAAGTCAAAGTCGTGGATAAGGAGGGCTTTGGTTAGGTTCATGAGGGGCACGGTCAAGGAGTTTAGCGAGAACGTATGGGTCGTGAAGGGACTACCAGAGCTTGGTGACAAGTACCCGACCTACGTAGTGCGTTTCAAGGATGGTAGGTATTATTGTTCGTGCTTCGAGAGCAGTTGGGGCCTTAGGAGGAGGAGCGAGATTTGTACGCACATCGCAGCGGTTATTTTGTACCGAAACTACAGGAGGCTGGACAGCGATGTCTACGCCTCGGTAATAAACATAGAGTGCACAGACTACTGGTTGGAAATACCGAGTGAGCTAAAGGGTAAGGTGAAGGTGGTTAAGTCCGTTAAAGTAATCGATGCAACGGACAAGCTAAACCCTAGGCATAGGGTCACCTACGTTATTTACTCAAGCGAGCCCTTGGAAATCAAGGCTAGGTTGACTTGCGACGGCGACGTCAGGGAGTTAAGCCTCAAGCTAACGAGGACGAGGAGGTACATGATCGAACTACTCACGCACCAACCACCTCAACCCAGCTCGGCCCACTTTTCATGAACAGCCGGGGTAAAAAAAGTCTCGTGTGATAAGTGGTTCCTGTATGTGGTTTAAATCTAAGCTTGTTTGGGTTGTTTCGTTAATCGCCGCGGCGGTTTTGGTTGCAGCAATAGCCTCGGTACTGCCCTTAACCCATGTAAACAATAAGCCAGGCACATCGGCGAGGGCCAATTTCAATGCACCAACACCAATCGGCTTACCAGTAAACGTAAGCCTGAACGTGCCAGTTTACGTCGTTGGACCACAAACACTGGTGCAGAAACTCGTTGGTGTTGGTGTTCCTCAATCACTTATCAAGCCCATCGGCTTAAACCAACTGCCTTCCTTGCCTAGCAACAGCATTGTCGTTGTTGATTGGTCCGTGATTAAGCCCTACATAGCCTACAGCACTATAGGTAAAAACATCACACTGAACCTGACGAGCCCGGCCGTTGGTTTGTTGGAGGGCTTGTTCGCCAAGGGCGATTTGGTCCTAGTGAACGTGAGTAGGTCCGAGGCACCAATTGCCGAGCTACTCCTCTCCTACACAATGGCTAGGGGTGCGAACGTAGTTGTTTATGGACCCAATGGTGCACGCTTCTACCTAGTCCCAATGCTTGAGATGCCAATAAACAGCAAATACGTACTGATTGGGGCAACCGCAATAGAGACACCACACGGGATAGCCGTGCTGGTAGGGCCGGTGAACCTTGAGGAGTTACCGAACCTAATCAAGAACTGGCTAGTGCCAATAGAGGCGGCTAAGGGATTAATCAAACTACCAACAACAAACCAAGACCCAACGAATTGGGATCCGTGCTACGCGTTCTACTGGAAGGTCTTATATTCTGGGTCGCAGAATCCGTACACTGGCGTTTATACGAGAGGCAACCTCACCTTCCTGTGGGGCATGCCGATTTTAGGAAATCAGGCTCCTCCTCTTGGCGTTGCAGCTGTTCAAGACAACTACAGTGACGTATTCTACTACGACTCATGCATATTAATGGCTAATTCGATCTTAGCGCCAACACCAAGTCAGCAGGGAGTTATACCGGCAGAGTTGATGGGCGATACTGCATATTATGCGACATATAGTGGCGGAGTTCAGCCGGGGTTTGGTGAACTATATTATTTAATTGGTGGCTTCGACATGTACACGAGCTATGAATCCCTGGGTAATGAGGTGGAGTTTAACGGCATATGCTACCCATATTTCTACAATGCGTACGTCGCCGACTATTCCGGTAGTTATGAGCCAACCCCCACAGGTTTCCCAACAGGGTCGTTCAGTATCAACATTGGTATTCTCCCACCCAGCATATCCATCACCTACACCGTGCCTAATGACTTGAGTGATATATTGGAGACGATAAGTGTCTCGAAGACGCCGTACGAGAACCAGGGACCATACTACGAATATAACCTAACATGGACATTCGCGTACACCTATCTCTCGCCCAGTATCAGTTATGGGACATATATTGATGGCTTCACTGTGGGCCAGGGTGGGAATGCGTTTATATTCCTCGAAAATTACTCGCCTGGTGGCGAATACTGGTTCTACCTACCATTCAACGCAGAGGTGGTGACTGTCTGCTGGAGTGCCTGGGCGAAGATGGCTTGGGTTGTGGGCTTGGTCACATCATCGAGCAACACCACCTCAATAAGCACAGCATACTTCGGCTACCCACCATTTCAGCCACCCCCCCAACGCACCCAGCGGATCGTGGATAAGCGGCTACTCCATGTTGCAACCATGGCCATGCGGTATAAGCCTAAGCGGGCCATCATGACGGATTAATCAATTTTAAATTTAAAATAAACATTGTTTTTCCTCAGCTTCATCATCCCTAAATCCATTACCTACCCCTTTTAAGCAAAGCCCTGATTAGTCGATGACCTCTATCAAGGAGTACATCGCCGATTTGGTGTTTGTGATTAGGGCTCCTGAGGATGGCACGGACTTGGCAGTAAGTGAAGCCTCTAGGTTGAGTAGGGCTTGGTTCAGGATATCGATGTTGCTGAACGTTGTTGCCAGCCCATGGCTCCTTAGGAGAGGGGGCTATAGGCGTGAGTTGTTGGCTTACGCCCACTCGTTCATAGCCTCCGGCACAGACCCTGACGTAGCCTTCATGGCTATTTTGAATAAACTAAATAATGTGTTGAGTAGTAGGCTCCAGTGGGTCAATGCATCGCTCACTGCGGTGATAGTCCTCTCGATAATGACTGGGGTGTTGGCATTCATGGTAATCCTAGGCGCACCGCCAATTGTAGGGTTAATCAACCTACTATACATACCACTAATCCACTACTACCAGGTGGAGTTGGTTAAGTACGACTACGTCAAACCACTGATCAGTGGTTTCGTTGGGTTGGGCATAGGCTTAGCTGTTTCCCAGTTATTATTTAAACTACCTGCATTGATGACTGCCGCAGTCTCGATAATAACCTTCGGCATTGGCTTCGCGGTTTTATACATGCCACAGTTCACTAGGTTTGCTAGGGACTACTTGGGGATGTATGGTAGGGTGAGTAAGTCCTTCGGCGAGTTGCTATTGGTTCATGACCCCAAGCCACCAACGCCTAGGACGATTGTTGAGAGGGAGTTGGTTCAGCTTTGGGATTATGCGTACAGTAGGGGTTCTAGGGATGTTGTTGAGAGGGTAAACATGGTTGTTGACTCATTCACGAACTTCATAAGGCAGGTTGTCAGGAGTGGTTTCCTCTATGGGCCATTCATTGCCGTCAGCTACGCACTCATGGTTGTATTAGTGGCGATGCTCCTGGCACTCCACGCACCGGCACTCGCATCGAGTGCAGTCTCTAGTGCAGTAGGCATATCGAGTGCGGCATCAATAATCAGCGGTTTGGCGAACACAAACGCCCTACTCACAATGCTCATTGCCTTGGGAGCATCAACATCGATAATTGTTGGTAAGGCTATGCACTCAATAGGCTTGGGCATGAGCCTAATACCACTCTTCCTAACCCCAATCATCGCATTGATGGGGTGGTTGTAATGCCTAGGAAGAGTAAGGAGGCAGAGGTTAAGGAGAAAACGCAATCAATCGATGACTTGGACGCATTGAGGGGTTATGGCGTAAGCTCCCAATTGATTGAGAGGCTTAGGGCTGTTGGTGTAACGAGCCCGAAGCACTTGTTGTTGTTTAACGCGGAGGAGTTGATGGAGTTGCTGAACCTCTCCGAGCTAGACACCGCCAAGAAAGTAATCACTGCGGCTAGGGAGTTGCTCAATGATGAGCCTAGGCCGATGAGTGCCAAAGAAAGGATTAATTCGTTGAGTAGGCAGAGGGTTGTGAGGATGGGGGTTGAGGAGTTCGACAAGTTGGTTGGTGGCTTGAGGTTTGGTTCTAGTTATGAGTTTGCAGGTGAGTTTGGTAGTGGTAAGACGTTAATGAGCCTGCAAATAGCCGTTGCGTCGGTTGCCCAGCACCAGGTTGGTATCGTTTACATAGACACCGAGAAGACAATCGACCAATACCTAACCACGGGCAAGTTAGTCGAGAACCTATGCAGTAGGTTCAATGTTAATTGTAGTGAGTTTCTGGAGAGGGACTTGGTCGTCTATAACCCAGCCACTGTCGAGGAGCTCGAGGACTTCGTAAAGTTGAAGTTGGCTAACCAAGTGATTAGTGGTGGCGTTGGTGTTGTCATTATCGATAGCGTCACAGCCCTATACAGGGCACAGTTCAGGGGTAGGGAGAGGCTTGCCGAGAGGCAGCAGAGGCTCCACTACGTGCTTGATTGGATACGTAGGCTGACAATAAAGTTCGGAGTACTGGCTATCTACACGAACCAAGTAATGACAATGCCAACAGGCTACGTCGAAATCAAGCTACCAGTCGGCGGCAACGTCCTAGCCCACACGGTGAATAGCAGGTGGCTAATGCTCAGGCCAAGCAAGGCCAAGCCAGAGGGAGTTATGCGTGCACTCGATGTCCCAGGCTTGGCGCCTGGCACAGAGGTTAGGTACACAATAGGTGATGATGGTCTTCACTAATCCCTTAAAAATCAGTGCATCAAATCTTGATGCACGTATCAAGGCCAAGAGTCATCAGCCAAGGCCTAGTCAAGTTCTACACTATTGAGGATAGGGAGAACTTCGGGTTGAAGACCAACATCGAGGTTCACCAAGTCATAGACCCTATTTACCAAACACCTGAGTACACTGCGTATGTGATTGACGACGTGCCCGACTGGCTAATAGCATTGCCCCTCGACTACATAGCCGATAGGATAGGCTCCGGGGTAAAGCTCGAGGACGCGATCAAGAGGGCACTGGGCCTAATCAGTGTTAAGCCAAATGCTGAAAACATTGACTTGGCAAAGAAGGTCTTTGAGAGGTGGCTGAATGGGTATGGGGCTTTTACACCATTGTTCCTAATGCCTGAGGTAACGGACATATACATTAGGAGGCTCGATGATGGCTTTGTTGTTCATGTTAACCACGAGGAGCTTGGTTTGATTAGGGCAATCATTGGTTGGGAACCCTACGAGTTAATCGTTAGGAGGGGCCTCAGGAAGGTGGTCAAGAAGGTAGCGCCCAACGACTTCGACGCCATAAGCTACCTCTTTAGGAGGTTCTCGATTAGGATGAAGACACCGATCACCACCCACAACCCAATGCCAGACTTGGTGGATCCGGAGTTTAGGATTAGGATTGCCGTAACCTCAGACCCGGTTGGTAGGCCAACGCCCTGGACTTCAATTAGAGTCTTACCTAGGAGCCCTAGGCTAATCACCGAATTAATCAAGAACAACATTATTAGTATTGATCAAGCAGCCCTATTGTGGCTGCTGGCTGACTACAAGGTTCCCATCTTGTTCGTAGGACCAATGGGTGCGGGAAAGACCACGCTTCAGAACGCCATAGCGTTCCTACTTGTCGATAAGGTGATTGCCCTGGTCATGGATGTTGTCGAGCTTTACCTACCCTATCACCGGGTTGTTTTGCCTATGCTTGAGAGGCGTGCGTTTGCCAGGGGTATTGAGTCGATTGATAAGGTTAGGTTAATCAACCACTCCCTGAGGAGTGGTGCTGACATTGTTTTGGTTAATGAGGCTAGGGGTGATGAGGAGTTTAGGGCCTTGTTGGAGGCAATGACCCTTGGTCATGGGACCATCACCACATTCCACGCGTACGACTACGAGGATGCAGTAACAAGGCTCAAGGTCAAGGGCTTTGTTGATGCGGAGAGGTTCTTGGGCGAAGCCGTCGTTGTTGAGGTGTCTTTGACTAAGGAGAGTGCTAGGGATTCAAGCGGCGTTGTTAGGGTTGTTCATAGGAGGTTCGTTAGGTCCATTAGGAATGTGGATAAGCACATGGAGGCATTGGTTAGGGACTACGGTAAGGACGTAATCGATAGGCAACTCCGCTACAGAGTCGAGTTCCTAACAAAGGCGTTGGAACTCAACCCAACACCAGAGCAATTAGCGTCTTTATTGTATGCCTTCTACAAGGATCCGGAGTCCGTGTTATCAGTGAAGCCCTCAGTTGAGGCTGTTGAGACCTTGAACCTGCCCAAGCTCGAACTACCCAGTGAGGTTTTGAGCCTCGATGGTGAGGTTGAGGGGCTTTTTAAACAAAGCCAGTGATTGGTGATGCTGGTTCCTAGGCTAGCCACAATTACATACTTCAGTGGTAGGAAGGGTGGGACTGGGAAGTCCACACTGGCCGCCAACCAAGCAATTGCACTATCAATGGTGTTGAAGACCAACGTAGTCCTCATAGACTTCGGCATAGACTCAACACAGACGAGCTCTAGATTGTTGG
>Ga0081473_126478_pt1 | contig 11503 bp, 10 predicted proteins | sample CisSprmetagenome_FD_70977 | JGI IMG/M metagenome (GOLD analysis project Ga0081473, IMG submission 70977) | Hypoxic/sulfidic aquatic microbial communities from Cistern Spring, Yellowstone National Park, USA v2 (version 2) | ecosystem: Environmental > Aquatic > Thermal springs > Hot (42-90C) >... | reverse complement strand
TATGCAACTGTTTGGAGAGATAAATTAATTACTTCAACAGGCAGAGAACTTCTGATCTTTGATTATAAAGATGTTGAAGAAGCCTTCAAAAGAAAACCTTTTCTATATCCATACAAGGCTTATACAGATAGAGTCAGAGGCTTAATCTATATATTGAAAAGACTTCCATGGATGATAAAACTGTGAAACCAAAGATTCTTGTGTTCTCAAAACTTTCATCCGGAGAAATGTGTGAAGCCTGCAACACATCTTAACGTTAAAGATGTTATCTCTAAATATGTTAGCCACAGTTAATAGTGAACATAAATAAAGATATATTTCTCAGAAGATGTCGGAGATCAAGTGTAAATAAAAGATTTTGAAAAAGATCTTATAATTTTAATGATGTGATCAGACGCGTTGATAAATGATATTAAATAGTGTACTTTGACAGATCTGTTAATACACATATATAAATACTACAGAAATTTATTATAAATCTAGAGTGATACGGAATTGATTAACTCGAATGATCCTAGATCTAGAGACAGATTAATTCGCGTTATTTTGCTCATGACCTTAATATTTATAGGAGCTGTTATAGGAAGTTATTTTATATATTATTTAGAAATTTCTAGAGTATCAAAAGAAACTGCGAGTAGCGTTGCCACAACTTATGCAACTTCTATTATAAGCCCAACTGAGATATATAGCAGAACTTTAACAAATGAATCTATAGCTACAGAAAAACTTCATTATAAGATAGAGAATAATTATGTTGAAGTTTATAACACTTTCTATTATGTAAAGATAGATACTTCTAGAGGCCTTGTAAATGAGATCAGAATCAGAAAAGGTCTTAATCTTAACGTAGTTAGATCATTTTTGGCATCAGAATTAAATGCGAATGTCGGAGGAGGATGTTATGTTCTTTGTAAGAATGTAAGTTTTAATATAATAAGTTCTTCTCAAGATCATTTGTTCATCACAGTACATGGTTATATAGCTAATTTCTTAGAAGTTACTTATTATTATTCATTCTACAGAGATAGCCCAGCTTTTTTAGTTTATATCGAAAGAAAATTCTTATATACAGGCCCTGCTATCCAGGATGACATATATTTTTATGCGAATACGAGAGAGGGTTATAAGATATTTGTTGTAAATCCACCGAGTGGGCTTCCTTTAATAACTACTTGGAGATATTATGATTTCCCTATAATAAATGCGTCTAGGATTCCATGGATATGGATAGGCAATTCAACAGATCTTCCAGCAGAAGGCATAGGCGTTGCTGTATTATATTATGAATATGGGCCATCAATACCTACTAAAGATACTTTCAACTACTTTGTACATGCAAGCGCAGGAGAGTGCGGATTTAATTTGGAAGGATCAGAGTCGCCACTTAAATCAACGCCTTACGCCATTAAAGATGAAGTTAACAAGATCCTCTTTTTAGTATGGGCTAATATAGGGACATACGAAGATTTCTCTAACTATTTAAACAAAATAGTATATAAAACTTATCTTGAACGTATCGCCATAGAGGGTTCTTTACGAAAGGTTTTTATAAATCTGCTAGGTGGCGTGTTAGTTAGTTTAACCTCTTCGATAACATTTGTTCCTTCTAGTTTTGATGGTGGAAGAACTTATGATCTATTTATTTTCGGCGGCCCGTTTAATGGAACTATGCAACATAATTTCAGAGCTTATCTCGCTATAGAGATGAATAATAGCATTTATAAGATCTATGATAAACCTCATTACACAGCCCGTATAATTGAGAATAATAATTCGAGTGCGATAGTAGAATCCCTATATACATGGAAAGATAAAGAAATAAAGTTGAGATTACTTATAGGAGCAGACGCTAGAACAGATAAGATCCGGATAAATGGGACTCTATCATTAGCTTCTGATATAAATATTTCAAAAGTTTATCTTGTTTTAGAAGCATATAAATATGATCAACTAGGTAAAAGTATTATATGGCCCGCTATTAAGACTCAATATCTTCCAAGATATATAATGTTTAATTCAAGCGATGGATCTTACGGCTGGGCCATAATATTTCCTAAAAATCATGGAATAAAATATCTCGAGATCTCAGAAGGTGATAGAAAAGACAGATTTGAAGTGAGACTTCTTTTAATAGATCTTAAAAAGGAGAGTTCAGAGACATCCAGTACCAAGACAGCTAATTTTAGTTTTGAGTTGAAAGCTTTTAGTCCTGTTAATTCTTTCACATTAGGAGATATAAATATTGTAGAGAGAACTCATCTAAGGATCTGGTTCCGTCATATCCTTGACAACTCATCGATTCTCTCATTTGACAGATTCTATCCGATTCTTACTATAATATCAGTCCCTTCAAAAGAAATACTGGCCAACATTACTTTCGCATATGAATATAAAGGATTTCTAAGAGCGCTTTCTACATCAACAATAACATCTGATATGTATATTCTTTATCCAAATGGAACTCGTATATCTGCACAGAAACTATATGACCAAGAAGGGATCCTTAACATACCAGTTAACAACGAGCCCTGGATAGCTCTCATAAAAGATCTTAATACTAAAGGCAGTTAAAAAATTATAATGCTCCGAGAGACTGAAAATACGGCTAAGAAGCGACTACAACATTGATATCTCGTGGTTAAAAGATCTATAGATCGAAAAGCTTAATGATCTCGGATTATGAGACCAAAGATCCTTGTGTTCTCAAAGCTATTCTGGCCCGAAGGTGGCGGAGCTGAGCTTGCAACATATCTTATTGTTAGAGATGTTCTCTCAAAATATTTTGATGTCACAGTTGTCTCAGGAACTAAAACACCTGAACAAGATATCCTAGGATCCATGAGATATATCTATTGGAACATCTTAGAGACTAAATACAAGCCTATTGAATGGATCAAACTATTTGCAAATATTAACTGGCTTAAGAGACTTGTTGAGAAGACTGATATAGTCTATATTCCTTCTCATACTCTCATACCAATATCGATAGCATTAAAAATCATCAAACCTGATATAAAGATTGTTCTTCATCTACATAACTATCAGATCCTTACTTACACATCAGTTGTTCTAAGAGGTAGAGAGCCTGACATGGCTACAGACATGATCGTTGAATATGAAGAACATAAAAGTCTGATTAGAACATTATTAACAGGCTTAGGACACTATATCAACTATATTAACAGGTTTGCAATAAGATTTGTTGACAAGATCATATGTGTATCAAATAGACAATACGAGATCTTGACGAAATATGTTCCAGAGATCAGAGACAAAACACATGTGATATACAATCCTCCTCCACCAATGCCATCAATCCACAAAAGAATTAGTGAAGAGCCTATCCTATTATATGCGGGGGGAGGAAGTTATATAAAAGGATTCACTATGCTTCTCAGTGCTATCACTAAATTACTAAAAAGATCTAAGGCCAAGATCTATGTTATACATGGAGACAGGATCTCTCCACGAGAAAGATCTTTATTAGAAAAAATGTCTGAAAGATCAAATAAGAGATTAATATATTTAAGCAGAATCATACATAAAGAATACTTAAAGCTTCATGAAGATGCTTGGGGACTTCTTTTTCCATCAATATCAGAAGAGCCGTTGCCATATGCTATAGTAGAATCATTATTAACAGGAACTATACCAATAGCATCTAAAGCAGGCGGCGTAATGGAGATAGTTGATAATACACCTGCAGAAAATTTTCTATTCACACCTGGAGACGTAGATGAGTTTATAGGCAAAATAGAGATGCTTATATCACTATCAAGAGAAGAGGTTTTAGATATCGGCACAAAATTAAGGGAGCATGCGATTAAGATATTCAATAGAGAAGAAATTGAAAGGATGATTGCTGATCTTTTTATGTCTCTTATAAATTAATCGTCATAATGTGAATTTGGTGCTGAACTTCACATGAGGATCATCTTTATTGTTAGTGAGACGTTTACAGAGAAGAGACATGGAGGTTTTGGTTGGCTGGTTAGGACTGTTGGGCGTGAGCTTGTTAGACGTGGTTTTGATGTGAAAGTTCTTGCTTGGAGAGATCCTGGTTATCCTGATAGATATTCTGTTGATGGTATTGAGGTGGTCACATATTCATATTCTTTTGATACTAAATCTGTGTTTAGACATCTGCGTGATTATTATTATTTTACGAAGATCATTAGAAAGATTGAGGCTGATGTCTTCATTTCTATAGAGGCGATGGTTGAGACTTTGATCACAGAGATCTTGAGAGATGATGCAAAACATATTGTTTGGGCTCAAGATCCTTTTGATTGGAGTGATTATCAACTTTTAAGTTCTGTAGATCCATATTACAAGATTTCGAAAACAAGATTTTTCATCAATAAAATTGTGTTTGGATTAGCATATAAAAAAGCAGATCTGATCCTTACTCAGGCGAGATATTATATTGATAAATTAAAGAAACTTTATAATATTGATCCAGATAGAGTCATATATCTTCCAAACCCAGTTGATTACATACCTGATGAAGATAAAATAAGAAAAAATGATGAACCATTAGTCTGCTACTTAGCTAGAATGGATCCTCAGAAGAGATACTGGATATTCTTTGAACTGGCAAAAAAATTTCCAGAAATAAAATTTATAGCAATAGGAAAGCCTAACATATTATATGAAGAGAGATATAAAGAGATAGTTAGTAAATACATTAATCTACCAAATCTAGAGATCAAAGGTTTTGTAAGCGAAGAAGAGAAAAGAAAAATCCTAGACAAATGCTGGATAATGATTCTACCAAGCATAAGAGAAGGATTGCCAATAGCAATGTTAGAAGCACTAGCACATAAATGCGCGATATTAAGCTCTGTAAATCCTGACGGATTGACAGAGAGATTTGGATATTGGGCTAGAAGAGACGAGTTCGCTGAAGGTCTTAGATGGCTACTTGAAAACAGTAGATGGAGAGTGTTAGGTGAGGAAGGATATAAATATGTCAAGGCAAACCATAACATCGAGAAAGTCATAAGTGAACTTATTCACTTATTAAAGAGATCGAGTTAAAGCTAAAATAAAAATGCTTAGAAAGGGCAAATTGATAGTATTTTTGGGACCAGTTGGTGTTGGTAAATCCACGATTATCAAAGGTTTAGTTCAAGAGTTTAAAACTCGCAAAGTTAGAGCATTTACAATATTTATTAAAGCATTTCATGGACCATCATACATACTATGGGCGTTTATTGTGAGAATATTAGGTCTTAAAAAATATTATTCTCCATGGTTTTTAATACCTAAGAGTGGATATGTAAACTTAGCAAAAGTTCTGATACTTATATCGTTATATTTTGATGCTTTTCTCTCGATACCGCTAAAACTCGTATTAATTAGGCTGCTCAAACGTATAGGATATTTTATAATCTCTGAAGAGTATCTATACTCTACAATGTTTGATTATATATACTCATTTGCTGATCTTGGAATGAAAGATATGCTACGAAAATTAACTCATATACCAATGAAGATCTTGAACGTATTACTCAATAGATATCCACCGGATGTTACTGTAGTACTAACAGCTGATATATCAGAATTAAGATGTAGATGGTCTATCAGAGGTTATGGCGATCCTCAATTAAGATACGTAATTTTACAACAAATATTCTTAAAAAAATTGGGCAATGTTTTTATCTTAGACACGACACAAATGAGCATCAGTAAGGTGTTAAATAAATTATTACATGAGGCTATCTAAAATGTTTCTCAGATATGATATACAAGGTTTTGCTCAATCTCTTAAGCAGAATAGTATAGGTGCTATTCATGAGGTAATTATTAAATATTTCGCTAGCAAGATCTTAAATATTATATATAGAGTTGACAAATGTTTTCCGTGGAATATCCTTTTCAGAGCTTTGCTTAAGAGACGACGATTTCTATTGATCGTGCTTGACGACGCTAGATTTGATGCATTTAGCAAAGTCTATAGTATGTACCTGCGCGGCTTATTGATCAAGGCCAGAGTACCTCCGCCTAATACTTATGGTTGGCTACCCAAAGCTTTTTCTTACCCCGAGTTTAATGATATAAGATTTTTTTATGCAAGTATCGATATTGAGAGTCATGATATTAGGATAAAAAACCTTGTACCAAAGAACAAAACAGTCGATATAATACCTATAAAAACGAATAAGGCTAAATTCATAAAAACTATATTGCCAAGTGAAGTTAACGAGGCTGTAATGAAGATAGGACTTACAGGTAGAGACATTATCTGGTATGCACAGCCACATTTTCCCTGGATTGTTGATAGAGAACTATCGCTAATGCTTATGAGAGATGTTTTGATTCATGACTATGTGCCACCTGATAGTGTAAGAAGAAAGTTGAGAGCTAATAATATACCTAGGCTCAGGGTCATTAATGCTTACTACGCAAATTTGATACTAGCTCTCAAATACGTTAAAGAATTAATAGATTACTCCTTGAAAAAAGGGATTAAATATGAAGAGATCGTGATCACATCAGATCATGGGGAGATGTTAGGAGAATTAGGGTTATATCTTCATCAAGAGTATGATCTTCCACAATTGACTATCGTGCCGTGGCTTAAGGTATATAGGCTGGCGGGGAATAAATGAAAAGCTCATTAAGATTATCGCTTGTGTACCCTAGTGGAATGGATGTTCAAATGAGGAAAATTGTAGAAAGCCTGGAGGAGCATAAGATTTTAAGGAGTCTTGGGCTCGTTCTTCATGAATATTCATATCCTCAGAACACTTTAAAGGAGATCGCTTCAGATAGTGACATGATTTACATAATCTCTGAGTATGCTTCAAAAAATGAACTGATGTTTTTATATCATCTTCTTAAGCACACCGATGATCTCTCAATACCAATTATATATGCTCTTCATAACCCTCTTTTTCCATATAGTATTTATAGACCTAAATTAATGATCTTCGCCTTTAAAAGCATTTTGCGTCTTTTTCTTTTAGAAGCTATTAAAAGAAAAAGTAAATTTATTATACATGCATTAAATACTTTTGAATACAAACTTTGTGCAAAACTAGGCTTTAATGTATTTATAGTCCCTCAAGGAGTTGATTTAAATATTTTTAAACCAGAGAAAAAATATGATGACTTCACACTCTTTTTCTCTGGTTTAAACTATCGCAAGGGAGCTGATATAGTGCTGAACAGCATTATTACTCTTGGCAAATTAAATCTATTTAAAGCAAGGCTCATAATCACTTATGGTGCTGTAACACTGCCGAATCTTTTACGTGAAATTAAAGAGTTATAACATAAAATTAAAAATATAGACATAGAGATCCATGAGTTTCTAGATCGGGAAAAATTTGCAGAAGTTTTATCAAAAAGCCATGTTCTGCTCTTTCCATCAAAATTAGAGACGTGGGGTCGTATTGTTGTTGAGAGTTTAGCCTCTGGAACACCTGTTATAGGATTTGACATACCAGGTGCTATGCAAGATGTAATTAAACGCTTTAAATGTGGCTATGTTATAAAACCTTTCTCTTATGAATTATTTCTTAAAGCTATCGTTGACATGTATACCCTTTATAGATTTAAACCTGAAGAATATATTAAACTAGTAAAGAGATGTAGAGAGATAAGTTATGCGTATGATATAGAAAATATGTCGAAGAAGTTTATAAACATATTAAAGTCATATGTAGAGAGATGATCCGGGTAATCGTTCACGGATACTTTGGCTTTGGCAATGTTGGTGATGAAACAATACTCTCGGTATTAATCGGAGAGTTTAAAAATATTTTTAATAAGACAGAGTTTATAGTTCTATCTAGTAATCCTCGACGTACGATGAGAACTCATAGTGTTAAGGCTATTAAAGAGAGTTTAACCTCTCTAGGTTTCTGGAAACATTTTCTCAGATCTCATATATTAGTTTTTGCTGGTGGTGGTAGATATGGTTATGCTACATGGAGAAGAATAGCTCTTTTAGCATTACTTGCTGAGTTGTTAGGTAAAGTAGTGATCTTTAGAGGGGTTGGAGTTTATCCTTATGAATGGAGTGGTAGACCAACTATATCTGAGAAGCCTGTAGCCTTTAAGGGATTAACAGGACTTCTGATTAGACTAGCTCTTTTTAAGGCCTCTTATATCAGTGTCAGGGATAAGTATTCCTACATAGTTTTAAGGCTCACAGGTGTTAAAAGATCTATTGTTATAGAGGAGGATCTTGCGTTTAGGCTTAAACTGCCTGACCCTGGCGAATGCAAAGAACTAGCCATTAAATATGATATTCATGAGGGTAGAGTTCTGGGAGTTAATCTTAGAACTCTTGACGCTGAGACTAATGAAAGGGTTGTTAATTATGTGGTTAAGCTTATTCAAGACTTTATGGGAAAGATGTTTGATAAGGTGGTCTTTATACCATTTGGATTTGGGAGTTTCAAGGACAGATTCTTTGATAATGATTTGATTATCGCGTTTAAGCTTAAGAGAAGGATCCCTAACCTCATAATTATCAATGAAGAGTTGAATCCTAAGAAGATCCTCTGTTTATTTAACTACTTAGATCATGTGATAGCCATGAGGCATCATGCTATAATCTTTGCTTTATTAGCTGAGAAACCTCTAATAGCTCTTGTCTATGATACAAAAACCTTGGAATTATTGAAAGCGCTAAATAGAAGCAATATAAACATATTTCTTGTAAATAATTTTATTTAAGATCCCATGCTTAGATACATTCGTGTAGGCCTGATGTCTAGAAAATTATTTCGTAACTGGTTTAGTGTAGGCTTAGTATATTTACTCTATAAGTTTGGAATTCTTGATAACAGAGTAATCAAGGTTGTTTTGAATGAGGGTTGTATAGTTCCTGTAGAACTTGATAGGATTGGCAGGATCATTAATGCTTATTACGATGGTTTAATTAATAATGTTCATTGTTTTAATAATGACCTTTACGTAGACTTTATGGGGTTAAAGTTTAGAGATGTGTTTAGATCTATGGTAGAGGTTTTTGTTGAAAATGAATGGAGTTTTCTAGATGTTAAAGGTCGTCATGTTATTGATGTAGGCGCTTTCAACGGTGATTCATCTATATACTTTGTGATTCGTGGCGCTGAAAAAGTTGTTGCCATCGAACCGCATCCAAAAGCGTATCTAGAAATGCTTATAAATATTAAATTAAATAATCTCTCAGATAAAATAGTGCCTATAAATGTTGCTATAGGTAAGGAAGGCTATATGAAATTACCTATTGATGTATCACTTGATGATGTTATTGATAAGATTTATGAGAAAAGAATCTATGAAGGAAGTAATGTTGTTAGAGTTAAATCAATTAAACTAAGCGATCTACTAAATCTTGTTGACATAAAGCCCGAAGTTCTCAAACTCGATTGCGAAGGCTGTGAATGGGATATAATTAATGAGAACTACCCTACGCTAAAATTATTTAAAGAATTAGGTATCGAATGTCATATGAGACATAGAGATCTCAGGGTCTTACTAGATAATTTATCTAAAGATTTTAAATGTAAAGTTACAAATACTTTTTATGGAAGGATGATACTTCATTGCATACGGAGGTAATATTATATTATGTTAAGTTTACTTTTGCACTAAAAGTCGTTAATATAGTAGACCCCATGTATTTAACAATTTTTAGTGCTAATAACTTCGGTAAAATTAAACTATTACAACAATGTTTAAGCCCTATTACTTATTAAATCTAGCTACTTAGATCGAATAGTATTTAAAAGAATTGCATGACCTTGTTAAAGACTTCTGCAAAAATGTTTCATAGATTAAAATATCTGTTAAATAGTAGAGATCTTTTCCGAAACTGGTTGCTAGCTGGCGTGAAATATTTATTAATAAGATACGGCTTGATCAAGGGTGACATTATTGTTAAATGTGATAATGAAGAGATCTCTGTTAAACCTAATGTTTATTGGGCAATTATTAGTGCATATTATAGGAGGCTGTTCGAGAGGTTTGAGTGTAGGAATAAAGGTCTTTATGCAATTTTCACTTATAAAGATCGGAAGGTTTATTTATATAATTCCTTTGAATTTCTCTATGATATAAATGATATAATTCTTGAGAACTTTTTAGGTGGTGCTTATGATGATGTTAATGTTAATAATAAAACTGTTCTTGATATTGGTGCTGGTGTTGGTGATACAGCTATATTGTTCTCGTTGAGAGGTGCTAAGAGAGTAATTGCGTTAGAGCCTTATCCAAGTCTTTTTATGATAGCTTTAACAAATATTAGAATAAACAGGTTGGAAGACAAGGTTTTGCTGTTAAATGCTGGGGTCGGATCCTCTGATAAAGAAGTTTGTGCTGACACAAATGATATTCATGAATACTATATTTTTAGACCAGGCGAGAAATGTGATACAAAAATTAGAATTTATACTCTCTCATCTATTATTAAAGATCTTAATATAGAGGAAGATTCAGTTCTTAAAATGGATTGTGAAGGCTGTGAATATGACACAATATTACACACAGATCCTCAGGATCTTAAGATCTTTAAAGAAATTATTATCGAATATCATAATGGATATCATGAATTAAAAAGATTTTTAGAAGATACAGGTTTTGACACAAAGATCAAGCCTATTAGGAGTTTTCCTCAACCTATTAAGAAACAAGGGTATTTAATAGCTAAAAGAAACATAAGATAACTGATCTTGAAAAGTTTAAAAGACTTAGATATAATTTGATTCTTAAGGATGTAGCAAATTTTCAGCGACGTGATAATAGATGAGAGTTGGCACATGATCCTCTTCCTTTAAGAACAATAAAGAGAAAGATTTTGCAACCAGGTCTTGAGCATGACTCGATTATTAGGCTTTGCATATTAGCTAAGAAAATTATTAAGCTGAAGACTTTAAAATCGCAAATTAGCTTTTAACATAGATCAATATATTATAGAAGGCTATAACATATTGAAAAGAATTAATTATATTATACTATCAGGTGCTGATGGTTCTGGAAAAACTACTGTTGCCAGGTTTTTGGTCTCTCTATTATCTAATCATGGTTCTGTTTGTTTTCATTGGTTTAGAGGTTCTCATATTCTCGCATCTTTTTTGGCAAAGATCTTTTCTCGTGTAAAATCTTTTCGTGGTTCTTGCAATCCTTATTACAGAATTTGTGTTCCTGAGAGGCTTAAAAGTCTCTGGGTTCATATTGAGTTCTGGTCTCTTATTCCACATGTTTTCATAAGGTTTTTTCTAAGGTTTTTCTGTGATTATCTTGTTTGTGACAGAGGTTTTCTAGACTTCATAATATGGATCATAGCGACTCTTGATAGACCGTCTTTTCTTCAAAGCATCTACGGATCTTTTCTTCTCAGACTAGCCTATAACGAGAATCCTGTTTATCTATATGCCGATCCTAACATTCTTTTCAAAAGATCTGATGTTCCGAAAAATTTTGTTTTTAAAGAGCTTTCTATATATAATTCTCTGGCTAAAAATCTGTCGCTATGCAGTATCGATACTGGAGCTAAAAATCC
>Ga0081473_121182_pt1 | contig 11518 bp, 12 predicted proteins | sample CisSprmetagenome_FD_70977 | JGI IMG/M metagenome (GOLD analysis project Ga0081473, IMG submission 70977) | Hypoxic/sulfidic aquatic microbial communities from Cistern Spring, Yellowstone National Park, USA v2 (version 2) | ecosystem: Environmental > Aquatic > Thermal springs > Hot (42-90C) >... | reverse complement strand
CAACCGGGGCAATAGCACTAGCAGTGGCAGTCGCAGTGTGGGTCTTTGGCTTGGCAGGCTCGGCAGCAAAGACAGCAACACTACAGGTGCAGGCTGTTAGTTTGACTGGTGTTAGTTCGGGCAGTGCCACCTTGACGTTGCTCGTTAGTAATCCGTCGAGTAGTGGTATTGGGATTAACGGCTTCACCCTAGGAGGCCTATCATGCGTCTTCAGCACACCAGTCCAGGTACCAGCTGGTACACAGGGTGAACAAATCACAATAACAATACCAGTTACTTCAAGTGGGCAATTCGGCACGAGTGCAACCGCCACGGTTGGTGGATCCACCACAGGCGTAAGTGCCTCGTGTAGTGGGAGTGAGGCCGCTGCTGTTGGTGTTCAGTACAGTGGTTATTTAACAACAGTTAGTGGCCAGACCTACCCATTCACAGTAACAGCAAGCTCATAATATAAACAACCCCCAGTAAAGTCTCGTTAAAATTTTTCTTCCGTGTTTCTCTTTTATTTGTGTTGGTTTGGTGGTTTTTGTGGGCTTGCCCATTGAGTTGTTGAGGTTGAGGGATGAGTTGCTTAGGTTAGTGGATGAGCCACTGAGGGCTTGGGTTGATGAGTACCTGGTCTTCCTAGACGGGTTTATTAGGTGCCTCGACTCGCGCCATAGGGAGTTACTCCTGCGCGACTCCAATGAGCCTCACGTGGTTAGAGCTAGGATTAACAGCTACTACGCATACCTAATCCACAGGGGTTACGTAACCGCTTACGAACTACTCAAGAACGGGCACATCAGAGGTTACGGAGCAGTGTATAGGTGGCTCAGGGTGTTCAGAAACGCCTCATGTAATGGTTAAACAACCCGGTTGCCATGTCCCCTCAGCAATAATGTGCATTAAACCTACCCGTAAAATTTGGTTTTTGTGGGAAATAAGCTCTCCGGCGCTGCTAATTAGAGGTTTAGCACCAGTGTTAAACCTACCTTTGCTTTCATGAATGGCGATTCTCGTGTATCGACTAATTTTGGCAGTTAATTATTAAACCTACTTTATGATAACTCACGCAATGCCTAGCGAGAGGCTCTCTAAAAAGATGGAGCTCGTGCTCTACCTAGCCAGGAAAAGCACGAAAATGGCTACATACGATGAATTACTCGATTATTTCGTGAAACAGAGAGGTTGGTCTAGGGCATTGTTGAATGCCTACCTGAGTGAGTTGGCGAAAAAGCGTGTCATAAAGAGAGCGTGGATTAAGGCAGGCGGCAGGAAACACAGGCTCTATCGATTAATTGAATGACCCCCTCCCCGCCCTTAAGGGGCGTTTACTTAGAAGTACGTGTATCATTGGTTAGCCCTTTAAAGTCTCCCCTTACTAACTTCTCGAATGTCTTGCGTGTCTCCTCGCCTCCCTCCTTTACCAACCTCTCGAACATCGCAAGACCGCTAGGCGCCATAGATACGTTACTGCTTGCTGCATTACTAACGACTCGACTTTTCTCACTACGTTGTCTCCATTTTCTTCTCCACATTTCCCTCCTCTCGGTAATGAGATCATACACCCTCTTCGCCAGGGAGTCCGCGTTGGTGCCCCTGGTGTAGAGCACATCACCGTCCTTCTCGATCATGGCTATGGATCCTGTGGCGAAGTCGTAACCCACATAAAGCGTCATGTATCTGCCGAACTTAAACACGTAAATAGCAGCACTATCGCTTATTGGTATTGTTAATGCAGCAAGCGATATGATTTGCATGAACACGTCCGCGAAAACATTGGGTTTCTCCCTGATCAGGGATGCGAGGGTTGCGAACACGTGATTACCCACCCCAACGACGCGCTTACCCATCAATAACATGTACCCTGACGTTGTTAGGTAAGCGTTGAACAACACGGCCAACCCCCTAACCGCATCCTCGTCAGCATACATCACCACCGTGTAACTAAGCTTGCTGGATAACTTACTCGATTGGACCCCGTGGGTTGATAGGTGCTTATAGCCTCCCTTAGTGGACACCACGTTTCCACAGAATGGGCATACAAAGACGGAATAGCCTCGCGTACGGACGGACACCATGAACTTACCGCCATCCTCATCACTCAACCTCGTGAATGCTATATGGACACGCCTTTTTACCATCGCTAAAGACCCTGGGAATAAGAGAAATAATTCCTATTTAAATTTATCTAAAAACTCTAGAACCCCCTCCCCCACTAACAGAAACTCTTCTTTTCCTATTAGAAACTACTAGAAACTAATACAACCTAACAGAAACTTCTCCCCTACTACTAAAAAATAAGCGGAACTACGGACTTTTTGGAACTAGCGACTTTTGGAACTAGCGGAAGTATTGGAACTAGCAACTTTTAGAACCAGCAGTTTTTGGAACCATCGAAACCACAGGGCTGCAGCATTTGGGGATTGAATGGGTTTTACCCCAAGTTTGGGGTAAAAGCATTCAACTCCTAATGAGTTTAACATTCAATTACTAAAGGCTTTCCCTCAAATTTGAGGGAAACACTCATTCTATCTTTAATACACTTTAGGAACTGAATGAGGTTTTACCCCAAACTTAGGGTAAAGGCTTTAGGAATAGAAAGATTACTATAACGCCTCATTAGTAATAGAATGATATTTGGCCTAAACTTAGGCCAAAACTTTGTTCTATTCCTAATATGCATTAGGGGTTGAGCATTCAATTCCTAAAGGCTTTCCACTAAAATTAGTGGAAACACAATTCAACTCCTAAAGCGTATCGGTTCGGCGAGGGTGCTTTTCCTCAAGTACCTCAGCAGTCTCCTCAACCATGTCCCTCGCCTGCGGTATTACCTAAGACCGCGGCTTTCCTCGGTGGGTTTTCCGGCGACCCAGCCCCGCGTGAACCGCACCTACACCTTATGGATAAGCCCCACAGGTCGTTGATTAACTCCTCAAGCCCCTCAATCACGTCCTCAACCATGTACCAAGACCCATCGTTGATGGCCTCCCTAAGCTCCTCAACCAAAGCCCTAAGCCTATCAACAACCTCGTCCAGGTCAGCCACGCTGACTACCCCAGCGTGCTTTTTCGTGCAGGCACGGGAAGACCGTGGAGTTTCCGTAATCATTTGCTCTTCTACAACCTAGCGACGGTTTCACAACTTCACAACCTTCACAACCAGAGGGGGCTAACTCTAACAAAAACTGCCAGTTCCGTGCATCGTGTACGTGTTCTAAAAGGAGCTGAATTGAAAGGTATGAACGTGAAAACCACGGTCACCGTAGCTAGAGAGAGTTTTCTAACTTGCTGAAGCAGGTTGTGAAGGTTGTGAAGTTGTGAAATCCTGCTACAGTTGAAAATACCCATCGTGGCTTTATACAAAAGTCAAGGCTCACGGTGCTCCACCGTCACTGCTCGATTCTTCCGTAGTTTCACCGTTGCTTTCGTTTTCATCCTCTAACTCCCTCTCGAGGAATATCCTCACTAACTTAGCAAGCGGTATGGCATAGCCATTCTTCTTTACTCCGCCTACGCTAAATATAGATACAGGTGCGCCAAGGAAGTTTTTGGGAGCGCCTGGGATTAATGGCGTTCTCGCGAATAACACCGCCGTGACCTTCCCCTCGTCATATGCGTTCTTCAGCAATACGTATAGGGCGACTGCGTCTGGGTCTTTCCCAACGATTCCCTTGTCCGATGCGTCCTCTATGTCGTACTTATACATTAAGTACTTGTGAATCGCAATGTCCAAGTCGTTCTTTAGCTTCTCCAGGTTCTCCCTGCTCCTCGGCGTTGTTAGCTTAATGCCAGCTCTCTGTGGGTTCTCAAGGATGTACCTAAGGACCTTAACTGCCGTCAATTGCGGTGTCTTAAGCTCATTGCTCACGAATTCATATGCCCTATAAACCAGTGCGTCGGCGTCGGTTAGCGCAAGCCTTTCGTTACGCTTCGCCTCCCTTAACTCCTTAATTATATTTAGGGTGTATTCCACCATTTCGCCGACCTTCGGGTCACCCAGGTACTCCCTGCCTATGGCTATCGCCAGCTTCTCGATTAGCTCCAGCAGGTCTGCCGACTTGATTAATTCATCCCTGTACTTCCGCCACAGCCTAACCGCGAAGCCGTATATCGGCTTGAGCTCGGGCAAGTCCTTAAACGCGGCTAGGTTTATCGGCTCGGTGTCCCACGAAATCTCTATAAACCTCCTGATCAACGCGTAGTCGCTGGCCTCATGCATCACGTCCCTCAGGAATGACACGAAGGGCACGTTTGTGAAGACGACCAAGCCCCTGAGGTTCTTGAACTTGACGGCAATGCCGAGGCCGTACCTGGCGGCGTGGACCCCAATCATGCCCATGCCCACGGTGGCGCTTAGGAAGATACCGACGTTGTTCGCCAGGGCTTTCTCGTCCTGCTCATCGAGGATTAACGGCAGCCTGTTTAGGGAGAGCAGGTTCCTCAACTGTGCCTCGGAAGTGACGGAGCCGTCTATACCAACGAAATAATTCTCCTTGGCATCCTCCCCGCCCAGCATTGGTATTAATACGTACCTGACAAGGCTCGACTTGCCCTCGCCGCCGCGCCCGTAGTTATAGACAATCATGTCGTTGAACGTCCTATTGCGGTACCTAACGACTGGCGTTATCACCTTAGCGAGGACGGACATGACATTGAACCAAGCGAGCTTGGCGTTGGTTTCGGGGTAGTATTTACGTATCCACTCATAGGCTTTTAGGAGCGGTTCTACTCCGTAGTCAGTAATGTCGAGCACGCCGTATGGATCCACGAATCCGTCGTCCGTAATGCCAGCACTAATGACGGCCCTAACCCTGGGCAGGACGGCCTTGATCAAATCCAGGTATTGCTCGTTCCTGATTATGTAAATGCGGCTACCTGGGGCGTTCCTCAACGCCTCGATAAAGTTGTCGAAATCGGTTGATGCCGCCGCTACCTTGCCGTCAAGTAACGCAACGAAGAACCAATCGCTGTAGAATGGGTCATAGACCTGGGCCATGTACTTAGGCAGCAACGCAATTGGTGAGTAGTTGGGTACGTAATTAACGTCCCCCTCGGGATCCCTCACCTTAACCTCAGATTTAATGGCTATCACGACGTACTGGCCGTCATCACATGTGTACGTCACCAAGGACTTGTTGCATATTGGTTTGCTCAAGCAATATTCAAGTTTCGGTACCTCGAGGTCCTTAGCCCACTGCGGCACATTGATGAGTCCCTCCTCACGGGGCAGGTACTCGTCGAGTTCTTTCTCGGTTGCTTCCTCGGTAGCCACTGCAGTGGTTTCCCTGCGAGGCTTCCTGCCGAATATTGCCATGTAGATGGCGTTGAACCACTCCTCGGGCTTGGTGACGGGCAGTAGGCCCAGCTGTATCGCCTTTTCGACCACCGGCCTAACGGCCTCCTCGAACGTCTTCCTGCCCCACAGCTTTGCCGTGGGCTTGGTGTAGACATAATCAACGGTTTCGCGGAAGTGTCTCTCCTCATTCCTCATTATTGCCTGCAGGGTGTTGGGGTCCACCTTACCCGCGATGTCCTGCAGCCCCGCGTTGATAATGACCTCAACAACCTTCCTGGCTATTTCATACTTAATGCCACCACGTCTCATTTGGCTGACCAATCCATAGAGCAGGATGTCATGGATGTGCTTGCCCTCGTCAGTCTCGAGCCACCATAGGGGCCTAACTGAATTAACGATTTGATTAATACTTTCCTCGCTAAGCTCCCTGGCGGGCTCCGGCAGGTTGAGCTCAATAGCCGTCTTTGCGTCCTCCTTACCCAGCTCCTCCAGGGTGTTTGTGGTTGATTGCTTAACTAACGTGATTATGGCCTTGAGTTCATCGCAGGTTATTACCTCGCCCTGCCCAACGTCCTCGATGCCTATCGGCACCCAACGCCCGTCCTCATACCTCACAGGTTGGTAAAACACGCCGCTGGGGTGCTTGCCGTAAACAACTTCGTAGTTTGTCACCATAACCTCCATGGCATCGCTCCTAACAGTGCCGCTGGGCATGCAACGCTTCGGTACCCTAACAACGATGTACATGCCGCGCTTCAACTCGCTCAGTTTCTTCCTCTCGCCCGTGTCCTGTACAACGCACTCGCAGTCCTCACCAGGTGCTTTGCAGTCACACGTCACCTTGCCCTTTGGCCTAGGGCCAGTCAAGCCACAGAATGACCACCCTTGTCTGCAAAGCCTGGTGCGCCACTCTTCACCGAATACTTTAGTCAATACCTCGCTTGCTGCATCAATGTCGTCCAGGTCGAGGATGACGACGCCGTAGTTCTCATCCTCCAGGTACCTGCCCGTTATCGCAACGCCGCTGGCCCTGGCCAAGCGCTTCTCCAGCTCCTCCCAGGTTAGTCTCTCGTTCGCGCTCCAAGGCCCAATCGGCTTCTTGCCGCTATCGACGGGTACGACGTTGAACCCCAACTCGTAAAGCACGGATGCCGCTGGCCTAACGCTCATTGCTCGGTCGCCCCGCATACCGCCCTCATCACGAACTCCGCTAGGTCTGGGTCGACAATGCCCAACACAGACAAAGCCCTTGGCACATCAGCACATGTTTCAACCGCTACGCAGCTACTCGGCCCCACACATACTTCGCGGTACTTAGGCTCGCCCGGCGATACGAGGTAAGCTTTAATAATGCCCGCGTTACCCTGACCTCGGAGCTTTCCCGTCATTGGCGTCACCCACCGCGGCGTTGTTGTTGTTTTGTGTTTGAACGGGCATTACACTCACGACCCACGCCTTGTTGATAATCAAGACCTGACCGCCGGCGTTCACGAGGTAGAAATACTTGCTCGCTGCACTAACCACGCCCTTGACCGCCTCGCCGTTCCCGAGCTTGATTACGCAGTCCTTACCTACAATTAAACTGTCGAAGCCGCCAAAATCCCTCGTTTCGCTCTCCTGATGCTTGGGCTGCTGTTGCTGCTGAGACTTAGCCTGAGACTTAGGTTGGGGTTTTTGTTGATTTTGCAACGCCTTCGCCCAATACGGGTTGTTATAACTCATGCCCATCACCCCTGTGCTACTACACCCTCGGCTGAACCACCCTCGATCTCCCTAGCCTCGTCCTTTGCCAGGAGTTTCTGTGCCTCCTCTATGGCTCTCGATAAGTTGTTCCTCATCCAGGACAGCCTCCCCATCAGGTGCTCGAAGTTCCTCCTCCTCACTACGAGGTCCTCGCCCTCCTTAATTAGCTCCTCAACCCTTGCCTTCAGCTTCTGTGCGCCCCTGACGTGCGTCTCGACCCTCCTCCTCAGCCTCCTGCATGTCCTCCCTGAATAACGCGGCTCCTTAAAACAGAACTGGTAATGGAGCAGCAGGTGCTTGATCTCACGCATCAGGAGGTCGAACTTCTCCCTCACTACTGCCGTCTCGTCCCACCACTTGTCGTACTTGACCAATGCCATGCAGTAATCACGGAGCCGATACAGCGGGTTCAAACTCACTGACTTGTCCAAGTAATACTTAGCTAAATATAGAAGCAGCGTCTCCGGATCTAGCAGGTCTTCCATGGTCAGCTCTCGCTCCTCCATACCCACACCACCTCACCCCTGCACGGGCTTAACACCATCCTTCAGGTTGGTTACGTGCTTTGTTTTGCCCATGCCCAGTAGTTTGGGATCGATTGTCACAAGCACGGTGAGTTGCCTGCCCTCACGCCACGCTTCCTCGAAAAACGCCTTCAGCCTCGCTGGTATGTTGACGTAAATGTAGTCACGTCCCTTCCTTTTCAGTAGTGTTGTCGTGAAGTGGATGCCTAGCTCGATGGCGTGTACCGAAACGAACTCGCCAACGAACCTATCCAATACCTCGTACTCCTCGGGATTAATCCTGTACTGTGTTGCAAGTATTAGGATCATCTTCCTCCCGTTCTTCACAACATCACCACGCAACGCCAAGTTCAACGGCTGGGGCCCAGTAACGCTTATTAATTCAGCTAGTGACTTTCTCCCCGGTGATGAAACACGTCCCGTTTGACTCCCCGTAACGGGGTGTGACATATCCGACATCCCGCATCCCCAAACTGATATTACCTGCTTCCCTTTAAAAGCATTTCCTAATGGGTTCGCCTGTGTTTTAGATATTCTTGTGATATTCTTGTGATAATACGGAGTTTGAACCTGGGGTTGCTTATAAACCCAGGGCTTATAGCAGGGTGCTAGCACTTTACTATCACAGTCGTGGAACAAATTGCCAGGTCTTTGACCCATGGACTTGAACAACTGTTCTATGGTGGAGAAGGGGTCGTGGATTAGTAACCAATTCATGTAGCGGGGGTTCAAACAGTCGGAACTAATTTGCGTGCGACCTCAAGTTTTTCAATAGCCAAGAGCGGGTGCCCGCCTAGTTTTTACATAGCAATTGCTATGTTTGAGTGGTTGAAAGTTTTGCCTAACTCTCTCGTGCATTCACCGCAGTGCTGGTCGTGCCGAGGCGAGGAACTGTCTATTATAATAACTTAGTAATTAGCAGCAGACCCTGGGTGCGAATTTGAGGTACCATTGGTGTAGCTCCTCGTGCCTTAGCAACCAATAATGCCTAACCAATTCGGGGGTTGAGCACCTACCAGCGGCCACGGTTAAGGTGCCGAGGGGCACCTGGCGTGGGCAAACCCAGCGGGAATCCCCATCAGCATGCGTGGCTTGGTTGGACCGTAATGCTTAAAGATAAGCCATTGTGTGTTTTCCTTGGGTGGTGTTGTGGTTGCGTTGAAGTACGTGGTTGTTGGTGTTGTGGTTGTTGTTGTCGTTGTTGCTGCCCTAACCCTACTACTACCAACACTGCACCGGGTGCCTGTGCAGTATGTGGGTCCCCCAAGTGGTTATGAGGCATTTGTACCAGATGGTCAAACAATAAATTATAATGGACATACTGACCCTGTAGGTGATTTAATATTGAGTAATGGGAATACGATACAGAATGTGGTATGGGATGGACAATATGCAGGTACAATAATTCAAAATCATAACCAAATAGTTCAATTGAATAATCAATTCGTTGGACAAACTGATCCAGTAAATAATCAACCATATGTACCTTTACAGGATTTCTATGTGATCAAGGGTCAGGTACCAATTGAACAGGTGACAATAAATGGACAAACATATTATGTAATAGAGGCAAGTAGTATAAACCCAGGAAACATTGCTGGATTCTACACATATCAAGGATGGGTACCTAACTTTGTAGTAGCAATAAATATGCCAGGAACATATGCAGCAGTATTACCAGGAAACTCACCAGTATTCCAATGGACAAACACAACAGGAACAGTAGCATACCAAACAATGCTATATGAACACTATTATCCATATTTAAACGGGAGATCTGTAGTAATATTACCTAACAAAACATTAATCTCATATGGCACAACAGATAACCCTTCTGGTTCGGCCATTTCCTTTGCTTCTCCATCTCAGCCATATAATTTATCCAGCTGATTTTTTAGCAATCTTTAGGATATACTTACTATATAAGGTACTCCATATGTTACTATAACCCAATCTAAATACATAAATCCTGACCCTCCTCCTGATCCTGCCGAAACAAACAAATAAGGGATTCCAAAATATGCACTTAAGTCATCCTTTAATTTATCTATAATAATATTAGATTGCGAATTACCTATACTGCCAGTATATTCTTCAAGAGACTCAAATGTTCCTAGTATAAAGTTGTTATTTACATCACTAGATGTAAATCGACGATAATTATTTAAAGCCTTTTGATAATTTACCTTTGGTTGATTAAACGCCGTATTATACGCGTTTATGTATGATTGCACAAATAAAGGTCCACATTCTCCTGTGAGTGGGCAAAGGAAATATGCAGGTGGCATTGGTGGTATTGCATTTGCACTTCCCCCATTCCATTTATATTGTTCTAAAGCAAGAGAATAATTGAAAATATTCCCATTCATTAAGAAGAATATATTCATATTATTATTATCCGCCTGGAACCAATTATACAACCAAAACACACCATATTGGGAATACTGTGGATTCTTTTGTTGATCTGGCGGCATAAAGGCAAAGTAATTTGATCCTTCATGGGGTGCTTACTAAAAACTAACCACCCAAAATCAACAACAAACCCTGGGCGCGTACTTGATGTACCACTGCTTAAGCTCCTCATGCCTAGGTGACCAATAATGCTCCACGAGTACCCTGAACTCACTGGGCGGCGCCCTGCCCTGCAGGGTGTTGACTATTGACTCGGGCACTCCCTGGCTAATCATGTGCGTGGCGAAGAACTTACGCAACTCATACAACTCAAACTCCCTACCCAACACCTGCCTGGCAACGTCCTTAATCTCCCTCCTAAGCCTGCCTTGGTCGTATGGGATTAGCCTCCTTGCCCAGGCCTCGGCGTTAACTCCCACGCCCAAGTAGTCCCTACCCATCCTCTCTATGAATGACTTCACGAAGGACCCCCTCCTGGGTAAGTACTCCCTTTTAACCCACTCCAGGAATTCGGGCCTTAGGAAGGCTATGAATGCCCTCTTAGTGATGGTGACCTTCGCGATTCGTATCATCCCACGCTCAATGTCGAGGTCATCGATACTAACCAAAAACGGCTCCCCAGGTCTTAGCCCAGTCTCCGCCAGGAGTGCAAAGTAGAACTTCGACTCAATAGTCGGCAACTGCTGCCATATTAGGCGTAACTGCTCAAGCGTTGGTAGCCTGGCCTTGTTATTACTCTTTGGCTTATACACGGTGAAGGCGTCGTACAAGGCCCTGAACAGGGCTGGGTCTCTGGGCTTGAGCACCGTCTTCAGAAAGCTCTTTAACGAGTACGTGATGTGCTTGAGGACGTATGCCTCGCCCTCCTCGGCCAACTCGGCCAGGTACTCCCTAATCCCGTCGGGTGTCAGGTTCCAACCCAACTCGGCAAGCGCCTCCCTGATGTACCTAACCTCGTCCCTAATGGTCTTGTCACTGAGACCCCTGAGCTTCTTGGCCTTCACGAACTCCTCAATGTCCTCCTCACCCACGTGCCAGGTCTGCTGAAGCGTTGTTATGTAATCCCCGAGGTACTCCTTGATTAGCCCGAGCAGGAACTCACGAAACTCTGGATCTACCCTAGCCGTGGCTATTACCCTGACTGCATCGTTCAATGACGCCCTAGCCTCTGGCACAATGCCTTTCAACAACAGCCTCAGTTCATCCTCGGTGACATACTTAAGTGCCTCACACAGCAACCCATCCCCAGCCCTGGCCTTACCTGACCTAACCATCCTTAAGTAAGCATCGGTGACGCCCAGGTCCCTCGGCTTGACGCCCTTCCTCTCCCTCACATACTCTATGATAGACCTCCTCTGCTCCTCACCTATTTGGGTTAGGTCAAGCAGGTTGCAATCAACCATGACACCCATTTATGGAAAAACCACCTTAAAAACTTTTCGTAAATGGGTGACACGAGGAACGTAAACGACACGTAAATTGACCCACGGAGGAACTGAAGGTAAAAGTGGTAGCCGGGCCCGGATTCGAACCGGGGTCAACGGGTCCAGAGCCCGCCA
>Ga0081473_128787_pt1 | contig 11542 bp, 10 predicted proteins | sample CisSprmetagenome_FD_70977 | JGI IMG/M metagenome (GOLD analysis project Ga0081473, IMG submission 70977) | Hypoxic/sulfidic aquatic microbial communities from Cistern Spring, Yellowstone National Park, USA v2 (version 2) | ecosystem: Environmental > Aquatic > Thermal springs > Hot (42-90C) >... | reverse complement strand
CCTGGTATTGGGATGTAGAAGCCTATGAAGTAGCCAAGCGCCAGCCCAATCATGACTCCCAGTAGGGCGTATGCAGCAGTCTCCCTGTCAAAGCCCACATGGTTTAGGAGGTTTAGGAGGGTGTTTAAAAACAGCCTACACCCCACGGCACCCACCAGGTTCAGTGGCTAAGAGGCTTTAATAAGGCTTACCTTGAAGAATAAACCAACAGTTAACCATAAGGCTAAGCACAACACACAATTCAACAAAACCCCTCTAACGAAAACCTAAGGCTTCATTGGTAGCCAAATACCCTTAGGCCCACAGTAGTAGTCCCAGGTTGAGCCGATTGGTTCAGTAATGTTAATACTGTAAACCCAGAAGCCGTAAGTCCAATCCCACGGCCTATAGCACGGTGCAGGCTTACCCCAAGCCGCTTCACTGATAGCCCAAGCCACATACTGCGCACCCCAGAACGTCATATTGAGAATGTAGCTGTCTGGCGTCCCTGGCTTAACCCTGATTACCTGTATCAGGCATAGGCCCTGCGGGTTAAGTAGAATTTGCATTAGGGATGTGACTGACTCATTCACAAGAGCCATAATGTACGTACCATTGTTCAATAATTGATATGTCCCAGTGCTCACTGTGAGTCCCCAGGGTGGCAGGTTGCCAAGAGTGTTTGAGCCGTATAACCCAACAATGTAGCCATTCCCAGGGTAGTTAATGTTTACAAAAAACACTGGATTTGACCCAAGCTCGCCATAAGAGTTACCAATGTAGTTCAACACTGTCAGTGATGGTGAAGAAGCCACATATATCTTATACCCAGTTCTCGGGGACGTGTACACATAAACATAATTGTTCATCAACTTCGGGACAATGTTCTGCGGTATGAACCATGCGCCTAGCCAAACTACACTGGCGTTTGGGAATATCCACATTGTCCCAATACAATAACCCAAGGGTAGGCTTAAATTGGCTACACCCATCATGCTTAAGCCGAAGTCTGTCTTAATGTAGTTTAGGATGCTTGCTGGGTCACTCATGTTGAGTGGTGGGAAGAGGCTGGCATTCTCAACCACGGTTGTTGTCACTGTTAGAGTGTAGGGTAGTGTCGTGGTGCTCACGCTTGTTGTGGTGACAGTGTGGTTTACCGTGGTTGTCGTTGGCGGTAGTGTTACCGTGGTCGTGTGGTTTATGATGGCTGTCGTGGTGGTCGTGTATGTTGTTGTGTAGGTTACTGTCTCAACTCTCCCACTCACAGTCGTGGTTGACGCCACAGTACTCGTCACAGTGACTGGTACTGTCACCGTGGTACTGTTAATTACTGTCACCGTCCTGTAGTGGGTTACCCATGGTATTGGGATGAGGCCACCTACCATAATACCCAACCCAATGCCAATCACTATGCCCAACACCACCCATGAGGCAATGTACCTGTCAAGGTACATCCCCACCACCCTCACTGAGTATTATGACTAAACCATCAACCCTAGCACCACTGTACCTGGCCAGCATTCTACCACCTAACTCACGCCTACTCACGTAAATATACACCTCATTCCTACCCCTCCTAACCACAACCCTACCCCTAATTGGAACAACCACACTGGACATGATGCACATTACACCGTGAGGTTATATAAGCCCTACCCCTGGCTAAGGCTGGGCAATGGACAGGGTTATTAGCCAGGTATACAATCAACAACCCGTATGCAGCCTAGAATCCCCAGGGAGCCCGAGGAACAAGCCAAAGAGGGGGCTAAGAGGCAAAGACACAACCCATGGTGGTACATTGTTGCCGCAGTACTGGCACTGTTCATACCAGGAGGCCTTGCGGCATCAATAGTACTAGTGGTAGTAGCCGTAATAGTGTGGCGTACGTCCAAGTGAAGCCCCTCACAACCCCCCGATTCAAAAACACGGGCCACCAAGGCCCCTTTTTCAAAAGTTTTATAAACCACCCAGAGGCATTAGATGCTAGTACCTGGGGGTTCTAGGCGGCATGCATCAGCCGGGCACGATTTCAATAATGTACGCCTTATTAATGAAGTGCGGCTTACCATCAACCATTACCTGAATCCAAAACCTCCTAGCCTCAACAACAATACCCTTGAGGACTGCCCCATTGGCGAGCGTAATTGTAACAAGCCTACCCACATACAACTCACTGAAGTCACTATGCTTAACCTGCTTAGTCTGCCTACCCTGCTGCGGCCTATTACCCTGCTGTGGCTTAGGTTGAGGCAGTGTACTGGGCATACTTGGCTAGCCACCAGGGTGTTTATAAGACTATACCGTGGCTACCAATTGCCAACCGAGACTCTAGGCCACCTTTGCCGCTATCAAATATGTCTAATGGTTTTTTGACGGGGGTGCAACCACGGGGCCTGAGGGGGGTGGGGGGTGCCTGTACCATCAAGACTCCTTGCGCCTAATGTAGAGCCAGCAGGGGTAGGGGGTGCAACTCATTGGTTGCACCCAGTTGCACCCTGGTTGCACAGTTGCACTTATGATCCATGGTCAAACGTATTGTGCCGCCTACGTTACATGTAAAATGAACCTGGGCCACAATGGACTGCCTGCGCTGTGTATAACTATTTATTATTTAACTAGAGTAACAGCCTCACCCTCAACCTTGACGGCGCCACGCCACTCCAGGTACTTAACCGCCATGGCCACGTGGTCGCCTAGGGTTAAGCCACCCTCGAAGGCGTCGGGTAGGTCAGGCTCACTCTCCCTAACCATCTTCACAAGCTCACTGAAGCTAACCCTACCCCTTGCCTCAAGGAGCCTTGGGATTAGGCCTGTAACCCACTTCGAATGCCAACCACCAGGTGTTACAATGTCCCCAACCACCACGATGCCTAAGCCCTTGAGTTGCATTAGGATAACCCGCATGTTAATGCCCTCACTCCTGAGTACCTTGTAGTGAATTGGGTGCCTGCTCTTGAACGCATCCTCAAGCCAACCAACCCTCACTGGGCCTTTCCCAACCGCACCAATTATGAACGTGATTGCAAGCCTGGCTGAGACTATGCAATCCTCGCTGTTGCAAAGCCTCCTGGCAATCCTATCCACCGTGGCGATGTTCACTGGAGCCTCAACTGCCTCGCTGTGTATTATAGATTGCCTGATTACAATGGCCTCAACTGGCGCCTCACTGTAGTTGATGAAGTCACCAATGTTGATGGTTGCCTTTGCTTCGGGTTGGGTTGGGGAATCATGGTTCATTCCACCACTGGCGTGAGCGCCATGTAGCTCTTGGTTTGGCTCAGGCTCAGGCACAGGGGTATCCGCTTGCCCTCTCTGATTAGCCCCGCTTGAACTACCCTCAACCTCGGTCTTAGGGGCATTAGCCTCACTTACGTTCCCCTCAACCTTAACCTCACTGCCCACTGGTGGCTCAAGCTCCTGTTCGGGTTTTGTCTTAACCTCAACCTTAGCCTCGGGCTTAGTCTCATTTACCCCACTTGACTTACCCTCAGTCTTAGCCGCATTTGCCTCGCTGGGCTTTGCCTCACTTGTCTTACCAACAACCGTAAGTATATTCTTATTAACCTTAAGCAACCCCATTCCCTCCATGGCCATGATGATGATGTCTAAGGTGTCCGAGAACAAAGAGTCCGCATCATCCGTGTTCAGCTTCTTAACCTCATTGTAGAACTTGTCCCACAGTTCCCATTTCCCAACCACACCCCTCTCAACAATGAAGCTCACTATCTGTTCGATAATGGGCTCAAGCTTGTTTACTACCTCGCTATTATACTTGAAGAGGATAATCAACCACGATTTAACCCTGTCAACAATCCCCTTCACATCAACCACAGGCCCCTCAGTGCCCTCAGTTGGCTTAGTCTCAATCCCTGCGCCTGCCTCAGTAACCTCAGGCTTTTGGGTGGGCTTGGACTCAACCCCACTTGACTGCGCATTAGCCTCAGTTTTCGGTTCACTTGCCTCAACCTTAACCTCAGGCTTAGGCTTTGGACTAGCCTCAGTCTTAACCTCAACCTCACTTTGCTTCGGCTCAACCTCGGGCTTGGGAGTGGGCTTGACCTCACTTGGCTTTGATTGCCCAGCCTCTGGCCTTGGGGCATGCTTAACCTCAACGTGCCTTCTGATCCTACCCCTCAATGCCTCAAACACGTCCCTGAACACCTCAACGTCAGGCACACTGTACCATTCACTACCCTTGAAGAATACGAATGGCCAAGGCAAGTATTCGGGGTGCTGGTAACCATACTCGAGGTAGCGTTGGTACTCCCTAGTATTAGCATTTTCAACGAGCCTGCTGTGAATCTCCCTGCACTTGTCTAGGCCAAGGCGCTTGGCCGCACACCAATTGCCCAGCACGTAGCTGAATCGAATGCGGCCGTCATTAACCCTAACCCCCTCGTTAAGCATGTATTTAACCACTATGTTCCACTCCTCAACCTTACCCAGCTTAACATGTTTCCTTGGCCTACGCCTCGGCTGCCACTCAACCTTGTGCAGTATAATTCTATTAACTATACTAGTGATGAACCTTGGACTCACAACAGCCACATCCATGATGCTTGGGTCGAATTCAGCAGGTTTGAGGTCGGCGTCGAGGTACTGTGCGGGCTTGCCAGTCTCCTCATGCAGGTAGCCAGGCACACGCAGAAGCTTAACGGCGTTTATGAACTGCATGTCCACAAGGCCCCTAACCCTCCTTGCAACCCTACCCAGAAGGCTTATCCCCATAGTCCTATAGAATTCACGGAGCGTTATGTTGAGGCCCTCTGCCCTTACCCCAACCACGGGATTAGGGAGCCACACGGCGACGTAGAATGACTTATGGCCACTGAACTCAACATAGACATCCTTGACGTAGGACAGCAGGTGGTCTATAACCACCTTCGTTGCCCTCCTTGCCTCCCCAAGCTCCGAGGCGTCCTTACCCTCAACCTCAACCACAAGCTTCTCAAGGGCGTAGAGTTCACTCGAGTAAACCTTTGCCTTCCTCCAGTCACCACCTACTGTACCGTAGTTGAATCCGACTTGAAGTGCGTAGCCTGACTTGAATGTGTAGTTAAGCACGTCATCAATGGTTGGGGTTAAGGTACCGAACACGTTGTTAGACGTGGCGTCGATACCCATGCCCGGGCCAATGACGGCGACAAACCTCTGCTGTGCGCCATGGCTAACAATCCTCAAGTCCCTTGCTAAGAACGTCTTAATCTCATTAAGGCTTACGCCACTGTAGAGCCCCTCCGCCAGCTCCTTCCCAAATTTCCCTAGAATCAGAGCCTTAGCGATTTCAACAGTCTCCACGGTGTATCACCTTTGTAAAAGAGACATTGGGTGCAACCGTGCAACCGGGTGCAACCAGGCGCAACCAATGGGTTGCACCCCCTCTCCTGTGCACTGCACCGTAGCCACCCACATTCGGTTGCCTTACAGTTGCGCCCCAGAGCCCCCCCCCCCCCCCCACCCACCATGGTTGCACCCCCGTCAAAGCACCATTGGTCATAGTGCCGTCACCCAGTTTGCCCACTGTCAACCCCACCTTCCTCACCATCCTCCTCACCCTCAATGATGCCGACATTGATGATTGCATTGATTATTTCATCAAGCGTGAATGAAAAGGCCTCTTTCCCACCAAGAGACCTGAGCTTGCTCGGCTTCTTACCCATGAACGCGTCCCTCCTCCCACCAATCAACGCTGAGCCGTTGATGAAGGCGATTCTCACAATACCATTGTTAAGCATGCCAACTAGGCGCCTGGCCACCTCACCCCACTCCCCGTTTTGCCCAGCTACACCCTCAAGATTCATATTATCACCCTGGATGGCGCCAACCGTCCTCAACGCATTCTCAAGGCCAACCCTAACCTCACCCACGCTAACCCTCATGTCCCTTGTGAAGGCTACCCCATCCTGGACCCCAGCCTCAAGGAGGGTTAACAGTAGGTTTGGCAAGTCGGTTTGCCTTCTGTTAGCACTAGCCAACTCCTTCAGCCCATTGATAAGTGTCACAATATCATTCCCACTGGTGAAGTAGGATTTCCTCTCCTCAGCCTCCATCTCCTCAATTGCCCTAACAGCCTCCTCAAGCTCCTCAACAGCCTTAACGACCTCTGGGTCATTTGCGGCGTCACGCTTAATCAACTCCAACATGATGTGTACAAGCTCATCGTAAGTACCGGCTTTCAACAACTCCTCCCAATGTGCGTTGAATAGGTTGGCAAGGTACCCTATGAGCGGCTTCACCCTCGGTAACTCAGCGTATGCCGCCGCCCCATTGAGGAGTGCGTCGACACCACCCCTCCATGGGATGAAGCGGATGCGCCTGATATAAGTGTATGGTGATTCGTTAACGGCAAGGATGTTGAGAATCTTATTCCTATCAGTGACATTAGTATTGATGATAACACCCCTACGGCTTCGGAAGACCGCCCCAAAGCCCTCACCGTAGGTTGCGGCATGGACGCCAATAATGTTCTCTCCAACTGCAGCGGAGTGGATAATGTGCCTATTGTTGGCTAGGTCACCGGCCTTCTGCTCGTCAAGGATAAGTGGTAGGCCGTTGTGGGCTACTAGGTTTCGGAATTGAGGCTCAGTGCGGACTGACCCCGAAAGAACAAGCATATACCTCTCATCACCAGGCTCAACGCCAAGGATAATTCTGGCTATAATCTCCCTGGCCAGGGTTGAAAGCCCCAAGCCGCCTTGGCTCATATTAATGATAATTGGGTCGACGAATTGAGTCTTGATTCTCTTTATGGCGGGGGTTACTAGCTTCGCAATGGCGTAGGCTATGTTCGCCTTTGCCTCAATGTTATTTACCTTATAATACTTATCAACCCACTTCACAATGTCCACAAGCGCCTTCGGCCCATAGTTGTTAAGGTCAATGGCGCCGTATGGGTCAACGAACCCATACCCAGGCCACAGTCCTGGCGTTAAGGCAACCTCGAAGTACCTTGTCCTCGATAGGTAGTCCAAAAGCATGGCCATGATGAACCCCTCATCGCCAGTTACGTAGAATCCTGGCTTGGCCAATATGGGCTCTAAGAGCTTAGCTGGGTTTCCCGGGTCGAATGCTATTGGCGACTTAACCAACTCACCATCCATGAACGCCACCAAGTAGTCCCCACCTGTGATTGGGTCATGGACAATAGCCATCCTTGAAGGCAATGCACCAATACTACGCCTCCTAACCGCCCCTTCAAGGTAAACATTGACGGTGTATAGTACAATGACATCACCCCTCGGTACAATGTAGAAGTACTCATGACAAATCCACGCATTCTTTCTATATAGCTTATCAACACACTTCCTAGCAACCTTGTTGATAAGCGAGTAATCCTGCAACTCTCTAATACTACCCAAGCTTTCAAGCGGCTTAAGCCCCCTAACCTTCCGCTTGACCTTCCGCTTGAAAAAGTCTGCAAACGGCAATGCCTCAACCATCAATGTAAATGCATTTAAAATCGGCGTTAGGTCATTTTTTACCCTTTCAAAGTTACGCTTATCAACACTTATTTTAAAAGTATCACTAACTATACTAATGAGGAATTCAAGCAGGTCATCAGCGTCCACTGGTATCAAAAACCTCCCAGTTGGTTTACTACCGCTTGACGCTGCCGTTACTATAACCCTTCCGTACCTCCGTGATATTGCAAGCCTAACCTCAACCACATCATCCGAAGTGCGCCCTTGAATTGTGAATTTCACAACCCTCGGTACGTTCAAACCAACCACACCACCCTTGGCCCAAAAGAATACACTAGGCCCACACACCCTAACACTCCCCCACACATTTGGGCATTCCCATTTACTAAAGTCCTCACTTACAACTACCCTAACACCCCTACTCTTCAACCTCCGCCTCTCCCCACCATGCCCAGCCTCCTTAACCCCACCTTGTGAATTTTGACTCTGACTCATACACCATCACCTTCAATCGGCCTTAACCTGACTTCCACAACCTCACCCCTTCTGAAGAGCCCCCTGTACCTCAGCGGGATGGCAATACCAATGGTAGTCCTACTACGTGCCTTAACCTTAGCCGCAAAGTCAATAACATCACCATTAACCCTCACAGTCACAAGTACACGACGTCCCACCAGCTTGCGTGCCAGTATGCTACACCCACCATTGAGCCCAATTGAGGCGTATAGGTAGCCGCCACCATGAACCCTAGCCCACAGTACAATGCGGCCTGATTCATCCCTACATTTGGTGACCGAAAAACTTAAAAATTCGGTAGCCGTTGCCCTCATGGGCTTTCACCTGTTTGGCCCGCGAGACTGCGTGAGGTGGCGATGAGCAGCAAACCCCCCATCAACCACCACCTCCTTCCCTCCTCCTAGTAGGCTTCCTAACACCAAGTAATCTGATGAGTAGCCAGACCCGTCCATTAGAGTCCTTAAGCTGTTCGATTGCAGGGATCATTGGGGTGAGTCTTTTTGGGAAGAACACCACAACATAGTGGTGGCCATTAGACATGAAGCGCCGTAACGCAGCCTTGAATGTGATTTTCTCCTCCTCATCCCTACCTAGGATTGAAACATCAACGGCTTCGTTGAGGTGCTTAGTCAACAACTCCTCGGCCTCACCGAGCACACGGAGTATTACTTCACCCTTCCTCACCCAGATTGCTGCTGGAACTACAAGCTCTCTTACGGATTGAATCACACCTCCCACAAGGGTACCCTTGTGGTGGTGTTTAAAAAGCTTACAGTTCCATACCGCCCATTTCCCAATGTTGAATTGAATCGGGTCTGTCCGGCTGGAGGGTATTGTGCTTTGTAGTAAATACTACGTAACATTTATAAACACTTACCAAGTACCTCTAACAATGCCCCAGGCCTTCAGTAAGTACGTCCCCCATGTTGTGGAGTGTATGGCGAGTAGTTACGTTGACTACAACCCAATCCCGCTGATTAAGGTTAGGTCATGCTTCATCGCACACGGGTGGGGTGGTGTCAGTGAAGTGTACAGCGGCCTCAAGTACGCAGTCAAGCTAGGCTACATCGAGGAGGTGCCATACGGCAGGCTCACTAGGTACAGGCCAACGTTGACTGGAGTAGTCAAGGCTGCAATAATGGATGCAGTGATGGCAGTGTTGGGCATTATTGATTAGAGGGTTGTTGAACTGACTGAATGCATGAGTGAGGCATTCTATACTATATTATCAATAGATTTACCGGACGCAATCACAATCGCCATGCAGAGGGCAAAGGGTATCCAATGCATATGCTGCACTGAAGACGGGGGTTGCTTCGGGTACAGGCGCATTAAGGGTAGGGATAGGGTGTACCTAGGCATGATAACCCTTAAGGTTCTCGCCGGTGTTGAGGTTAGGGGCATTCGCCCAAGGGACTATGCGCCACTCTACTACTTCACCAGAAACGAGGTGTTATTCCACCTACGCAGCGGGTTCAAGGTGCTTGACCCTGCCACCATAGACAGGGTGCCTCCACTCAAGCTACTATTCCTACTGAGGTTCAACCGTAACAAGCTCATGCCAAGGTACAAAGCCGTTCAACAGGCTTTGAGGCCTTGAGTACAATAGTTACGGTGAATGGGTGCTCAAACCATGCGGGATTGAATGGTTCCGTTACATTATTGTGGCCTTCGGAGCCGTAGGACCCGGGTTCAAATCCCGGCGGGCCCGCCAGGGAATGAAACCCGAAATCGCTTCTCTCATTCAATCCCCATCCACCATGCATATTACCAACACTAACCACCGACGGGCACCCAATTAACCCCCAGTACACATGGTTGTATTGACTAGCGTGACAATATTAACAAACGTTAAGACAATACCCCTCGGTAGGAGGATAATAAAATCCAGTGATCAGTATTACATCATCCTGCCAGTGGAGTTGAATGAGCTTTGGAGTACCCCACATGAGAATGAGGTAACGGTTAAAGTGTACCGTTTAGGTCGCTGTGCAGTCTATGCCCAACTGGACATAAGCTGCACCCCTCGGTCTTCTTTTAATTTCAACGTCTTATACTCCACGACCTTGTACACTTTGATTCCGTATTCTTGAGCCTTCAACTCAACGGCATCCATCAACTTGTGGTAGGACTACGTATTCGTGTTGAATTTACTACCCTTATTCTAGGCGATGTTGAAGGGGTAACCCAAGTAATTGATACTCCCAATTTGTTGGGGAGTTTGGTTAGGTGGTTTGCAAAAATTCCTATAGAAGGCACGGCACCCTCTTCCCTAGCTTCCCATGCAGTTTCTTAATTTTTCAGTTCAACCCATCAATCACATCACCCAGTAGTTTATCCCGTTAATTAGCGCTTGGATAGGTAGTTCGGTTAAACCAATTAATTACCAGGGGCTGACTTAGTGGCGCCTACCGCCTACACCCTCCTCATTAACCTCAAGTAAGACTTACCTAAGGGTGAGTTCTGAACTACATTAGGTTCAGGGTGCTGCACGAAAAGGGTACTCAAGCCCCTCAGTCAGTGGCCTTGTAGTCTCAAAAAGCTTAACACCACATATATAACTAGGTGCTTAAAATTAAGATCACGGTCATAATCCATGTATTTAACACCGAGAATCCTACAGTGATGGCACCATGGCTACGAAGTAGATGATGAATATGAGAGTTATTACTACTGTTGCCACCGAGAGGTCACGGTATCTACCGCTGATCAACTTTACGAAGGTGTACGTTATGAATGCAAGGCCTATCCCGGTTGCTATACTGTACGTTAACGGTATACCAACTATCGCTATGAACGCCGGTATGGCCTCTGTTAAATCACTAAAGTTTAGCTTAGGGATTAGGGATATGAAAAGTAACCCTACGAGTATTAGGACTGGTGCGGTGGCGAAGTCGGGGATCATGACTACTATTGGTCCTAACGGTAGGAATGCCAGGAATAGTAACCCAGTTACCAGTGAGGTTAACCCGGTTCTACCTCCACTTTCTATCCCAGCTGCGGACTCGACATATATTACCGTTGTGGTTGTGCCTGCAAGCCCACCCACTATCGTGCCTATTGCATCAGTGTAGAGGGCCCTATCAATATTAATGGGTCTCCCCCTCTCATCAACAAGCCCTGCCCTATTTGATAAGCCAACTATGGTGCCTATGCCATCGAAGAACTCTATTATCCAAAGGGAGAAGGCAACTGGGAAGGCTAGGCTGACTAGCTCCACCCACCACCTGATGTTCTGGGGGAAGTTTGGTATTATTGAAGTTGAGAATAACGGCGGCTGAAACACACTCGAGGGTGGCTTAACGAGGCCAAGCGCGATGCCCACTATGGTTAGGGCTACAATAGTTATCAGGAAGGCGCCTGGCACATTGCGTATGTAAAGCGTTATCGCAACCATCAAGCCTACGAAGGCCAGTATTGCTGTCGGCGTTACAAATGCCTTAACATTAAATGCAATTGGGGTTCCAGTTCCAGGTTCAACAAAGCCGCTTAGGTAAAGCCCTATTAGGGTTATGAAAAGGCCAATACCCACACTAATGCCTATGGCTAGGTTTGGGGATATGGACCTCACTATCCTTTCCCTAATCCCAGACCACGTGGTGAATAGGAATATGAGGCCATCGATG
>Ga0081473_118288_pt1 | contig 11572 bp, 9 predicted proteins | sample CisSprmetagenome_FD_70977 | JGI IMG/M metagenome (GOLD analysis project Ga0081473, IMG submission 70977) | Hypoxic/sulfidic aquatic microbial communities from Cistern Spring, Yellowstone National Park, USA v2 (version 2) | ecosystem: Environmental > Aquatic > Thermal springs > Hot (42-90C) >... | reverse complement strand
AAGGAGAATATGATCCTTCTCTTCTAATAGTATACGGGCCTAGAAGAGTTGGCAAAAGTGAGTTGCTTAGATACTTCACAACAACAAGATCTAAGAAATTTAGAAAAGTTTATTCTATATACTTTGATCTGACCTCCTCCCCGCCCTGAAGGGCGGAGGCTCCCTTTAGGGCGGTTCATAGGTTCCCCTCATCTATTCGGGGCTACATCTGTCATCTGAGGGGCAGTGAGGGGGGTCAGAGCTCCCCCACGAGGATATATGCCCAATTTTCTTAATCCTCTCTTTCTAACATTTAGTTTTCCGATGACGTCTCTATCTGCTTCGAAACCACATCGAGGACATCTCAGTCTTCTATAGCCGACCTCTTCTAATCCTTTATAATCACATATAGGGCACTCTGAGGATGTTCCGTTTGGATCAACCTTCACATATGGCACACCATGTTTCTCAGCCTGCCAGTCGATCCATTTTTCGATCCTAGAATAGCCCATTATGATAAGTTTTCTCTTATGATCCTTGGGAAGCTTTCTTAACGATCTTATGAGGTTCGTAAGATCTTCTCTTGATATAGCGTATCTAAACTCTTTAGCTAGTCTAACTATTTCTAGAGATATTTTTCTTGTCCAATCTATTAGTATGTTTCTAGCTTTCTCATGATAAGATCTTATTCTTCTCAATATTCCTCTTCTTCTCCTCCAAACAAGATATCTTGATGAGGAGTATTTTCTCTGAAGCTCTTCTGCAAGTCTGATGTATTTATATGCTCTATTTATAGCTGTATCCTTCTCTATATTGATAATCTCGTCTCCATAGACGATCTTTTGTTCATTAATATCTACACCAATAACATCTATAGGAGTATATTTCTTTGGTTTAGGTATTCTCTTAGATATCCATAGGATCATCTTATCTCTTCTATATATTAGTCTAGCTTCTCTATTCTCATAATTGTCGTATCTTCTGTCCCAACCGATTATCTTAAGTCTTATTCCACCGATGATCTCTACATAATCATCTTTGATTCTATAGCTAAGCTCTGGATGTAAAAGCATTGACAATCTTTTTACCACAGGTCTTTTTCCTCTCTTAGGATTATTCCTCCAGGCATTGGCGTTCGCAAGAGCATCTCTGTAGCAATCGAGAGCTATTCTAGATGGTAGATTAAATATCTCAACAAGATCTTTATATAACATCTTATGAGCCTGTTTTAAAGTCTTTAGATTATTATCTAATATCTTGTTTATAGCATAATTTAATGCATCTCTATATCTGTGGAGAAGCTCTATGACGACAGGCTCAGGACTAACCCTCATTCCGATCGAGAGGGTTAGCACCCCCTCATCACTAGTCGTCATAGAGCTTCTCCAAAAAAAGATCAGAATAAGAACAGTTTATAAACTTTTCTATTCATCCCCGCCCTGAAGGGCGAGGCTTTCTGTTGTAAACATTTTCTAATATCATGGGCTGTTTCGGTCTTCATATTTATTTATAACATTTGTATTTATTAATGTCTATGATTTCTCAAAAAATTTATAAGCTTAAAGTTTATATAATTAATCGGTGCCTCCGAGCTCCCGAGATCCGTAGGGCTGTGAGGTCTCTGGCGACAGAGGCTGAGCCGCTGCGGTGAGCGGGCTCGGAGAGACCGTTGAGAGATAGATGACGGAGAGCTGAAACCAATAAATATTAAGACAATGAACCGTCATCTATCGAGAAACGGTGAGGCTAATTATCTACATGTGTGGGGTTTTCATGAGGCTAAATTAGATAGTGAATCTATTAAAATAAGAGTAGAATATATAGATTTTATAATTGAGGAGACGAAAAAACTGTTAAAGACTAGAGAGAGCTGAGCTATAACATTTCTTTGTAAGATTTTTAGTGAGAAAATGTTCATAGATCCTCAGGAGCTGATTAATAAAAGCAGAGATCATATGATATAAATCTTTTTATTGATCAATTATTCTCTTAAACTGTGAAATTATTTATGTAGACACTTTTTCTCTAATAGATATCTGTATATCTTCTCGGCCTCATAGTCTATATCAATATTTTTTTCGCTGAGGTCTATTTTTAATCCTATTGTCAGCTCTTTGAATCCTTCTATAAATATTATGTCGAAAAAATCTATGTTCACAAGATCTATTGGGTCTATTGTTGATGAGAACACTCCAAATCCAGAGCCTACGGCGATTAAAGAGACTTCAGCGCCAGACTTTAGGTATCTGAATGTGTCTTTGTCTTCCACATCAATATTTTTATGATGACTATGTTTTATCACAATAATCTTCTGTGAGAATCCTTCTCTTCTTATTTTTTCAACGATTTTTGTTATTAAAAGAGTTTTTCCGCTGTCTCTAGGACCAGTGATCTGTATGATACATGGTTTCTCAAGATTTTTATTCAGCAAAACTTTTATAAGTCTCTCGTATCTCATTATTCTCTGAGTATATTATGTGGTTAAGAATATTATTATGCTCACAAAGATCATTAGTATTGAGAATAGTGTTTTTATTCTGAAAATATTTAACATGACAAGATCATAGATTTTTCTAAAGATCTTTTTGATGGAAAGTGTTGACACAATGATTATCATTGGAAGTGATGTTGACAGGCTATATAGAAGGGCCATGTGTATTGACTCATGAATTTCTTTAGAGATTATGTATGAGACAACTGCCGGAAGAAGTGGAAGACTACATGGACAAGTGATTCCGCTTATTCCTGTCAAGGCTCCTAAGACTGGTGAGAATGTTAATAATCCTCTGCCAGAGATCTTTCTGAAGGTCTTGATCAGAGGATTTCTATATAATGCTCTAGATATGATCTGGATCTCTCTGAAATTTGATATCAATATTAATGCTCCTATGATCATCATGAGAACACTAAGGATCTTTATTATATATATTAGAGAGATATATGGTATGTAAAGAAAGATCTGTAGGAAAAATATTGTGCTGAAAAAATTTGTTATGAAAAAAGATGTGAGATACAATGCTAGAGTTGTTGCAAGTCTTCTTCTGTCAAGCTCTGTCGTGAGTATTATTGAGAATAATATGAATAGAAATCCTAGAGTGAGTATGTTGACTCCTTGTGTTAATCCCGCAAGTATTATGAGAAGAATTGTGTTATTCATTTATTATCATGAAAAAATTTGATTATAAAGTTAATAAAGATCATATTTTTGTTGAGAATGTTGGTAGAATAAGATCTTTCATTGTTATAAGTCCTGGCGAAGTCTTAAGCATCTTAGGTATACAGTTTATGATCATTGATGCGGTCGCTATGTCTCCATGTACTCCCGGGCTGTTTCTCCATCTAATGCTGGGCTCTCCCTCGATGAATATCTCATCATAATCTTCTCTACCTACTGACGCATATAGATCTACTGATATAAACAGTTGGTCTCCAACATATCCTCTCCCCCACCCATGTACTCCAGCTACTCTGCCAGGCTGTATCTTGAAGTATTGTGTCTCCATATATCTATCTGCTATAATAGGCTCCTGACCCTCTTCTACTCTCGTGATCTCTATGCCTAACATCTCACCTAGTAGAAGAATAGACTCTGCATAGCCTACGTGAGCAGTATATTCTCCTTTTTTCATGCCTTCTATAAACTCCTCAGGAGCTAGTGAAAGGCCGTATTTCTTCTGGAATGAGTATCTCCTCTTAGAGGCATCCATAGATCTCACCATTGATATTCGTCTGACCTCAGCATGTACAGAGGTCAATAATGCTGGCAGTGTGTCGAATATAAAGCCTGGGTTGACGCCTGTGCCAAGGATCCTTACTCCATATCTTTTAGCAAGATTATCAAGCAAGATCGAGAGCTCAGGATATCTATACCATGGATAAACCAACGTCTCTGAGGTGGATATAACGTTGGAGCCGGCTGTCACAGCCTTGACGATCTGAGGATAGATCTTGTCTAAATAAGTTCCTGTGGATTGAACAACAACATCAGGCTTAACCTCTTTAAGAAATCTCTCGGCATCTTTATCACTTACAACCTTAGCATCCAGACGAGTTTCAAGTCCTGCAACCTCACCGACATCTCTACCAATCTTAGAAGGATCTATATCAACTCCTCCTAATATCTCGAAGAAACCTTTTTTAACCATATATTTCGTTATTAAAGAGCCTATGGGACCTAGACCATATATGACAACACGGATCTTTCTACTCAAATTTCTCAGCCGAAGATACTTATATAAACCGATATAAAAAAGATTTTTATCTTAACAATACATGGGTTAATGTCTGTCTCCATATTATGAAAACATTAATGAACTAATAGATCAAAGGCTTCGTGATGGTTTATAAATAATATAGATCGCAGAATAATGCTAGATCAGATTATTATTGAAAAAGAAGATACGTAAAACGCTTTTAGTCTAAAATATTTCTTTATGTCTTAATTTTTCTTTAATCTCGGGAAATCTTTGATCAGAATTAAGGCTTCAGCTAGATTATGAATAGAATTAGATACAGCAACAGCATCATCAGATCTATAATTCTTACTAAAGTAATTGATAACAACCTTAATCACATAAACAGAGCCTCTATAAGATTAAGTGTATCACTATATGAGGCTTCAGTTGAACATGTTACTTCACATTAAGTGAGTTATATTTATAAACAAGGATCTTTTAATTCGATATTGATATGGTGTCTAAATGTCTGATGAACCTTTGATAAGACTTCTTGATGTATGGAAGATCTATAGAATTGGAAAGCTGGAATATCCTGCTCTAAGAGGTGTCTCGTTAGATATTTATAAAGGAGAGTTTCTAAGCATAATAGGACCCTCAGGATCGGGAAAGACTACTCTTCTAAATCTTCTAGGCGCACTTGACAGACCGACTAAAGGAGAGATATTATTTGAAAAGATCAGTCTAAACAAGCTTTCTCCAGATCAGCTTGCAGAGTTTAGAAATAAGAAGATTGGTTTTGTATTTCAATCATTTAATCTATTGAATCATCTTACAGTTGTTGAGAATGTTGAGATACCTATGATGGTTTTAGGAGTTCCCCCGAAGATTAGGAGAGAGAAAGCTTTGAAAATCTTAGGAGAACTTCTTCCCGAGGAAGCCTTTTATAAAAGACCTATTGAGATCAGCAGTGGAGAGCAGCAGAGAGTTGCTATTGCAAGAGCTCTGGCTAATGATCCTGACGTTATTCTGGCTGATGAGCCCACAGGAAATCTAGACTCTTCTAATGCACATGTTGTGATGAGAATCTTCAGAAAACTTAGAGACGAGGGAAAGACTATTGTCATGGTCACTCATAATCAAGAGCTGACTAGTTATGCTGATAGAGTTGTCAGACTTAGAGATGGACAGATTGTAGAGGTGATAAAAAGATGATTCAAAGATCTTTTCAAAAAATCTTTTCAATACTATTGATTATATCATTATTAATAGGTTCTCTCGAGTATATTCCTAACATCATCATTGTAAGATCTGAGGCCTCAGGCTTTGTAGTGTCGGGAGTTTCATGGGGAAGCTTATCAACACCATCATGTGTAGGACCAGGATCAAAAGATCAGATGCTCACAATCAGTCTTAAATATAATGGAAACGATCCTGTGCCTGGAATATTAGCATTATTATATCTTCCAGCAGGATTTGAAGATAGTCTCTCAAAAACATCTACAGCTCAGACGATATATAATAGACTTATATCAAAAGGAGATATAATCACATTAACATATTGGATAGACATAGATCCTTCTCTAACACCTGGGGAATATTCTGCGGAACTTCAGATATATAATTATAGCAATACAAGTATATTGATCAGTGATTTATATCTTAACATATCTTTAAGAAATATAGCAGACATCGAGGTTCAGAATAATCTGTACTATATTTATTCAGGAGACAACAACTTATCTATACAATTAATCAACAACGGATCTGGAGCTGCCTACGGCGTCTCAGTAAGCATATCATCACAACAACTATTGATCTATAGCAACAAGATCTTTATAGGAGATCTTTCGGCTCAAAACAGCGCTCTCATAAACGTCTCTCTCTATGCGCCATCCTCGGCTGTAGGCAATATGATACCGATTAATCTCGTTATCAATTATATAGATGAGTGTGGTCTCTCAGAGACCAAGTCATTGACTGTTTATACTATCGTTGTTGACAGGCCATCGACTCCTCAGATCATGTTAACAGCATATCCCACGACATTGTATGCCGGCATGATCAATAATATAACGATCTCAGCTATTAACACGGGCTCTTCAACTGTCAATAATATAAAAATATCGTTTAACATACCTCAACAGCTGACGTTGATAAACGGATCTTCGCAATGGCTTATAAACTATTTAGAGCCTGGAGAAAGTGTTAATACAACACTTGTAATAATGCCTCTGGGATTATCATCTGACAGAACATTAACACAGATCTATGCCACAGTCACTTATATAGACCAGTATAATATTATAAGAGCTTTCTCAACAGCTATTTTACTAACGATTCTACAGCCTAATCTCTCTATATCTGTAGACATAACTCCTAACATATTAATATCAGGGGCTGTCAATAATGTAAGTATAAACGTGATGAACACGGGATCTGCACCTATCTATTCAGTGGCGTTAAGCATATCATTCTCTCAATATGTGATTGTGAAAGGATTAGAAGGTGTGTGGCGTGTAGGAGATCTTAATGTCAGAGAGTCAAGATCTCTTAACGTCTCTATTATGACGCCTCAATCACTTGTAGGAAAGATTTTGGCGACAATAACTATATCATATATAGATCCCTCGGGAGTCTTCAGGACCGAGACTAAGATGTTAAGTCTAGACGTCGTATCTAGAGGAGATGTGATCACTCTTAAGATTAGTCCTCAAAACCTGAGATATGGTTTTAATATCATAGAGTTAAGCCTTTTAAACAATGATCTTGGGAGTATTAGAAATGTTATGTTGAGCGCGACATCTCCACAGCTTGTCTTTGTAAACTTCAGCGGAACATGGTATATAGGAGATCTTGCTCCTAGAGAGGTCAAGACTTTATATATAAAAGTTTTTGTGTCATCAACGATTTCTACAACAGCTCAGCTGACTATATCAGTCTCTTACACTGATGCTGCAGGATCTTCTCAGACCAGAAGCTGGGTCTATTGGTTTTTCGTGAGCCAGAGCTCTCCTATGCTTACATTATCTGTATATCCAACGACGTTATTCCCTGGAGAAAATAATGTTAGCATCAACATATCAAATATAGGGGAGGATCCTGTGTATAATATTGTTGTGTCATTCAATATACAAGGCGCGTTGTCTGAGAATTTTGATGGAAAATGGTTTGTAGGAGATCTTTTGCCTAACGAGAGTAAGAGACTTGTTATAACTTTAATAACATCTCAGACACAGACTACTGTCTCAATTGTTGCAACATTAAATTATTTAGATGTGGGAGGCGCTCTCAGAAGCGAGACTAGAAGTATAGGACTTATAGTTTCTCCCACTAATATACCTAATTTCAAAATATCTATAGACCCGTATATAATAGTTGGAGGAAGAGTCTCAAAGATCAATATATCGATAGTCAATATAGCACCGATAAGATTTGACAACGTGTTTGTCACAATATCATCTGCTGGAGGCATATCATTCATAGGTTTCGACGGGAGATGGCTTATAGGAGCTATTCAGCCTAACGAGACCAGATCTATAGCATTAAATGTTTACACAGGTCCTGTCAACACCAGACAGATCATAGGTTTAAGCATATCGATCACTTATCTGAATCCTTATACAAACAATATTTTAACTGACACATGCACATTATCTATCAACGTGATCCCTGACATATCAAGACAACAGATCCAGATTATTTCTTCATCAAATGTTCTTATAGCAGGATCTGTGAACAATATCAGTCTGAGAATTATCAATCCTAATCAATATGATGTGACAGGTCTTGTCCTAACGATCTCTCCGCCCAGCAGTGGCAACATTATTTTAATGTCTTCAGATGTTTACACAATAGATGATATAAGTCCCGAAAGTTTTGTAGAAGTTAGTGTGCCAATATATCTGCCCTCCAGCGTGTCATCTAATACAATATCATTATCAGTTTCAGCAACATATTTTGATGGAGTAGCTATCTCTACAGTATCTAAGAATTTCGTATTTCTAATAGCTATGCCGCCTAATGTCGTGGTGACCAGCTACACCGTCATGCCTCAGACAATAACACCTGGAGGGATGTTCTCAGTTACATTATCATTATCAAACGTAGGCGCAGGAACTGCGTATAACGTCTCTGTAAGTGTCAGAGAGAGCAGACTATACACTCCTATAATGGGCCAACAGATCTTTGTAGGAGACATGTCTAAAGGTGCCTCAACTACAATAAGCTTTAGTTTCAGAGCTTCAAATGAGCTTGCTAATCTCGTCAATATGACTAATATAACTACTTTCACACAACGTTTTAATTTCACAAGAACCTTCACCAGGACATTCAATTTCACTCCGCCTTTCACATCTAATATATCAAGAGGATTCATTTCTCCTCTTGAGATGCCTATGACACAGATCGTGATCATGATCTCATATAGTGATAATATTGGGAAAAGCTATATATCGTCAATAACTATACCACTTACGATAAATATCTCCACGACAACTCGCACAGAAACTCACACAAGCATCCTCACGATATTGTCATCATCTATCATATCAATAGCATCAGCTGTCGCCATAGTTATAGTGATAGTAGCATTATACATCTTCTATAGGAGGAGAAAAAGATGAGAGCTAAAGACATGATTATTTTAGCATATAAGGCGTTATGGACCCATAAGCTTAGGACATCACTTCTTATACTAAGCGTCATAATTGGTGTGGCGGCGATAGTAGCTCTCACAGCACAAACTGAGGGTATTGGAAAAAGTATTGTATCATCACTACAGAAGCTCGGTCCAGACACTTTAATATTTAATGTATTCAATAGAAGACTTACAGACACAGATGTGGCTTTAATAAGATCTTTAGATGGCGTCAGAGACGTCATACCTATCATAAGATCTGAGGCTTCAGTAAATATAGGAGGCAACATTGTGAGCGCCACTATATACGGCATAAATATTGAGGATCTTGAGAAGCTTCTCGGAGATATAAAAGTGATTGATGGAGAGATTTATCAAGATTCATCGGCGCCTATGGCGCTCGTAGGTTATCAACTTGCTTATTCTAACAGCTCTGATACTCCAATGATAATTCCAGGTCAGATGATCCTTGTTGCAACAAGAGGAGGCTTTTTCTCAACATCATCAGCAACAGCATCATTGATAGTCTCAGGTGTTTTAGACAGCTATGGATCTATGTTTCTCATATCTCCTGACACAAGCATTTTTATATCTCTTCAGGCTGCCAGTAAGATGCTTAGAAGAACATGGTATGATATGTTGATAATTAAAGTGTCAGATCCTTCATATTTAGACATGGTCTCAGAGACTTTAAGAAATATCTACGGATCTACAGCATCAGTGACTTCTCCAACACAGATTATTCAGACAACACAGAACATTGTGATACAGCTGTCAATCTTATTAGGAGGTATCGCAGCAATATCTCTGGCAACAGCATCGTTAGGAGTATTAAACATGATGATCGTCACAGTCACTGAGAGAACAAGAGAGATAGGAACTTTAAAAGCCTTAGGATTTAAAGATAGACATATACTTATGCAGATATTGTTTGAAGGACTTATAATAGGACTTGTAGGAGGAGTCTTAGGAGTAATAATAGGAGTAGCAGTTTCATATATGTTGCCTAATATATTAGGAGGATCATTATTAAGAGGATTCAGAGCTCCCATGTATACAGCCGGAAGAGGCTTTGGAGGAGGAGCTGCCTTCTCATATACTCCATATATAAATCCTGTGATGATGCTAGTAGCATTTGCTCTAGCCCCTACAGTCAGTGTGATCTCAAGTCTCTACCCAGCGTGGAGAGCCTCTAAAATGGATCCTGTGAGAGCTCTAAGATACGAGTAGACATGTTTTGAAGATAATTTGTGTAAAAATAGTGTATGACCCCTCCCCGCCCTTAAGGGCGAGGCTTGCCCTCATCATGTCAAAGCCCTGGAGACCGCAATTGTTGTGTTGGCGACGGAGGATTTGTATATTTCACAAGACTTGTATTAGGAGAGAAACTTTTTGACTCAAGCGATCCATCTATTCCATCAACTCTTAGAGATAAGGTTCCTCTCTTGATCTTATATCTAGATCCGAATGCTCAGGCGGAATATTTCGGAGCTACATACGAGGCTAAGAATGTTAAATGGATAATGGATATTTAGGGTGACGATATTCGATATAAGTTCAAGCAGAGTGATATTGGGAGATGCCAGTGGAGAGCTCACATCTACCGTTGGGTCTGGGACAGCTGTTGATACGTCTAAAAGAATAGGGATCATATGTTGGCCAGGATCTTTCAAACTTTATACAGCATATGGCTATTTATGTTGCTATGAAAAGCTTTGCACAGGATCTGGAGATGTAGCCATCACATGTGAGCCAAATGGTTTCTCAGCTCTTTTGATGATAGTCACATATGTAGGCCCAGGAGTCTCTGAGATGAGATTGACTCCTAACGAGGCTCCCTTAGATATCTCATACTTCAGATCTAAGCTTGAGTTCACACAATATTATATGCCAGGAGGATCTTCTATGTCAATTCAGAGAGATCTTTATGAGCTAAGGATCAATGTTGTCAACATCTTCATGGCAATAATACTCAGCAGATTAGGCATTCCATGGTGGCTTGATGCATCATTATCTATAGCTGCCGAGAAGATGCCGATCGCTGTTGAGATAGTTGGTTCAGGAGGTATGGAGGAGATTCTAAAAATATATAACACTGGTCAGAGCCCTGCCACAGTATATATCTCAAAGATCAGAGCTGTATATAGAGATCCTACTCTTCCTCAGACCTTATACACCCCATTACTAATTGACGTAAGATGATCCTTGTTTCCCCCTCTTTAGACGTTTAACACATTAATACTTTTTTATGCAACTATAATCTGAGAGTGAAAAATATATGAGCATATCTTCACAGCCGTCTCCTCCAGCTTCTCCATCAAAACTTGGCATAGCAAAGATTCTTGGTGGTGTGGGAAGTATTATGATGCTACTTATAATAGCTCCTCATGTTGGCATAGCACTTTTTATAATAGGGCTGGTTCTCGTGTTTATCTCTCTGAAATATATTGCTGATGAAGTGAATGATCAGAAGATTTTTAATTATGCTCTTGTAGCGCTCATCATATCGATCATAGGGATTATAGCATTGGTCTTTCTAATGATATTAATAGGATTATCATTATTCGGAGTATTCTCTATAACAGGTTATACAGAGATTATTGAAAAGATCTCTGGAGGCCCTATTGAGCATATAACTATCACCCCTTCTTATCCTCTCACTCCAGTCCCGAAGGCTCCACTTGTTATATTGATTATACTTGTTATAACAGTATTAATCGCGTGGGGTCTCACAATAGCATCAGCCTATTTCATTAGAAACAGTTATAATCTTGTTGCG
>Ga0081473_126849_pt1 | contig 11592 bp, 15 predicted proteins | sample CisSprmetagenome_FD_70977 | JGI IMG/M metagenome (GOLD analysis project Ga0081473, IMG submission 70977) | Hypoxic/sulfidic aquatic microbial communities from Cistern Spring, Yellowstone National Park, USA v2 (version 2) | ecosystem: Environmental > Aquatic > Thermal springs > Hot (42-90C) >... | reverse complement strand
TTAACTCAATTATTCAATATGGAGAAATCACGTAGCTGAAGAACGTGGTCCGTGTGCCTTTAGTTTGCTAAGAAATCAGGTTTATATTTTTGCTTAAGACCATAGGTTGTATGACCCGAGGCGGTTCCATTGAGGTTATTAGGGAGGATGGCATTACCAGGCTTGTGAACGATGAGGGGTTAAGCAGGCGTTTGCTAACTCGTATGGAGTGCATCATTATTAGATTATTACTTTACAATAATGCGGTGCATAGGGATAATGAGTCCCTGGTGAGGTCATTATAGAGAGGTCTCACTAAGTTATTGATTAAGCACGGCCTATTAAATCCAGACGTAGCTAATGTAAACGCCCCGTTTTCCTCATGTCTGCGTCCCTAATCACCCTTCATCTTTTGTCGGGAACTCCCCCATTCTCGGGCATCACTTCTCAGGTTGCCCACGGGGCTGGGCGCCGCACCCTTCACAGTACTCCACTCCGGCGTGCGGGTTACCTTCGCTCCTTAATTACCAATTTTTAAGCGTTGCCACATTGATATATCAAATCTCTATCACTTTGTTCTTGGGTTTAAAATTGCTCAGGGATTGTTTTTGTTTGTTGAATGCAGGGGATGGATTATGTCATGCTAGCATCTACTTAATCACAGGTAGAGTTGCCGGCAACCCTACAACTGGTGAGCAATGTTGCAGGGCCTGCTGTGGCTATCTCTATACTTAATCACGTGTAATTTTTATAAGTGTACTCAACTGCAATCACTGCGTGTACTTGGTTACGTATTTACCATTCTACAGGATTCACGAGGTCGAGACCTACTTTATGAGAAATGTTGAGGTTATGAAGCCGAGGGCAGCCATTGTTTACGTGGATAACGTGTATCATGAGAAACAGAGGGAGATCCTGGCGAGGGTCTTGTCTGGAAATGTTGAGGTTAGGTTTGGTAATTGGCGCAATAGGAACAACACCTGGATAGCCATGCTCAGAGACTTCCACACACTGGGTGGTGAGGTCATGGTTGTGGATAGCGACAATAGGGTCACGGAGGACCTACCCAGGATACACAGCGAGCTCAGGGGTTACCCCATATATGCAATACTTGATGAGGAGGCGTGGAGGAGGGAGCCACAGCGTTTCCTGATTAGGAGTCGGAAAATCGGCGAACTAAATATTAACGGTAACACAAAACCCCTATATGTATACAAGGTCTATGACGGCTCAATAAGTGGGCTATTTAGGAGTGGTCGTGGCCCAACCTTCTTTATAGGCACTAAACAAGCCATTGCCCTAATGAGACTTCCCGAACCAGAGATTCTGAATAAGGTCGAGAGGGCTTTAGATAGTGTCAATGCTTGGCTTAGGGGCTTCATAAGTGATGAGACGCTCCTCGGCGTGATAGCCCACTTAATGGGTATTGAGGAAGTTCCGTGGACAGTAGCCAACCACCACATATACCATGGATCAACGCCTGGAGGAATGCCTGAGTTGCTTAAGGCTGCGGCGCACTATCAATTCGCCAAGGGCCTCGTTAGGGAGTTCGGTCGTCCAGAGTTCAGGAGATACCAGTTTAGATACGCACTATCCATGATTAGGAATGTTAGCAGTATCATAAGGTTTTAAGGAATTGAAATGTTAAGTTTAATTAATTTAGCATGGCTTAAGCTAAGCGTGAGGAGGGTTAGGCTTTCATTCTTGCCGGGGGCTTCAGGTTGATTTTGTGGATAGGGATGTTGCTATTGGGCAGGTGGTTGAGTGGGGCGAGAGGAGCACGAGGTATCCGGTGGTTATCTTTGGTCCTGAGGGTTGTGGTAAGTCTGCATTTTTGAGACAGGCCACCGAAGTACTTAGGGAGTTTGGTTACGACGTTGTCTACGTTGATGTTGCTCATATAAATTTCATAGCCCGCACCGACGTTAACGAGGTGGTTAAGAAACTCATCGAAGTCGTGTCTGAGGTGTCCAGTGTTGCCCAAATCAAGCTTGCAAGCTTAGCCATAAACATAATCGAGGAATTACTAAGTAGGTGGGGCAGAAAGAGGGTTGCAATACTCGTTGACGAAGCCTTCCAAGCAATAGGCGTTGAAAAGGCTGGGCTTTACGTAAAGAGTCTCCTAAACCTCATTGAGTATCCGCCGGGTGATTACGAGAAGATTGTTGCCATCGCCGCAACAAGCGAAGGATTGTCAAGGGAGGAGATCGGCCGCCATAGGTGGTCTATAATCATGCCGATGTGGAACATGCCCAAGGAGGGCTTTCGACAGCTCTATGAGGAGCTACCTGGACCCAAGCCACCCTTTGATAATGTTTGGAGACTAACCAGCGGAAACCCGAGGGTGCTCTCCAAGCTCTACCTGGCAAATTGGGATAAGGATGCTGTGGTGGCACAACTCATTAGGGAGAAGAGGCTAACGCCGGGCTTCATAGCTAGGTGGAGGGTTTGGCTTGAGAAGATTGTTAATGATCCTGAGGCTCTGTGGAGCCCTGATGTACCCGAGGAGTTGATTAGGCAGCTTGTGGAGAGGAACCTAATCGTTTACAACATATACGAGAGGAAGCAAGTATTCTGGGTAGACCAACCACCACTGGAGAGGGATCCCGAGCTAGGCATTGGGAAGGACGTAGCATGGCAAACACCAATACACAAGGAAGCAGTAAGAAGAGCACTCGAGGAGGTAAAATAAGGAGGTTTACCGTTAAGTTCATAAACCTAAACGTTAGATTATCGATAAGAACGTACGAAAGCAATAAACTAATTGGGAAATTGAATAAAAACATTTATATAGACTGAAAATACTAAGGATTTATTGCGATTAGTAGTGTTAGCAGATGGGTGAGGAAGGCATGGTGGTTAGTTAAGTACTTCGGCTTCAATGTATTACTAAGCATATTTACTCATGAACCCCACGAGCCAATCATCATTAAATGTAGCAATGACAAGGTAAGTGTTACACCACACCTATTAAGGTGGCTGTTGCATGCAATGGACCTTAATTGCGTAAAGCATAGTGTCTTCTGTAAAAATGGTTCAATATATGTGGTTGATAAAGACGGTGAGGTTCACAGTATGTCCTATAACAACGCTTATGTGATTGATAATGCTAAATTCGTGGACGTATATACAATAATGATTGAGATATTCTTTAATGGCGTCTATAAGCCATTAACCCTAACACCGATTGTCGTTGATGTTGGCGCCTACATTGGTGATTCGGCCATATACTTCGCCCTAAAAGGTGCAAAAAGGGTTATAGCGATTGAGCCCCATCCTGGTGCCTTCGCTGAGATGCTCGATAACGTCAAACTAAACAACATGGAGAACGTGATTATCCCAGTTAATGCTGGCTTGACTAGCAAGCCCGGCAAGATATGCATTGAGAATACTAAATACCTACGGTACTAAGTACGTATACCATAGGCCTGGTGATTGTCCCAATGCCGTCCCAGCGGTAACGCTTGGCGAGTTAATCAATAGATTCAATATTGACCCTAGCGATGCTGTGCTTAAGATGGATTGCGAGGGCTGCGAATTCGACGTTATTTTGAATGATTACGAGCACGTTAGGTTATTCAGGGAGTTAATCTTCGAATACCACTCATACGCCGTTAATAAGCCAGTGAGTGACTTACTGAATATGCTGAGCAGAGACTACAAATGCGAGATGAAAGGCAATAACAATCAAGGAATCATGCACTGCGTTAGGAAATGAGCTAATGAGTTCATTACATCTTCTGGCTGTTTTAGCATTTTCATGATTTACCCTACCTAATAGCTTGATTCGTGGGAGCTCAGGTGGTGCATTTATTGTGTTTATGTGCGTATGTGGTGCTCTCTCTAGGTTGAGTATTTCTCATGCCTTCACCTATTAATTAGGCTGAGGAGTTGGTAGCCAACCAGGCGTCTCGCAATGCGTAATTGCCTCATATAAGCTCTAGAATTAGGTCGTTGTTTAGGAGGGCTACATACTTTGTCCTTGGGTCTCTTGCTTCTCAGCCTAGGTTCATACCACCCGCATAACCCTTATTCACATCACTCCTAATAAACTTAACCTTGACACCACTTGGCTTCTTCTCCTTGGCGAATTCTTTAATCTTCTCGAAACTACCATCGCTGGATGCATTATCGACTACTATCACCTCATAATCATTGAAGTCAAGATTAAGAACAGATTCTATCGACTTTAAGGCTATATCCATGAAGCTTAAACTATTATAGTTAAGCCAAATCAGCGAGGCCTTAACCATTAAAGCAGAATAAAGGGTACTGTTTTAAAAGAATTAGCACAGTAACCGTTTAATGAGTGTCGTTGCTATAATAGTGACTTACAATCCAGAGCTAAGTAGGTTTAGGCACGTTTTCAACCAAGCTTCCAAGCAAGTTAATCACGTCATCATCGTTGATAATGGTTCTAAAACCAAAGATATGTTAAAAATATGCAACGAGACTAATAATTGCCACTTTGTTGAGATTGGCTTCAACTCAGGGGTTGTACATGCATTAAGGATTGGTATTAATTACGCGAGTCGGTATGGGGCTGATTGGTTGTTGCTCCTTGATGATGATACTTGATGATACTGTGCTTATGAGCAATGCAGTAGGTAATGCACTTGGTTTGATTGGTAACTTACCGAGGTTTGTTTTGGATAGAGTTGGTGCTGTGCTTTTGAGTTCTGCTGATGGTGATTGTAGCATTGGTGAAGCTAGGTATGGAGTGTTCTCCGGTACCTTGATTAGGGCTGATGTTGCCGCTAGGGTTTGTTGTAAGGATGACTTCTTCCTAGACCAGGCCGACCATGACATGTACTCTAGGATTAGGGGGCTCGGATACATCACGCTCGGAGTAATCTTTAAATAATGATTTGCGCATGGTCGTACAATGACTAGGGTTGTTGTGTTGTGGCTTAATTATAATAGTTCGAAGATATGGGATGTTGTTAAGGAGTCCTTGCACTCAGTTCTTAACCTTGAACGTGGTAACTTTAATTTAACAATACTTATTATTGATGGTGGTTCCACCGATGGTTCACTGGATTTAATAAGGAAGTACATTAGTGAGGTTGAGGCTAAGAATGAGGTTTTTGTTCTTAATTTGCCTGAGAATAGGGGTTATGCTGGTAATATGAATAGTGGTTATGAGTATGCGGTTAATAACCTTGGCGCTGATTACGTGGTTTTTCTTAATAATGATTTCATTGTGAGGAGTGATAGTTTGAGGAGGTTGTTTGAGTGGTTAATAAAGGAGGGCTATGTTGGGGTTCAGGGTTTAGAATTAAGACCAAATGGCCTTATAGATAACTCAGGCCTATTTCTCGATGAATTCGGTCAAGTACAAAGCGCATGCCGTGGTTATAAGATAGATGATTGTGACTTAAATAAGCCTTACTTTATAACTTATCCAATAGGTTCATACATGCTTTATTCCGTTGATTTCATTAATGAACTACCTAATAAGCAACCCTTCATAACCGAAACTTTTGCGGGATTTGATGATAATTACCTAGGTCTTATGGCGTGGCAAAAGTTCCAGAAAGTAGCCTTTGTGCCGGTCATTGAGGGCACTCATTATGGTACTCTAACCTTCAAGTCCGTGTTTGGTAAAAGAGCTAAGAATGTAACCTCATATTGGGGTATAAAAAATAGGACGGCTCTATGGGAAAATATGAAATGTAGACACTATACCTTATTTAGGTTATACAAGTCTAGGCTTTACCTAATGGCAAGGCTTAGGTTACTTAATGATGATTTAAGGAGAGGCATTTTTGATGGATTTAAACTGGCTGAGATTGTGAGGGAAAAAGTGGGAGTTATTGATTTAGAGAAAGCCGTTCATGTGGAGTTCTCGAGAAGTTATTACTTAACTAGAGCATTAATACCTGGCATTAGTTCAACGGTAAAACACGATATGCACATCAAGTATTTAAGTAAATGCATCAAGCACCCTAATTGGTTATTGGGATAATGGATGAAGTTGTTAATCATCAAAGTTGAGCAATGAAGTTAGCAAAAATTATTAATATTAAGTCACAGTGTGTAATTACCGTGAAGTTGATAACATATTTGCCAGTTTCACGGCTTAATGATATCGAGGAATACCAAGTCAAGAATATTAAATTGCTTAGGCCGGAGAGTTTCATAATTTTTGTGGATCATTTAAAGGATACTAGTCATGTTAGTGCGATAATTCACGATATAATTAAGGACTCAGTTGAGGTGCAAGTATACGCAGTGAATGTTGGAAATAAGAGCGAGACCTTACTTATGTCGTTAGAAGTGGCAAAGCCTGAGGATGTCATTGTGGATAGCGATGTGGTATTGAGTGAGGACTTCGTGAATTATTACAAGAGGGTTCTGAATATGCAATATAAATTAGCCGGTGTGGCTGATGCTAAATCTAAACCTACTATGCGCGATTTTTCATGCAATGATTTCATATGCACAAAAATTGTGCTTAATAAGAGAGGACATAGCCCTGTGTTTTTTGGTCCTAAGCAAGCCATTATTGTGAACCATGAGGTAGATAAGAGAGCAATAAGTGCATTATTTAGCGCAATCCATAATATACCTAAACAGATTAGGGATTGTATTGCTGACGAGACAATCCTAGGGTTGTATGCATTGATGATCGGGCAACAAGTGACACCATGGCTCCCAGTAGCATATAATGCGCTTGCTAGTGGCGGTGGTGATGCATGTAACAGGCACATTAGGGCCTATGCCCATTACCTGCTCTTTAAGGCCATACACATTAATGGCTTGCCGAAATTCATAAAAACACGCTATTTTATATCAGCGTTAATTCACTGGTGAAATTATGGTGAAGGCGTTAGTTACGCATCACTACTGGGACAGACCAGGTGGTGGTGAGATAGTTGCTGCGGCGTTCGCCAGGGCGTTTAAGGACCTGGGTTTTCAAACTGAGATAACGGCAACAACTAGGTTCTGCGTGCCGTGTTATAAGGATTGGTTTGGCATAGATATTACTGACATACCAGTACACAGTATGCCATTTAAATTAAGGGCATTTGGTATTTATTTACGCACCATCTCCTGGTTACCAGCTACATGGGTTATACCTCGACTAAAGCCTGACCTTGTCTTTGTGGACTTCTACCAAACAAGGCCGATCATTGCAATGAAGAGGAGGTATGGTTTCAAGACAATGGAGTACATACATTACCCAATGGAGGTTATACATAATAAGGCATCACCACATTATTGGAAGAACGATCCATACATAATGGAGCGATACGGCAAGTTCCCATGGAACATATACTTAGTGGGTTCCCTGTGGCTTGGTGAGAGGTTCAATAGGGGCAATCCCTTTGAGGTTAATGAGGTTGTTATGGCTAACTCCAGGTGGACGGCTAATGTGGTTAGGGATGTGTATGGTGAGGAGCCTATTGTCCTTAATCCACCAATACCGCCCAATGTACCGATCATTAAGGAGCCGAGGCCCTTTGGGGAGAGGCAATTAGCCGTTATAATGATTGGTAGGTTCAGTTGGGAGAAGCGTTACCACTGGGTTGTTGGTGAGTTGATGCCTAGACTAACTAAAGAAGTGCCTGGGGTTAAGCTTGTCATTGTTGGTGGGACTGGGACAAAGACGTCGCAGGATTATTACGAGAGGATTAGGAGGATGGCTATTGAGAATAAACTAAATGTTGAGTTATACCCAAACGCTCCAGGTGATGTTAAGGTTGCCCTAATGGATCAAGCCAGGGCGTTCCTGCACGCGACGATTAATGAGCACTGGGGCGTGGTGGTTGCCGAGGCCATGGCCAGAGGTTTGCCCGTTGTTGTTCATAGGAGTGGTGGTGCCTGGAGTGACTTAGCCATGAATGGTGAGGTTGGGCTTGGTTACGAAAGCGTTGACGAGGCCGTCGAGGCACTGGCCAAGTTGCTCACGGATGGGAAGGCCTGGAGTCACTACTCAGGTAAGAGCCTGGGAAGGGTTGGCGAGATAACATTCGACAATTTCGTAAGCAGGCTTAGCGAGTTAGTGAAGAAACTCGCCTAAACACCACACCTTATCCGTGTTTATCCCCATCCTATTGCTAAGCTTTATTAACCCATTACGTGCTGATTTATGGGATGGGTGCAAACCTAAGGGGTGAGTTGTTGAGGTTGCTTCATGAGGATGAGGAGTTTAGGTTGGCTGTTATGGGTTTGCTTGGTTATGCCGACCTCAAGTCCTCCGTTGATAGGCTTGTTGAGGCTGTTAACGAGTTAACGAGGGTTATTAAGTCACATGATGAGAGGTTGGCTAGGCTTGAGACTGCAGTAGAGGAGTTAACAAAGGCAGTTAGGGCTCATGAGGAGAGGCTAACGAAGGTGGAGGATAGATTATCGAGGATTGAGGCAGCCATCGAGGAATTGACAAGGGCTGTTAAGGCACATGATGAGAGACTAACGAAACTGGAGAGTGCAGTTGAGGAATTGACGAAGGCGGTCAAGGCACATGAGGAAAGACTAACAAAGGTAGAGGACAGGTTGACTAGGCTCGAGAACGCAGTCGAAGAATTAACAAAAGCAGTTAGATCACACGAAGACAGGTTAACCAAAGTAGAGGATAGACTAACCAGACTGGAGAATGCCGTGGAGGAGTTGACGAAAGCAGTTAAGGAACAATCCAGGGCAATTGAGGAGTTAGCTAAGATCGTGAAATTGCATGAGGATAGGTTGGCTAAGGTTGAGGAGACTATTAAGGCTTTTGATAGGAGGTTGATGGCTCTTGGGGCTAGGTGGGGTGTTGAGTCTGAGGAGGCTTTTAGGAATGCCATGAGGGGCGTGGTTGAGGGGATTCTCGGCGTCGCCACGGTTGGTAAGTGGGTTTACTTCGATAAGGATGGCGTGGTTTATGGGCATCCATCCCAGGTGGAGGTTGATGTAGCGATTAGGGATGGAACACACATACTAATTGAGATTAAGGCAAGTGCCTCAAGTGGCGACGCACTGGAATTCTCAAGAGTTGCGAAGCTTTACGAGACCGTCACGGGCATTAAACCGAGACTCGTCTTAGTGACACCGTTCATTGATGATAGGGGGTTGGAGGCTGCTAGGAAATTGGGCATTGAAGTTTACACTAGTGTTTAATTTACCAGTCTCAATTCATTAATTAACTTAGCCAGCGACTCTGATGGTGTCTCATGGGTCGTGTCTATGGTCACTAATCCCAGTTCCCTTGATAATGCCCTGTAGATAACCCACTGCTTTGGTATTGTCTTAGCCGTTGGCTCACTACCCTTACGCTTAACCAACTCCCTGGGGCTGGCGGTCACTAGCACGTTCCTGCAGTACCTAGTGGCCAAGGCTAGTGTGGCCCTACCCCATAGACTGCCTAAGAAGCCCACGTCAGTGGTTACACAGACCCAGACTAGGAAGTCTAGGAGCCCCCTCTCACCCACAACCACCCCGTAGGTGCCTGGTATTAGGAATTGGAGGAACCACCTTGGCAGCATTGATGCGAATTCTAGAAACCACCACAGTGGCCTTAAACTACTGGGTATCGATATCCCGTAGTATGGGTTACCCGGTCCCCTCATGTTACTGAACAGTGATAGGAACCTGGCCATTAGTGAAGCTGCTGTATGAGATCCCCTTAGCCAAGATACCTTAACCCGCCCATTGCTGGATAGGTGCTTAGCCAGTAACCTAGCTAATGTGCTCTTACCTGAGCCATCAGGCCCAGATAAGCATATTACCCTCTCCACGCGTTAAAACCGCCACAATGCCCTTAATAACTATTGGTAGTGTATGGGCCTGCTAGGCCGTGCGTATTAACGGCGCGTACTTGAGCGTGCTCCTGTTCATGGCGACGGCCCCTATGGTTAATGGGACTAGGGTTAACTTACCGAGTATTAGGCCTAGCATTGTGCTTAATAATGCTGGTGTTGGTATTACGCCTAGGAAGGCTATTGGTACAAAGACTAGGCTATCCACTGTCATGCTAACTGGGTCACTTACACCAACCCTCTTAAACACGTTGCCCAGTATCCTACTGACCAGTGTTACGTCGAGGGTCTCGGCGGTGAAGAAGGCTACCACGCTGGCCACGGCTATCCTGGCTGACTCACCCACTATGGCTACGTAGGCTGACTGCAACCCCCAGAAGGGTGCTGATGGGGCGTATATGGTTAATTGGGCCATGGCCCATAGGCCGAGTTGAAGTAGGGCTGCGACCCTAACAACCCAGTAACCCAGCCTCCTACCATACTTAAGCGTTATCACGTCTAGGGTGGCCACTGTGGCCGAGTACGTCACGGTGCCGGCTGGTAGGTTGGCGTAGCCTATGTTCATTATTTTGCTGGCTAGGAATTGGCTGGCTGTCAGGAGCATTAGGTATGTTGCCACTGATGAGGCTAGGAGTACGCTATCCCCCCCAAGCCTCCAGGACAGGTACATGACTATGGCCGTTATCCCATACACCACAGCAGCCTCGATTAGGAAGTAGATGGCAGGGTACATTGGGCAGGCCTGGGCTGCAGGTTTATAAGCTTTTACCTGTGTATTAATGAATCAAGATTCAGGTAACATTTAGATGAAAAACCTGCCCACTGGGTTACTTAGGTTCACCAGCACTGCTGGGTGGGTCCCTGTTGCCGTAAACCACGTTCAGTGTTACGTAGGTTTGAAGGTAAATGTAGTTGCCGGATACGACGAATATTGGCACCCTGTATGAGCCCGCCAACCTGGGCACTACAGTGCACTTAACCCTCGATGAACCGGGCTGTATGGTTAACTCAATCTGGGTGTCCAGGCAGATGACCCTGAACCTGGCTTGGGTACCCATGTCGTTGTTGAACTCAAGCTCGATGTCAATTGGCCTATTCACAACCCCACTGTACACATCCTTAAGTGGCCTCATGGACATCTTGAACCTTGAGTCCAATACGCCCCTAGCCTCGTTGATCCAGTGCTCAATTAGGTCCGGTGTCCAGAATTCAGCCCACCAGAAGTCGCTGTCTAATGCATGCCAGATGGCGTACCTGGCCTCAGTCACCTTACCACCCAACGCCTCCTCAAGCCCCCTCATGTACCTGTAGGTGTCGAGGACCCTTACCCAGTAGTCAGCGTGCTCCCTCCTCTCCCCATCCCACTTAGTGAATCCACCTAGCCAACTGGTCGTTGGAACGTACGTTATAACCCTCCTGGGTTGGTTAACCTGGCTTAGCCTAACGGTCTCCACTATGCCGAGTTCCTGCATCCTGGTTAGGTATGAGTATAGCTTATCAAGCATGAAGCCTACCATGGCTGGGGTCTTGGACATGGCTATGAAGTTCTCCCCATCGAGTGCAATAACCACTAACTCACCCCCAGTCTCCACAATGGATCTACTTAACATTGCGGCTAACTTAAGGGCACTCCTCTCATCAGGTAGGTTGTTTTGGAATGACAATATGTCGCTGAGCCTCTCATCCCTAAAGAAGATGGTTAACCTACCACCCAGGCTGTAGGCCTCGTAAATACTCCCCTTATCACCCTGCACACCTGGGAAGTGGTTACCTCCGCAGAGGACCGTGTACCTTATGCCGTGCTTCTCGTAAATGTCGAGGAGATCCATGCTCCAGGCCATTTCAGGGGTCCACGCGCCCACTGGGTCAACCC
>Ga0081473_128321_pt1 | contig 11595 bp, 10 predicted proteins | sample CisSprmetagenome_FD_70977 | JGI IMG/M metagenome (GOLD analysis project Ga0081473, IMG submission 70977) | Hypoxic/sulfidic aquatic microbial communities from Cistern Spring, Yellowstone National Park, USA v2 (version 2) | ecosystem: Environmental > Aquatic > Thermal springs > Hot (42-90C) >... | reverse complement strand
GAGGCGCCGACCTAATGGCCCCCGGGGTCAGAGGCGTCAAGGGGGACTTCAAGGAGGGGGCCTTAGTGGCCATCGTTGACGAGCAGAGCGGCGTCCCTGTGGCTATAGGCAGGGCCCTGGTCAACAGCGCTAGGCTCAGGCAGATGATATCGGCTAAGGAGAGGGGAAAGGTCTTTGAGAACCTTCACTACCCAGGGGACGAGCTCTGGGACCTGATCTCCTAAGACCTTCTGATGCAGAGGTAGTATTTCTGGTCGAGCTTAAGGCCGAGGGGCGGTTCAAACTTGAAGAGGATGCCCCAGAGCGAGAGCAAAGTGAAGCCCTTGCTCTCATCGGTCACCAGGTAGCCGTGGCCGCAGAACTCGTAGGACTCCAGGTCCTCGGGCTTGTTCTCATCAACTAGGACCTCTATCCTGTCGCCCACGTTAAGGGCATAGAGGCCCTCTATCAGGTCGAACTGAGCGCTCACCCCGTTGCCCTCGGCCCTCGCGGTCTTAACTCCGACAAGCTTTGAGGGCTGCACGTCCTTAACTTCAAGGCTCAGTGTTACCATTATGCTGCCCTTGTAGCTGGGCGTGGATGGCCTTTAAAAGCCACCCGCTCAGATGCTAGGTCTTCCTGAAGGCCACGTTAGGACACAGGTTATCTTGATCTCGGCAACTTTTAGTCATTAGCCTCTAAGGCTCTTTAGGGGCCCTTGAGACCCTGAGATATATGCCATCCCGCGCCACAACGATAACCCTCTCCCCCTCCTCTATGACCTCGTTAGAGGTTGCTGACCACAGCTCTCCCCCCACGCTGACCACGCCAGGCCTTGAGGGCGTCACCCTTAGGACAACGACGCCCTCGGCGCCTATGATCTCCCTGGGCGGCGGGGTCTTCGGCGTTATGTTCTCCAGGCCCTTGGCGACCAGTATTATCAGGTCGACAAAGGCTAGGAGCCCACCTGAGAACTCCAAGACCACATCGCCCTCCTTAACGCCAAGGGCTATGAGGAGGGCGGCTGCGACGGCCACCGAGACAACCGTTGCCACGCTTCCCGGTCCCCACCTAAGTCTCGAGAAGAACCCCACGTTGTCCCTAGCAGTCACGGTTTGGAGGTCAACAGCCAGCGACTTTAACCTTTATTCCCTTTAAGGGCCGCGCTAACGAACAGGGCGCCTCACTTGACTTCAAGGCTTCTGGTGGTCCTTGGGGCAGCGTTGATAGCGCTTGGGCTCGCCAGCCTTCTCATAACGGCCCGCGCACAGCAGGGGCCCCCTGTAGTGGTGGTCAACTTTGACGTCACGGTTGACCTGGGCTCATCGACCATGATGTCAAGGGTCGTCGCCATGGCCGAGGGGCTTCACGCGAAGGCAGTAGTCATTGTGATGAACACGCCAGGTGGTTACCTAGGTGACATGGTCAACATAGTTAACTACATAGAGGATCTTCAGAGCCAGGGGATCCCGGTCTACACATATGTCCCCCCTGACGGCATGGCGGCCTCGGCCGGAAGCTACATAGCCATGGCCAGCAACAGCATCGTGATGGCGAACGGCACCTTCATAGGCCCCTCGACGCCAATAGTTGTAGGCGGAACCCCCCTCGAGCAGAACCACACAGAGGCGGCCATGCTGGCCTTCATGGAGTCCCTGGCCTCCAAGTGGGGCAGGAACGCTACCGCGGCCGCCATTATGGTCCTCTCCGACAAGGCCTTCACGGCGCAGCAGGCGCTTCAATACCACCTGATAGACGGGATAGCCAACAGCCTCAGCCAGGCTCTGGCCATGTGGAACCTTTCAGGCTACGCCCAGGTGAGCGTCTCGGAGGACCTCTATGAGCAGTTCCTAAGCGTTCTGAGCAACCCAACGGTGGACGGGCTCCTGATATCGCTCGGCTTCCTGGTGATACTCATCGACCTGTACCACCCCACTTTCCTGCTCAGCGCGATAGGGGCTATCGCTGTGGTCCTGGGCCTAGTAGGGGCTGAGGTAGTGGGGGCCTCCCTCATAGGCCTCACGCTGGTCCTGATAGGGGCGGTCCTCATGCTCCTGGAGCTCAAGATGGGCCACGGGCTGGCCGTCATCGCTGGGGCGGCGATCTCTGCCCTGGGGATCTACCTTATGGCGCTTAATGTGCCGTACCTGACCACGTCGTTACCAACATCGCCTAAGTCCACACTCATCGACTCAACCATAGCCATAGTGGGCCTCGTGGCAGGGCTTTACATAAGGTGGATAGCGGGCCCCGCCAGGAGGAAGAGGGTTATGGCAGGGCCCGAGTCGCTCATAGGCGATGTAGGCGTGGCCGTCACTGACCTGAACCCAACGGGCGAGGTGAGGGTCCAAGGTGTTGTGTGGAGGGCCAGATCATCAGGGTTCGTTGCGGCGGGCTCGACCGTTAGGGTGGTGGGCAGGGAAGGCCTCATGCTGATAGTCGAGCCCCTGGACAAGAAATGACCTCCTTCCCCATCCTGAAGGTGAGGCCTGGCGTTCATTTCATTAAGGGGAGCCCCTCATGAATAGTTATTAGTAACGCGCTTGCTGTAAATCTCGGGGAATTGCATGAGCGTTGCACTGGATGTTATCATCGCCTTCATTGTCTTCATAGTTGCCGTGATACTGCTCAGCGGCATAAAGGTAGTGAACGAGTGGGAGAGGCTGCCCGTCCTGATACTCGGCAGGTTCGCGGGCCTCAAAGGGCCTGGCATAATCTACGTCCCGCCTATAATAGGCAAGGTGCCCATGAGGATCTCAACGAGGCTCCAGGCCATAGCCTTCAGGACCGAGCAGTCCCTGACGAAGGACAACGTGCCTGTGATAGTGGACGCCGTCATGTACTACCAGCCAGTTGACCTGGAGAAGGTCGTGCTCAAGGTCGAGGACTACAACGTCGCCACCAGGCTGGCCGCTGAGACCACCCTCAGGGAGGTGATAGGGCAGACCATGCTTGACGAGCTGCTGGCCGAGAGGGACAAGGTCGCGGCGCTTGCCAGGAACATAATAGACAGCAAGACCGAGGCGTGGGGCGTCAAGGTGACGTCGGTTGAGATAAGGAATGTCGAGATACCGCCGGACCTCGTTCAGGCCATGTCAAGGCAGGCCCAGGCCGAGAGGGAGAGGAGGGCGAGGGTAACCCTAGCTCAGGCCGAGTACGAGGCTGCACAGAAGATGGTCGAGGCCGCCAACCTCTACATAAATAACGACAGGGCCTTCATGCTGAGGTGGATGAACATGATATACGAGCTGGGCATGGAGGGCAAGAACATGCTGGTGTTCATACCTGTAAACCTCCCGGTCGCCGGGCCAGCGTCACCCATAGGCATGATGGGCGTACGCGAGCTAATTAGCAGCGCCCAGGGGACCCCTCAGGAGTCGCAGGGGACCTCACAGGAGCGGAAGCAGTGAAGTTGGCCAATACCTAAGGAGTTCGTAAGGTAACGAGGGATCCAAGGCCCCTTTGGCGTCAGGGTTTGGACTGAGGGCACAGGGCCCTTTTCAGCTCGCCCTGTAAAGTTTTGCGAAGGCGGCGGCCCCTATTACCGTGGTGAGCGCGATCGCCAGCACCAGGGACCCGTAGAGTTCTTGGCTCAGCACGCCGACGCTTAGGCCTATTGAGGCGACGGCCAGTCCAACTTCGCCCCTGGGCTCCATGGCGACCGCCGCGCTGGTTGACTCCTTGAGGTCCCTGGTGTAAGCATAGGCGAACGGCAGCGCCCCGGCGGCCTTACCTACGAGGGCCAACACCAGTATGACGGTTGCCAGGGCCAGGCCCTGGAGGCCCACGGCCTGGGGGTCCAGCTGGGCCCCCGTCACCACGAAGAAGACCGAGCCGAATACCAGCAGCAGGCTCCTATAGAGGTCCCTCAGGACGTCAACGCCCACTGTCTCCGCGAGCGTCACGCCGGCTATGAACGCTGCTATGACGGGGGAAAAGCCAAGCGACTGCATAGCCGCTATGAGCCCAAAGAGCACAACGAGAGAGGCCTCAACTGCGTACCTCCTGCCTAGCGCGCTGACCAGGAACGGGATCAGCTTAACTGACGCATAATATATAATGATCCACGCCACAGAGTAGTAGACTGTTGTCCTTATGATCGCTAGCGCTGAGAAGCTGGAGCCCAGCTGGCTTACGCCCATGACCACGCTGAGGATAATTAGCGACACCACGTCGTCAAGCGCCGCCGCCGAGAACAGGAAGTCCGCGAACCTACCATTGGCCTTCTCATGGAGCATGCCGGAGACCACCGCGAGGCTGGTGGGGGCCACCGAGGCCCCTATGAAGAGGGCCTGGATGCCATTCACGAGGCCAAACTTCATGAGGGCCAAGGACAGCGCAAAGGGCGTCACGGCCCCGAACACGGCTCCTAGCGCCCCCCAGAGGCCAGCCCGCCTCAGGGGCGCGGTGCCGTGGTCCAGGCCCGCGGCGAAGACCAGGAGTATCATTGAGAACTCCGAGAGGAAGACTATTTCACTGTCTATGTAGAACAGCCTTGCCTTAAGGAGGCCGTTAATGAGGCCACCTATGGCGTAGGGCCCCAGCAGGGCCCCGCCCGTGATCTCTCCTATCAACCTGCCGTAGCCGGCCCTCTCCGTCAGGTCCCCAAGGACCTTGCCTACCAGGACTAGCAACGACAGGCCAAGGAGCTCTTCACTCACCAGGGCCCCGGTCTCCAGCCTAAGCCACCAGGGGCGAGAATGTAGAGCTGAATATAAAGGCTCCCACGCAAAACCTGGTCAGAGGGCCCTATGGAGCCAGCTGACGTCAATGATGCCCTGAGCAGGGTCCGTGAAGCCCTCGCGAGGGTTCTAGACCTTTACGCTAAAGGGGCTATCTCCATCAGGGACGGCTCCATGGAGAGGGCCCTCCTGGAGCTCGCCAGGTCCCTCAGGCCCATGGAGGCCCTCGTAGGCCCTCAAGAGGTTGTCAGGAGGCCTTACGTCGGGCTCAGCACGGAGGTCGAGCTCCTGAGCGGCCTCGCCACGGCGTTAAGGCTGAGGATGATGCAGGTCGGGAAGGTCAACGTCAGCGGCGTTGAAGACTTCTTTAAGAGGCTAAGGGACGTCGTGGAGAGGCTGAACTCAGCTCTTAGCGGTGGACCTTAACCATTTTAAGCGGAGCATGTAGGCATTAAATTGAACCCGGGCCGTGGAGAGAAGAGGGTCTTCTGAGACATGATGAGGATCGGAACTTCAGAGCCCGGGGGTGAAGGCTGATGGCAAGGGTAGCAGTCATAGGCGCTGGCGGCGTAGGGACCGTGGCGGCCTCCGTGATAGCGCAGGAGGGCCACGAGGTAATTCTCGTAGACAGGACCCAGGAGGTGGCGGCTAGGTCAGCCCAGAGGGCCAGGGCGAGGTTTGCCGTGGCTGACGCCCTGAAGCCTGACGAGGTTAAGAAGGCCGTTGGGGACGTCGACCTCCTCGTCACTGCGCTTCCAGGAGGTATTGCCTTCCAGGCCCTCAAGGGTCTCATAGGCCTTGGCCACAACATAGTTGACGTGTCGTTCTTCCCCCAGGAGCCTGACGAGCTGGCCGAGGAGGCGGCCAAGCAGGGCGTGATGTTAGTTCTCGACGCTGGCGTCGCCCCAGGCCTCTCCAACATGCTCGTCGGCGTTGGCGATAGGAGGCTTGGAGGGGTCAGGGGGGCCAGGATATTTGTAGGGGGGATCAGCGAGAGGCCTGACCCGCCCCTGGGGCTCGTCCCGAGCTGGAGCATATCGGACCTCATAGACGAGTACAGGAGGCCTGCCAGGATGATAGTTAACGGCAAGGTTACGTCGCTTGACCCCCTGGTTGGCCCTCTGGGAAGGATTTACGTGCCCAGCGTCGGTGAGCTTGAGTTCTTCCCAACGGACGGCCTCAGGACGTTGCTGAGGACCTACTCCAAGGCGGAGTTCATGGCGGAGTACACCCTGAGGTGGCCTGGTCACGTAGACTTCGTCAAGGGCTTGAAGAGGCTCGGCCTGCTTGAGCACAGGCCAGTGAGGGTCGGCGGGGTCGAGGTGATGGCTGACGACCTCCTGGCGTCGCTGCTGTGGAACATGCACGTTGACATTAAGGACATGGTAGTCATGGTCGTGGAAGTCTACGGCAGGGGTGGGCGCGGGCTCAGGTTCACCCAGGTGGTTAGGCCTGACGATTGGCCCACGGCTATGGCCAGGGTCACAGGCAGCTTCCTGGCGTTCGTAGCGCTGACAGTCCTTGAGGGCAAGCTAAGGGCGACCGGGGCCGTCTACCCTGAGGCGCTGGGCCTCGATGAGGAGATCTCCGGCGCCGTCTTGACGAGGTTGGCCGTCAACGGGATGGGGGTCTCGGAGGAGGAGTTCAGTTACAGCGCTATGCCGTTACCTCTCATTCCAGAAACCGCGTGATCCCAGGACCCTCCCTCTTGTTCTCCTTCCTAAGCCTCTGAGCCTCGTCCTTCCTGCCGAAGAACTCAAGTATAGAGGCAGCCGTGGCGTAGCCTATCCCTGGGACCCTCAGAAGGTCCTCAACGTGTGCCGTGGCCAGCTTCTCAAGGCTTGTGAAGCCAGCGTTGTAAAGCCTCCTGGCCCTCACGCGGCCGACGCCAGGTATCGCGACGAGGGGCAGGAGCTCAGCCTTGACGCCATGTTCTATACGGGCTGAGAGGAGCTTCAGCTGGGACGAGACCTCCTGGCTCGCGCCCAGGGCAGGGGCCACCTCAGCAAGTGAGCTGGAGATCCACTTGGCCGTGTCCACAGCTGAGGCCACGTCGCCCGGGCCGACACCGTACTTCTTCATTATGTCGTCATCAGAGGACTCCTCTACCCACTCCAGGAGTACCAGGGCCGTCTTGACCGAGGCTACGGCCTCCAGGTCCATCCAGTCAACAACCTCTACCAGCTCAGGGGCTACGTCAATCAGTATATCCATTATCCTCTCGGCCTCCGAGCTTGTCGTGGGTATTGGCGTCATGTCAGGCATTGCCGAGATTATGTAGAGAAGAGTCGGCGTTGTGTACTTCTTGACCTTTGAGATCAGCTTCCTGAACATTGGGACAGTGGCAGGGTCTAGGTACGTCCTGGAGATTCTGGCCCCGAGCTCCGTCGCTCTAACTCCGGTAGGCGTCCTCTCTACGAGGCCCCAGTTCACGAGGTCGTCCACGGCCTTCCTCACCAGGTCCTTTACCCTCTCCTCCCCCCTCTGGACGTAGTACAGGGTCCTCCTGTGAAGCTCTAGGAGCGAGTCCTCGTCAGTGGCTATGCCTGAGGCTATAGCGCCCAGGGCTGAGTGCCTGACCCCCCTGAGGCCGTAGAGCCTGCTCTGTAGCCTCTCTAGCCTCCCCTCTATGTAGTACTCCTCAAGGTCCTCAACGGTGTCGCCCCTCATGGCGACTATCACGGCCTCGCCGTAGGGGTCAAGGCCAGGCCTCCCGGCCCTGCCAGCGAGCTGCTTGTACTCAAAGACCTTGAGGGGCTTCCAGCCGCCCTCCTCATACCTTAGGTACTCAGCCACTACGACCCTTCTCGCCGGCAGGTTGACGCCAGCCGCCAGGGTGGGGGTCGCGAATATCGCGGCTATGCCGCCGCGCCTGAACCCGTCCTCTATCAGCGTCCTCTGCTCGTTTGAGAGCCCAGCGTGATGGTAGGCGACCCCTCCCCTTATGAGCTCGGCCAGCTCGTCACGTAGCGCCATCGGCCCCTCCGTAGAAAGTATGGCCTCGGAGACCTCGTCGGCCACCTCAGCGCGGTAGTCGATCTTCCCTTTAAGCAGCCTGAGCGCTGACTTAGCGAGCTGGACGGCCTTCTTCCTGGACTGGACGAAGACGAGGGCCTGGCCTCCGTCCCTCGAGGAGTCCACTACCAGGTTAAGGGTTGAGTTAGCCGTTACGTCTTCAACCCTCTTCTTCCTCCCGTCGGAGAAGTGTATGGTCCCATCCTTGTACACCCCCTCATGCAGCGGCACGGGCCTCCAGTCAGAGATAACGAGCTTAGCCTTGATCCAGGAGGCCAACTCATCGGCGTTAGGCGCCGTCGCGCTCAGGGCCACTAGCTGGGCGCCCGGCGCCTTGTAGAGGACCTTGGAGAGAAGGGTCTCAACTATGGGCCCTCTCTTATCGTCATCTACATAGTGTATCTCATCGATGACCAGCGCGCCCACCCGCGGCAGCATCTCGGGTGAGTTCCTTATCATGGAGTCAAGCTTCTCATAGGTGGTGACCACTACGTCGTAGGAGTCAAGCCTGGCCGGGAGCTCATAATCTCCTATGCTGAGCCCGACCCTGTAGCCGAAGGGCTCAAGGACCCTCTTGAACTCCCTGAACTTCTCACCGGCTATGCTCCTAAGGGGCGCCGTGTAGAAGGCCTTTGCCGAGTGTGACCTCTTAAGCGCCGAGACTATTGCCATCAGGGCTATGAACGTCTTCCCTGAGGCCGTAGGCGACGCCACTACTAGGCTGTTGCCATCTACTACGCCTGCCTCCAGGGCGGCCCTCTGGGGCGGATACAGGTCATCGTAGCCGAGGGCATTCATGAGCTTGGAGACAATCGCTGGGAGCTGCAGGTCTACCCCCTCACATGACCGTGTAGCACTCGGGCCTGCGCTCTATAATTAGGCCCTGTTGCTTCATCCTAGCTATGGCCTCCTCCGCCTTTTCCTTTGAGGCTTTAGTGACGCTGGTGACCTCCTTGACCAGGTCATCATGCTTTACGCATGGCCTTCCGTCCTCGCTCAGCCTCTTAATGGTGTCAGTTATAACTGTCATGAGCCTCCTGGTGTGGAAGGGGGCGCCTGTTGATATTATGCCGATGTCTATGGCGCCCGACTCGATGTCAAGCCCTACTGAGGAGAGGAAGGAGAGCATGAGCCTTATAGCCTCCTCGGCGTCCTCAGCGGTGACCGTCTCCTTAAGTCCCATCCTGGCATGGGCCTCTGAGAGCCTCACAAGGGCCTCCAGCTGCCTTGCCGTCACCGGTACTGGTATCTGCCCCTCGGAGCCATACTTGAGGGCAGTGGACCTCATGGTCACGAAGAACTCCTGTATTATCTCCTTGGCCTCTTCGCTCAGCTTGGGCCTATAGTACCTCCTGGCGTATATCACGTACTTCTTGAGGAGCTGGGGGTCGATCTCAGGGGTGAACCTGCTGAAGTCGCTGTGGACGTCAAGTATGTATTTGGCCAGCCTCTCGTCATGTTCCTTAGACACCAGGTCCCTGACCACGAATATGAGGTCAAACCTGGAGAGCACTGTAGGGGGCAGGTTAACGTTATCTATGAAGGACCTCTGCGGGTCGTAGAGGCCGTACTTGGGGTTGCCTGCCGCCAGGACGGCCGCCCTCGCGTTGAGCCTGGCCACGATGCCGGCCTTTGATATGCTGACGGTCTGCTGCTCCATTGCCTCGTGTATTGAGACCCTGTCCTCAGGCCTCATCTTGTCGAACTCGTCAATAATGGCGAGCCCGCCGTCCGCGAGGACCAGGGCGCCGGCCTCCAGGAAGTACTCGTTAGTCTTGGGGTCCTTGAGGACTGCCGCCGTGAGGCCGGCCGCGGTGGAGCCCTTGCCGCTCGTGAAGACGGACCTGGGCGCTATCCTTGAGGCGGACTGGAGCAGCTGGCTCTTCGCGACGCCGGGGTCTCCTACGAAGAGGACGTGTATGTCGCCCCTTATCCTGGTGCCGTCCGGCATCACCTTCTGTACGCCGCCGAAGAGCTGAAGGGCTATGGCCTCCTTCAGGTCCCAGTGGCCGTAGATTGACGGCGCTATGCTGGCTATGATCCTCTCCCTGACCCATGGGTCCTTAGCGAGCTCAAGTATCTTCTCCTCGTCCTCCCTCGTTATCGCTACCTCCTCCAGGATCTTCTCAGAGACGCGTAAGCTGTTGGCCCTCACCCTCAGCTCGAAGAGAGGGCTCTTATCGCTTCCGGCGGGGGAGGGCTCAACTATGCCGACCACCGTCACCAGGTCGCCAGGCCTAGCTATGTCAACTAGGTCCTCCGTCAGCTCGACAGCTATGCTTCTCGGCATCTGGCCTCCTGGCACGTCCTCAGGCCTCTCCTGGAGGGTCAGCTCCTGCCAGTCTATGTAGACGGACTTGTCCCTGAGAAGGACGAACCTCCCGCCGGCCTCGTGGCAGACCGGGCAGACGGGCGGCTTCTCTATCTTGTCCTCAATTAGCTCGTCCTCCCCCTCTGGCCACAGGAACTCAGCGTTACACCCCTCCTTCTCATGTCTGAAGGCCGCCTTGATCATCTTGCTCCTGACAGGCCTCATCCTGGTGATTATACCCTCTATCTGTACGAGCTTGCCTATGTGGCTCGTCTTTACGTCCCTTATCTTGGTGGTCTCGTAAAGCCCCTGAATCCTCACGTGGAACTTGCCCTTCCTCTTAGCGTAGTCGGGGTCCTCGGCGGCGATCACCTCCTTGAGCGCGTCGTCGAACTGCTTAAGGACAGGTCTCGGGTTGTCCACCAGGAGGACTGCAAGCTCAGGGTCGTGCCTGTAGAGGTCCGGGTAGTCAACTAAAAGGCTAGTCATGTCAAGGTTCATCATTCTGTGTATTCTGTTCATGTACTTAAGGCCCGTGGCGTCCTTGAAGCTCCTCAGGAACTCCTTGAACTTCTCCCCAACAGTTAGCTGCTCCTGAACGCCCTCGCTCACTGGGCGCCACCCCCGATCAGGGACTGAATGTACTTACGCCACGAGTTGACGGTCTCCCTGATGACGGAGTAGACCAACGCCTCCTCGGGGGTCATGTTGCTCAGGACGTCCTCCTCGGTGTCGGTCTGGGCAAGCCTCATTATCTTGTTGAGCCTCAGCTGGGAGAGCTCAAGTAGGCTCTTCTCGCTGACGTCCCTGTCATTTATAAGCATATGGGAGGGCTGGGCCCTTATCTCCTCATCAAGCCTCCTCAGGTACTCGCCCACGGCCACGTAGAAGTCCTGGGGGAGCTGGCTGAGCTGTGTGATCGCGGAGGTCCTCCTCTCCTTGTAGTGGTAGCTGTTTATGTAGTTCACGTCAACAACGTCCTTGGGCTTAGCCACACCCCTTGACATGAGGGTCTGAACCATCCACCTGGGCACCTCGACCTCGTCACCCTTCTTAACGCTGAGCTTCCCCTCCGGCAACGTCAAGACGTAATCTCTAAGTATCATCACCCTCACAGGCCTCAGCAGCGAGTCGAGCTCTATCAGCCTGAGCCTCTCCGTCAGCTTCAAGCCTGCCCCCTTATGGGTCGTCCCTGAGAAGCAATAAGCAGAGAGGGGGCCGGAGAAAGCCAAGCCGGGCCGGAGACTTTTATCGAAGACGCCCCTTATATCACCTTTAGCTAAGCCCTGACGGCCTCAACCCTTATCGCCCTTATTAGCTCCCCTGGGCAAGCAGTTAGGGGAAGGACCTTGAGCACAGCGCTTGAGCTCCTGTGGGCTGAGAAGTACAGGCCCCGCACCCTCGATGAGATAGTGAATCAGAGGGAGATAGTCGACAGGCTCAAGAGGTTCGTCAAGGAGAAGAACATGCCCCACCTGCTCTTCGGTGGCCCGCCTGGGACAGGCAAGACGACGGCGGCCCACGCCCTGGCCCACGACCTTTATGGCGAGGGGGACAGGCAGTTCATGCTGGAGCTGAACGCCAGCGACGAGAGGGGCATAGACACCA
>Ga0081473_125971_pt1 | contig 11610 bp, 6 predicted proteins | sample CisSprmetagenome_FD_70977 | JGI IMG/M metagenome (GOLD analysis project Ga0081473, IMG submission 70977) | Hypoxic/sulfidic aquatic microbial communities from Cistern Spring, Yellowstone National Park, USA v2 (version 2) | ecosystem: Environmental > Aquatic > Thermal springs > Hot (42-90C) >... | reverse complement strand
TGCAGATTATCATATGAAGAGCCTGCTGATATGCATAGAATATATTCTCAAAAAATCATAGAGGAACATAAAGAAGAGCTTGATGAAGCCTGTGAATGTTCAATTGGAGAGAAGACAGCATTAATAGCAGGATCACATGGTAGCAAAGATCCTTTGCCAGAAGATATTGATAAAGAGACAAAGACAGCCATAGGGATCATAAGAGTCGCAGACGGACTAGACTACGGACTAGACCAATCGATCAAAAGACTAAAAATCTATAGAAGACGCAACAAACTCATAATAAAAGTAGAATGCGAAGGAGAAGACGAGCTATGCGAATTAAACATGGAAAGAGCCGAAGAGAAAAAGAGTCTCTTAGAAGAAATATATGGTATATCCATACTAATAAAAAGATCTTTTTGAGCACTTATGCTCAAAGAAAACTTACAACAGCTTTAACATATTCTAGACCCGATGTAATATGAATGATGTTAAGAAATAAAGATCTTGATATGAAAATTTGTAAGATCCTCATACATTAAATTAAAATGATAAAACAAAAGTTATTATTCGAAATTTCGGTTCTTAAAATTTTTAATTTATAGCTAAACAATACTTAGAGATCCTCCTCTACTTCTTAAATATTTTAATCTTTGACAACAAAATATATTTGTAGCGGTGATTATGAGTAAAACAGTACGTGGACAGGTCAGTATACTTAATTGTGATTTTTTTATTCCTAAGAAGGATATTTTAGAAAGATCTTCTGAAAGACATGATGAAATTGTTGATTTTGTTAAAAAAATATATGAACAGCAGGGAGAGAAATGTGTTAAGGAGTATTCGATATCTGATCAAGACCTGAAAGGATCAATAGATCTTTTGTGTTATAATGAAGATAAATACGAGATAATAGAAGTTAAGTCTACACGCATATCTCGTGGAAGGATACAGGATATTATTCAGTTAAGCATGTATGCATATTTATTTAATAAAAATAGAAAAGACGTTGATAAACTTCTGGAACTAAGTTTAGTATATAGAGATGAAAGAGATAACAAGATTGTTATTCTGAAGATCCCTAATGATCTTAAAGATCATATTATAGAATTAGGTAAAAAACTGGCGGAATCATCAAAACAAAGATTAGGTGGCAAATTATATGTAGTGGGTGACTTATGTAATATATGTGAAAATAGTAATTGCCCGTTTAAATCATCTAGATCTATGTAGGATGAGAGTATGTCCTCGTCAAATATTTCTACTTTTCTCGAAGATCTGATCTCTATATACCACGAGATCTTATTAAACGAGATAGCTATTATGAGAGCAAACACGATTATTGAAGACGGTGTGAACACAGGAGATGTCATAATTTATTATAGCTCTTCATATCCTTTATACACAGGACATTCCAATCCGAGCAGAGGCCTGGATTATCTTGTGTTGATATATTCTATTCTAAACGGTCTGAGACGATTAATAGGAGAGTGCGGATATAATGTGTTAAGACCTCTAGATCCTGAGCCTATCTGCCCTATATATAAGATCAAAGAAAAGCTGACAAGAATTCTTGAGTACATTAAGAAGAACCGTGAGCCGTCTCTTGACAAGGAGAGCTTAGAAGAACTTATGGCAGAACTCATATTAGAAATGATTGATCATGGTTTACTATATATGCTACCTAGACAATCTCTTGATAATTTTAACATAATCAATATTAAAGATCATATGAATGTAGAAGATCAGAACATTAAAATAATAAAACTGGAGAAACCTGAAGATCTTTATTTAAATCTCTATTCAATAAGAATCTATAATAAACTTCACGAGTTCTTCAATCGCTATGGAATAGATCTAGATAAAACGTTAAAGTCTTTTATATCTAAGCTTAATGAAAGAACTAAGATATCGGAAGAATATGTAAAACTTGAAAATATATTTTTCAAAACACTTCATGGGATGCTCTATAAATATACGAGCACAGCATCATCATTACCATTTCATCCAGCAACATTAGAAGCAAATGTACTGCCATTTATGATAGAGCCTCCTCTACCGAAAAGCTTTTTAGACACATCTATAGCAAAATCTATTAAAGATCCTCAGCTTAGACATATAATAAAGAATTGTGTGACAGCAATAGCTAGAAAAGAAAATATCAGCTTACAACAACAATCAATAGACGAGATCTTCAGGATCGTGGATAATGTTTTGAATAAGATCTCTGAGAAATATCCTTTGTTAAGTAGCTATCAATATGAATATCTTCTTAATATGTTTAAAACGTGTAGTGAGAACAAAAATATTCTATCAGTGATAACATCACCTACTGGTACAGGCAAAACACTAATATTTTTAATCTATGTGTTGGTAAAGATCTTAATATATAAGCTGTTAGGCAAAAAGATTAAAGTTATCATTATATATCCGAGAAAAGCTCTTGCAAGAGATCAGTTGATAAAAATAATAGATCTCGTGGATATGATTAATAGTTTGATTAAGGATATGAAGAACTTACCAGATATGTATAGGAACAGTCTATACATAACTGTGGGAATAAGAGATGGAGACAGCTTAGGTGTGAGGGGAACCCTGAAAATAGCAGAGCTTAGAGGATTGAAACTTAGAGATAAGAAGATTTGTCACAAGATAGATCACGATGTCTACAAGGTGTTTTTATCAGAATACTGTGATAACAGAAGCATCAATTTATCTGGCGAGGAGATTAGATGGCTGAAAGATGTTAAATCTGAGAAATATCTGAGAGAATGCGATCTAATTATAACGAATCATTCTATCATAAATAAACTAGTGAATGAAATACTTGGAAAAACAAGATCTGACGATCTAAGCATCTATAAAGAGATTATTGGCAACATTCGAATCATGGTAATAGATGAGGCACATGTATATATTAAAGAAGATCTTGAGATCCTTGCCACAGCATTATTAAAGCTGTTGTACTTAAGATACTTTTTGTCAAAGGATAGATCTCCAGAAAAAATTTCTGAGCTTATCGAAAATCTCGACATGATACTGTCGAGCGCCACATTAACAGATCAGCAGATTATCAATAGAGATAATGGAAAGATTTATACTGGCAATATCATAGGATTCTTTAAAGTTAAATCATATTGTGAAGATCAGAATGTTGAAATGCCTGTAGCTCTTAAAGAATTTCTACAGAATATATTATCGAAAGAAATTTTCGAAGAATATAGAATGATAAATAAGGTCATTTACATAGATTTTGAATGTATGGTGTCTAAAGATCTTAAGATTGAGAGACGAAAAGATATCATTTGGAAAGGTCCGTATAGAGTTAAGACTGCTTTAGTCATAAGTCCTTATCCACATAGAGAGTCATGGACAGCATTAGCGGAATCAATTGTGGCAGCTCTTCACTGGTTAAATAGTGTAAGATCACGACTAGAAGACTTAGATGAAAGCTTTAGCAGATCATTAGGATTGGTTTTTATTGATAGCAAAGGCACATTGAAGGATATCTATAGAACATTTATCAGAAGACAGATTTTAGATGCACAGGATCATGCAGATCGAGTGTTATTAACAGGAAAAGAGAAATATAAATATAGCAAACTAGATAACAGAGAGAGAATAGAAGCTAAGAAATTTATCATTGAGTATATTGATAACATAATTAAGAAGAAGAATTATAATGGATTTCAGCTGATATACGAGGAAAATATATTTAAAGATTTCACAGTATTACCTCTCTACTTTAAACTTAGTGATTTATCTTTACTCATAGACACTCATATATCTAATTACAATGGTCTACTTAATGTGATCGATAATAAATTGTCAAATAGTTTTGCTATAAGTGAGATGTTAGATGATATAAATGAATTTGCGCTTGGACTAAGCAATGTATATGGAAAAGGCGGTTACGAGGAGTTTCTGAAGACTCTTAAAAATTTGAAGAAGATCATACTTATGCATCACGGAGATCTGAATAGAGAGAGTAGAGCTATAATTGAATCTCACATGAAAGGCGAATCAGATCCTGTGCCACTCATAGTTTTTTCAACATCTACAATGGAGCTTGGTGTAGATATAGAACATGTTCCTCTAATAATACAATTTGCTACAGAGCCTACATCGGTCGAACTTAATCAGAGACTAGGAAGAAGCGGAAGATCCTTGGCCTCATTTTATATCTCAACCCTTATATTGATACTAAGGAACACAGGTGAAGATCTTATATATTCACGAGATCAAGAGGCTGTCGAATATGTCTATAATTTTACAATGCCTAAGACTTATAACCCATATGAGCATGCAGATATAATGTTAAGACATTTAACTAAGATCTTAGTAGACGCAATAGATGAAAATAGCGCTATAAGCTCTTTAGAGAAGCAGATTATATTAAAAGAATTTGTCAACACGCCATTAGTAAATCATTTGATCAGAGATCTTAAAGATGTTTACTCTATATATGTCAAGAAGATATATACGAGAGAATTTATATCACATTTATCTTCTTTCTGTACCCAAATAGACTACAAGAATTCACTGAATAAATTAAAAGAATTGGTATCAGATATCAATAAGGAATTAATGAATATTAGTGGAACAATGAGTTTGTCAATAAATTCATTACGAGACGTAGAAACTTCGTTATTAAACATCAACAAAGAGCAAAAATCTATATCTATATTAAATATATTAAATAAAATAAATTATACCTATATTACTCTTGATGAAGTTCGTAGTAACATTAATCTTTATATTAAAAACCCGCTTTATGAGATAGAACATGAAAGTAATGAATTTAAGAGGATCAGTATCAGAAACTTACTACCGCATCTGAGAATTTTATCAAAAAGCATTGATAAAATTGATAGGATCGAAAATCTTCTATTAATAATCAGTAGTGATATTAATAAGATCAGAGATGCTTACCATGAAACTGTACTACCATATCGGATATCTGAAATAATACGTAATTTAGAAGACGTAAGAGGAAGATTATTAAAAAGCATGTATGGCTTGATGATCTATATATGTAATCTGTATTCACTATACTTAGAATATAACCTAAATAATATGTTAATAATGAAAGATGATGTAAAGGACTACATCAAGCGATATTTATATATATATGACGTGATACATCCGGGTATTACTAGATATATAGGAACTTCCTTTATAAATCACTTGTTGATTGAATATGAAAAAGGGCTTAAAGGAATTATATATATAATGGAAGATCCAAATGAGGTTCTTAAAAGAGCAAGACCTTTACATATCGAGCTTAGTAGATAAAATGGTGATAAAAGATGGTTAAGATAAATTTCCCTTTTTATCCTGGTCAATATGAAAGTATATGGTATTGTGGTAAACTGAGTATTGATGAAATTAATAAATTTGTTGTGATAGACAGAATTTATTTAAAAAGCAAAATTAAGATCCAGGATCAAGAGTTATCAATACCTCCAGCATCTCCTTATGTCAGCATGAGTTCAATAGATATAGAGCTTGCTAAAGATTTATGTGATAAAGATTCGAATGTATTAATAACAAGACATCATACAAGATACAAAGATATATACATAATCATATATCTTGGCCCACGCGATAAAGGTTTGTATGGCATAAGATTCAAATCTGATAAAGATGAAGGGATCATATTAGGTCTTTCGCAAGATCTTTCTGAAAAAATATATAGAAATATCAGAAACCAAGGTAAAATTAAATACATAGACAAATATGGAACAAAATATTTTGATATTGTTAGCAAAATATCAATAGATAGAATTAAAACTTTCCCACAAGTGTTATATTGGCCTTTCTACGGATCTCATTTAGTTCCTGCGAGTTCGGAGGACAACTTAGATCATTACTTAATGTCGATAGATCTAGTTGAGATTTTATTAGGAAGCCTCGTCTTAGAAAAAAATAAAAGATTCTCTTATGTATTTTCATTTATTCCAACACCAGTATTATCGGCAGAATATATGAATATCAGAAGTAGAGCCAGAAATAAGAGCGTTGATGCATTAAAGCTTCCATCAATCAATATTTATGATGTAGGATCTTTATTATTAAAAATAAACCTCGGTGATGTAGTAGACAAAATATATAATTGTATATATAATATGTTGTTAAATGCTAATGATCTTCTATCTCAAATTAATGCTAAACTAAGCTATAGTATTGAACTTCAAGGAGAAAAGGCTTCTCAAGTATGTGAAATGGATCCTAAGGCTTTGTTAAAGGCTTTATTGAATAGTTTTATCTTTACAGGACCTGTCATCGGGATCCCAGAAAATGTAGGTCAGAATATAAACAGTGAATTAAGAAAATTTCTAAGAGGAGTTCAGCCTCATAGATTAATTTCTCTAGATGTGGACTTAAATATAGAAAATACAGTTTTTAAACAATTAAATTTGATTGACTCGGATCTAAGATCAGTAACTACGCGGAGAAGTTATGTAAACTTACGGAGGACTGAATTTATTATTAGATTATTCAATAAGCTTCATTTTATCATTGAACAAATTGATAATCATTCATCCATTTTTACTGATATGTCTCATATGATCCTGGCATCTTATTTAATGTTATTAGATGATCATATCAAAGAATTTTTAAGACGTTATTCTAATGTTGAAAAGATCAATATTAAGGTTTTTTCATGGCTTCTTGCAAAAAAGATAACATTGTTATTAATTGAGTTTGGACTTCATGGAATTTCTCATTTGTTAATTCGATATCTCTCTGAAAATCTTAAGATCAGAAAGGGAAGGCTTAATGAAGTTATAGCCACAGTTATTCCAAGATCTAATGGATCGTATACAAAAAGCCTTTATGATGCTGTTGGATTTACGTCTAAATACTTTAATATTGTTATTGATGGTTATCATTATAGGCTTAGGGGATATCCTGGTAAAGTTAAAGAGCCTACAGGAATAGTGATGATCTTTGATACAGAACCTTATTCAGCTTCATATTGGAGAGAAATATTGAAAGATTTTGATCCTTACGAGTTTGCTAGAGAGATGCTTGATTATTTGCGTGATAAAAATTGTTATTCCTATTGGAATGGGCGGAGAGAAAGGATTTTGCCAGCGATCGAGGCAGCAGATTCTGTTGTAATGTCTCAGCTTCCTGATATTAATAGGCCTGTTAGTAAATTGGTTGATAAAATCAGCTCATTATTCGGTTTGAAATATGTGGAGAAGGATCCTGAAAGATTATATCAAGTGTTGTCTTTACCTTTGAGTGAGTTTAGAAGGATCCTTTATCATGGGAATGGTGGGTTAATAGTGGATATGCTTTCGAAAGATTATAATATCAAAGATGATAAGATCTTGGTAATAGCTAGAGAGTTATATAGAGATATGAAGTATTATCTTAATGCTATATATGAGGCAACTGTACCTTTCTGTTTTGATGGTTGTTATAATTGTGTTCTTATCGAGAAGAGTTGTTCGCTTAAGAATCCTCTATTACGTGAATGGGTTGTCTCTAGATTCATGGCTGAAAAAATTTTAGAAGCTTTTTTAAAATCTAGGTATACTAGTGGACAATAGTTTAGACATAAAAACATATAAAACACTTCTGTCGATGATGAGCCGTGGAGAGCACAGGGATAATAAAAGATCTTAGGATGTTAAATTCGATCTATTATTATCCAGCTAGATTTAATATTGATCTATTCATCTCTCTCCTAAATAAATATTGTCTAAGAAAAACTTTCATGGATCCTTTCGCTGGATCTGGTATAGCACCTCTTATCACATCTATTACTGGGTCAAATATCTCATATGGTCTAGACTTGTTACCAATAATTGATATATTTACAGAATATTTCTATGAGGTATTAAATTTTGGAGAAAAAATACTTAGTGAGATACATAGAGATATTAAAACTCTGATTAATGAAGAAAAGATTTCTGTATATAAAGATATTGATGAGAGAATTCTATCGTGGTATCCTGAGAGTGTAGCAAAGATCTTAAGAAAGATCTGGGGATATTATCATAGGGAGATAGCATATTTTGATAAAAATAGATTGACATGGATACCTTATAAAAAAGATTTTCCATGGGGTCTTTACACAATCTTGCTTCTCAGGATCTCACGTAAATTCTCATATGCTGATGATAGTGTAGCTAAATATTTTAGAAGTAAGATGAAAAAAGCCAAATTAGATAAAATGATCAGTAGTTTCAGTATCAAAGATCTATTTTTAAAAGATGTTAACAGCGTTATCAGAAGATTAAAAGAGTTGAAAGTTTATAATTTTTCTAAGCCTATGACACGAGGATTTTTCGATGTCTTAGAACATGAGTTTGAGACATCTGATATAGAATGCGTAATAACAAGTCCTCCATATCTTATAGCACACGAGTATGTAAGAAGTTTTAAACTAGATCTTTACTGGCTAGATGTTCCTCCCGAATTGATTGTATGGCTTAAAAAACATGAGATACCCTATAGAGGATATGTCTATAACGTTAGATCAAAACTTTACGAAGATTACCGAGAGAAAATTAAAGAGTTAGATAAAAAAGATCTTTTGAGATACTATGATAATTATTTCATGTCTATATCAAAAGCATTTGATAAGATAGCTACTATAATAAAGCAAGAAGGCATATTAATTATTGTATTAGCAGATGCCACACTCGGCTCACATAAGATCCCTATTGGAGAGATATTAACTGAGCATCTAACAAACAATAACAATAGACTAATTTTATTCGAAGATTTCATAGACAAGATCAGAAAAAGAAAACTTTTCAAAAAAAGATTAAATAATAATCCTAATGGAATCACATACGAGAAAATTTATATATTTAAAAAATCATCAATCTAAGAAAAGATCTTTATTCAGCTGGCTCGGACCACCTGTCTGGTTATTTCTAGAAAATCATCAAACAAAATGCAAACCCATTGAATATAAATTGAATATAATTAGATATAGTATGATTGTAAAAAACCTAATAGCTTTAATAATCTCAAAGCTTCTCTAAGAACCCTGAGGAGAGTGACTAAGAACTATATAAAATTGTCAAGACGTGTTAACGATCTTGAAGATGCCAAATACCGTTTTTGCTGAAAAATAATCATTATAAAGATCTGTGTAAGATAACAATAACCAAGATCAAAATATTAGAAGATCCTTACAATATGATTCTATCGTTTCTATAAATATATTATAATGCTGACGTATCAAAAGGTGTGTTCAAAACTGTGTCTGCATAAAATTTATTTAGTTAATATGATGACTTGATCGCTTTAGAAATCGAACAGCTAAATGAAAATATTAACGTATGACGAAGTTCTTAGCAGAGATAAGATTCGTTTTGAAGAGAGAAGATAGCTTAAAATATAAAATTTATCTTAGCTATAAAGATAACTAGCATATATTTTGAGGTCTATTGATTACATCAAGGAAGAAGCGGAAAATTTTACATGCTGAGGAATAAAGATCTTAAAACGAGGATCTGTAAAGAATCTTTCTTCCTATTTTTAATGTCTTTATTGATACGACGAATTAAGAAATTTCGTAGATACTCCCGATCTTTTATTACTCTGACCCATAAATTTGTGGGTCATTAGCTTTGTAATTTATAAGATATACATGCTTTCAATAGATTCTATAATGCATAGCTTTAATTTCTATATTTCACTATATAAGATTAGTACTATTTGACAAGAATTTGCATTAGCTACTGCCAGTGCGAAGCATTATTTCAAATTTTTCAGAAGACATTTTATCTCTTATTTCTTTTTCGAATTGCTCCAATTCTTTTCCAAGTTGTTCTAATGCTTCTACTGTTTCTTTAATCTTTTCACACATTTTGCTGGAATTATCATGTAGATATCCTATTAACATCTCTAGAAGTACCTTTAAAACATATATGTTGAAAAACAATAAATCCCTTTTCCAATTCATCAATTTTTCTAAAATCTCTTTAACCGGGAATTTTTCATGAAGACTTTCGACTTCTAAATCGCCACATATTAATAATGTTTCATCATCTGATCCTTTGACTCTAACTTTTACCATAGATTCGTGAGTTTCATCATTTATTATCTGCAGATCATCTAGTTTATTAATTTTACTTAAGAAAGTAATTAGATTCAAGAGCTTAATTATATCGTAAAATATGTTGCCTTTATTTTTGGCTTCTGTACATATTTTATGAAGTTCATCTATAATAATTGTTTCATCAAGATCTTTCCTTAAAAACAATATTAAATCTTTATTTTTATTCTGCTTTAATGTTAATTTTCCATCATTTCTTAAAATGTCGTATAATATTTTTACATCAGAAGATTTTATAATTTCGTGAAGATAGATTTTCGAAGTAGGATCTAAGATTATGCCTGTGAGAGGTGCTCTCTCTTTAACTCTTCTATGTAAAGCAAAGCCTCGATCTGTAATCATGTATACATCGATATTCTGACTATCTATAGGGATCATGATTATCTTCTTTATTAAGGTATTCTCGAGAAAGCTTTTCTTTTGTTCCTCTAAGAATTCATTTAAATTAGAAAAAAGATCTGAATTTAATCTCTTTGTCATAAATCTTCTTTCGCACTCATCTACATTCCGTTCTTCAAGAAGTCTCTTAGCGTCTTTGGTAATTTCTTCCCAGTGTTTTACAATAAGATCTTTAATAGCTTCCTCTCTTAATAAAATGTCTATTACATTAAGAGATGATATGTTAAATGAGATAGTCTGTGCTTTTAATATCTGAATAAGATCTTCGATAAGGATCTCTACTTTGTCAGATCCTTTTATAGAAATGATCTTTTTAGCGACTTCATCTTGCATTTTATACGCCTCGATCTCGTGAGGTCTGAGTTCATATGGTAATAATGTATTGATCTCTTCAATAAAATCTTTGTCATGAACAGAGATCTTGCACACCTGCTCTCTACACAACATATCATTACATGTATGTTGACAATGATGTACAATCTCGTGAGCAAGAGTTCTAAAAAATTGATTCTTTTCTCTGCTTACACAAGGTAGAGAGATTATTATAAGCTTCTTATCAGGCTCATAGAATCCACAAATTTTTAAGGATGTATCATCAAGTTTTTCATTTTCTGTAAAATCTTTTAATGAAATAAGTACTCTCACGTCAGGATCTAAATGTAGATCTTCACATACTTTTTTGACAAATAATGTGATTCTATTTGAGACATCTGACCTTAAAAGTTCTGTAAGCACGTTAATATTATTTAATAAGATATCGCGTGATGATATGTTATCACTACCCATAAATCTTACGCCTAATTATCTTTATGGGCAAAAATTTAAAAAGACTTGATCCTTTTTTATTTAAGTCTTCTTATTTTTCTAAGTATTTTTTCACGGATCTTCTTATCTTAAATATATAATTTAAAATATTTTTATATCATATCATATTAATAGAATGATGAATAACGCTTCGATTATATTGAGTTTATTAGCTACTGTGGGAGGCTTAGGTGCTTTTGCTACAATGATCAGTGCGGTTTATTGGCTCGGCAAAAAGTTTGGTGAGATTGAGGGCAAGTTTAACGCTATTGATCAGCGGTTTAGAGAGATTGATAAAAAATTTGATGAGTTTGAGAATAGGATCTTGAGAAAGA
>Ga0081473_156752_pt1 | contig 11637 bp, 12 predicted proteins | sample CisSprmetagenome_FD_70977 | JGI IMG/M metagenome (GOLD analysis project Ga0081473, IMG submission 70977) | Hypoxic/sulfidic aquatic microbial communities from Cistern Spring, Yellowstone National Park, USA v2 (version 2) | ecosystem: Environmental > Aquatic > Thermal springs > Hot (42-90C) >... | reverse complement strand
TCGAAAATACCACATCCAGAGGCAGTACCTATAACCATACGTGAAATTATTGATATGCTTAAAGTCATGTCTATACTAGACTGCTTAGTTAGGGAGGGGGAGATTAAGGAAATCTACGTCGAAGGCGAAAAGTACTACTACGTAGAGTGAGCATATCATGTAAACAAGCATGGGACTGAGATCAATCAGCAACAAGCCTAGGCGTAGCCTTAGGTACCGTTGCCTTAGTTTCCCACGCATTGGTGGCTGGGCTAACCAATGTGTGGTTGAGCCGCAATGCTTAAAGGCTGGTTGTTGTGGGTTTTCCTTGGTGGTGTTATGAGTGCATTAAAGTACGCAATCATCGGCGTCGTGGTTGTTGTTGTCGTTGTTGCAGCCCTGGTTTTACTACTACCAACACTGCACCGGGTGCCTGTGCAGTATGTTGGTTCTTCAAGTGGTTATGAGGCATTTGTACCAAGCGGTCAAACAATAAACTATAACGGGCATACTGATCCCACGGGTACTTTAATATTACCTGATGGAAAGACAATAGAACCTGCAGTATGGGATGGTCAATATGCGGGTACAATAATTCAAAATCATAACCAAATAGTTCAATTGAATGATCAATTTGTTGGGCAAACTGATCCAGTGAATAATCAACCATATGTACCTCTACAGGATTTCTACGTGATCAAGGGTCAGGTACCAATTCAACAGGTAACAATAAATGGACAAACATATTATGTAATAGATGCTGATAAAATAAATCCAGGAGATATTGCAGGATTCTATACATATCAAGGATGGGTAAACAACTTTGTAGTAGCAATGAACACACCAGGAACATATGCAGCAGGACTACCAGGAAACTCACCAGTATTCCAATGGACAAACTTAACAGGAACAGTAGCATCCCTAACAAAGATATATCAGCAATATTCAAACTTTTTCGGAGGAGATGTATTAGTATCACCTACAGGACCTATAATTCCATATGGTACAACTTCCAGTCCTTCTGGTTCGGCTCTTTTCAACTTTATTACTCCACAACAAGTATACAACCCTTCCAGCTAATTTTTTAACAATAGATTCTTAGGATACACTTACTACATAAGGAACTCCATATGTTACTATAATCCAATCTAAATACATAAATCCAGATCCGCCTCCAGAGCCCGCTGAAACAAATAAATAAGGAGTTCCAGAATATACACTTAAATCATCTTGTAATTTATGTATAACAACATTAGATTGAGAATTACCTATACTGCTAATATATTCCTCAGCATATCCAAATGTTCCATTTATAAAGTTATCATTTATGTTTGTATAAGTAAATCTGTTATATCTATATAAGGCATTTTGGCGATTATATGATTGATTAAACGCTGTATTATATGCGTTTATGTATGATTGTACGAATAAAGGTCCGCATTCTCCTGTAAGTGGGCAAAGGAAATACGTAGGTGGCATTGGTGGTGTTGCATTTGCACTTCCCCCATTCCATTTATATTGTTCTAAAGCAAGAGAATAATTGAAAATATTACCATTCATTAAGAAGAATATATTCATATTATTATTTTTTGCCTGGAACCAGTTATACAACCAAAACACACCATATTGGGAATACTGTGGATTCTTTTGTTGATTTGGTGGCATAAAGACAAAATAATTTGATCCTTCATGTGGTGCTTACCAAAACCCAACCACCCAAAATCAACAACAAACCCTTGGGGCGAATTTGATGTACCACTGACGTAACTCCTCGTGACGAGGAGACCAGTAGTGCTCGACTAGGACCCTAAACTCGCTGGGCGGCGCCCTACCCTGTAGTGTGTTGACTATGGACTCGGGAACGCCCTGGCTAATCATGTGCGTGGCGAAGAACTTGCGAAGCTCGTAAAGCTCGAACTCCCTGTTCAGTACCTGCTTGGCTGTCTCCTTAATCTCCCTCCTGAGCCTTGATTGGTCAAAGGGTATTAGCTTACGCTTTGCGTTCTCAATGACTTCCTGGCTGAACAGGTTGCTTGCCGACCAAGCCCTACCCATCTTCTCAACCCAAGCATCCCTGTGCGGGAGGTACACGGACTTAACCCAGTCCAGGAACTCGGGTCTCATGAATGCTATGAATGCACGCTTAGTAGCGGTGACCTTACCAACCCTTAGCATGCCGTGCTCTAGGTCTAGGTCATCGATACTTAGGAGGAATGGCTCTCCTGGCCTCAATCCAGTCTCTGCCAGTAGGGCGAAGTAGAATTTGCCCTCTATAGTGGGTAGTTGTTGCCAAACCTGCCTTAACTGCTCGATAGTCGGCAGCCTGGGTTTGTTGTTGCTCTTTGGTCTGTAGACAGTGAATACGTCATACAGTGCCCTAAAGAGTGCTGGGTCCCTGGGCTTGAGCACTGTCTTTAGGAAACTCTTTAGTGAGTATGTGGTGTGCTTGAGGACGTAGGTCTCGCCATCCTCGGCTAATTCAGCCAGGTATTCACGGACACCCTCGGGGGTCAGGTTCCAGCCCAACTCGGCAAGTGCCTCCCTAATGTAGTGAACCTCATCACGGATAGTCTTATCACTAAGACCCTTCAGTCTCTTAGCCTTTATGAAATCCTCAATGTCCCTCTCACTCACGTGCCAGGTCTGCTGGAGCGTCGTTATGTAATCCCCAAGGTACTCCTTAATCAACCCAAGCAGGAACTCGCGGAACTCTGGGTCCACCCTAGCCGTTGCAATCACCCTAACCGCATCATTGAGGCTAGCCCTAGTCTCAGGCACAATACCTTTTAGCAATAGTTTTAATTCATCCTCGGTGACGTACTTCAGCGCCTGGCACAACAACCCATCCCCAGCCCTGGCTTTCCCACTCCTAACCATACGCAAATAGGCATCAGTAACGCCCAAGTCCTTGGGCTTCACCCCTTTACGCTCCCTCACGTACTCGATTATGGACCTCCTCTGCTCCTCACCTATTTGCCCCAGATTTAGCAGGTTACAATCAACCATGACACCCATTTATGGAAAAACCACCTTAAAAACCTTCCGCAAACGGGTGACACGAAGAACATAAACGACACGAGCACGAATACATGAAGAATAGAACGAAAAGTTAGCGGGCCCGGTGGGATTTGAACCCACGACCTACGGGTTAAAAGCCCGCCGCTCTACCTGGCTGAGCTACGGGCCCATCATCAAATCTCCCTTTAGGTCTTATAAGCTTCTCGCATCGTTAATTTTTATTAGTCCTTACCTTAATTACAGTTGTATGTCCTCCCTTGTTGATTTGGTGCTGGTTAATTACCATGGTGAGTGGGTCCTGGAGGGCGGTGTTGTGAAGTACATTGAGCATGTTGATGGCGACATTATCGAGGCTGAGCTTGAGAATTGCGGTGAGGATTATGTGGATTGCGTGATTGAGGATGTGGTGAAAAGGCTTGGTGATGAATTGAAAATTCCTAGATCCGTGTTAGGTGCTGTTAAGGCGAGGCTTAAGTTGCTTGGTTTCCCATTGATGATAAGGTCGCGTGAGGAGGGCAACTCATTAATTGTTGACCTTAGGGGCAAGGGTGGTAATGCCCAGTTGGTGGTTCGTTATCAACTCATCGCCTAGCAATTAGGGTTATCCTCAATATCGCATATAGTGCTAGCGATACCGTGAATATTACCAGGGCTAGCAATGCTATGCCCCCAAGCCCAAGGGTCACGTAGGAGTAGCTACCCAATAAACTACCCACGCCCATGCCCACACCGAGGACCAGGCTATAGAGCCCCATGGCTGATCCCCTCATACTTATTAATGCCTCGTCACCAGTCAACGCGAGTATTGAGGGGACTATGGCCGATGCCATGAATATGAATGGTGCCGAGATGGCTATGGCAATTATTGGGTTGACCCCGATCAGTAATAATGTGGTTAGGGTGATGAGGCCTATCGATACTCCCACCACGCCAATGCCCATTGTTTTTAACCTACCCAACCTATCCGATACGTATCCAAAGAATACTGAGCCCAACCCAATAACCAGGGTTGCGCCGAGGAATAACGCACCAACGTGCACTGGCAATACACCTTCAATGCTACCTATGGCTCTTCCCGAATATATCGCTGCTCCAAGTATCGTGGTTATTGAGAACCATAGGGGCAGTGTTGGTATGGCTCTTCTCGAAACACCCCTAAGTGGGTTTAGGTACGTGACACCGCTGATGGGTTTCGTCTCGATTATGTACCTCATGATGACCACGTAGAGTAAGGCAAGCGATAATAATAATACTATGAAGGCTGTGGGACTCTTAAATACCTGGTATAGGATTGACCCCACCATATAACCACTCGCGTAACCAAATATATTTAGAAAATCAAAAACCCCCATACCCAAGCCCCTATAACCGTGCTCTGTCAAATCCGTTATCATGGCCAGTGTTGAGACCAAAACTAGTGCGGCACCAAACCCAATTGCACCATTAAATGCCGCGGTAAAGAGGGGGTCTTTCATTATCGATATTGATGCGTACACAGCGACCATGAACATGAGCAACCATGCATAACCAAGAATCAATGTTAATCTCCTACCCAGCTTATCCGCCATGTAGCCTGCCACAAACGAGCTTGCAGCCTCAACGAATGGGTATGTGGCCAGTATTATTCCTATCATAACGCTATTACCCGGTGATAGGTATGAGATTAGGAATGTGTTCGCCCCGGATCCAACTCTTATGGTTAAGATTGGTAGATATGGCGATAGGGACTTGGTGCTCCTCATGGTCGTTGATAATGCACACATAATCCTTAATAATTTTTATTAATATTCCCCAAAATAGAATGAGGATCATGCAATTAATGGATAGGTACTCGAGGCAAATAGCCGTTATTGGTAGGGAGGGTCAGGAGAAGTTATCCAAGGCTCGTGTCGCCGTCATAGGTCTTGGAGGCCTTGGATCTCTCGTAACCCTCTACCTGGTTGGTGCGGGTGTTGGTGAATTAACGATTGTTGATTATGACACAGTAAGCATATCAGATTTGCACAGGCAATTACTCTATAGGGAAGAGGATGTTGGCAAGCCTAAGGTTGAGGTTGCCGCTAGGAGACTCCATGATCTTAACTCCACTGTTAGGATTAGGTCTGTTGGTGAGGCATTGACTGAGGATAACGTTGACGACATCATTAGGGACGCTGATGTGGTTGTTGATGCTCTTGATAATTGGTTGAGTAGGCAGGTTCTTAATGAATCAATAGTTAGATTAAGGAAGCCTCTAGTTCATGGTGCAGTTAATGGTTGGTATGGCCAAGTATCTACGATAATACCAGGCAAGACTCCGTGCCTCTACGAACTTGTTCAATTAAAATCACTACCACAGTGTGTTGGTTTCTGCCCAGTAGTTGGCCCTGTTGTTGGTGTTGTTGCTTCTATAGAGGCCCTTGAGGTCATTAAGCTGATTACGGGTATTGGTGAACCCTTAACCAGTAGGTTGTTGGTTATTGATGGTAAGAATTGGATTATTGATGAAATAAGGCTAAGCAGGGTTGAAAACTGCCCTGTTTGTTCAAAATATCTTAAGAGTAAAGAGAAATAATTTTATTTAGGATTTCCTCCTACGAGGATACACTATGAGGAGATTCCTGGCGGCATTGTGGGCAAGGTTGAGCAATAGACCATTGGCACTATGTGATAGTGGTGATGTTGATGGAATAACGAGTGCCGCATTATTCCTGAGGAAGTACCCCAATGGTGTCGTGGTTCTTGCCGCACCAAGTGAGGTCAATAGGTCCTGGTGGATCAAGAGCTTTTATTGGACATTCGTAGCAGACCTACCCTGCCCAGGTAAAGTTCTAATAAGGGCTGATCACCACAAGACAAATAAGCCCTGCGCCAAGGTTGAGTATTACGATCCAGAGGCTCCGTGCTCGGCATTAATGGCTATGAAGGCCCTCGATCTAGAGAGCGATACCGTAGTTAATAGTCTCGTTAAAGTTGCGATAGAGACTGATACAGCCAGTATCAATAGTAAGGAGGCTGAGGAACTCGATTTAGCCGTTAGGTTTGCATCCTATTCAGAGAAGCTTTACATAGCAAGGGCCCTCGCTACTAATGGTCTTCAGGCGCTTGAGAATAACAAAATACGTAAACTCGTGGAGAGGGGTGATAAGGCAAAGAGGCTCATGCTTGAGATTGCGAATCAAATACCAATTAGGGATGTGGTTAACATATACAGCCCAATAAACCTTGGAATATCCTATAGGCAATTGACGATAGAGCTCCAGCACAGAGGGGCTAGGATGGTCAATATACTGTTGAGGCTCGGTAGGAGAACCTTTAGGTACTATTGCGGTGCTGATAAGAATGGTCCATACGATTGCACGCAGGTGGCTATAAAACTTGGTGGCGGTGGTCATAGGTATGCCGCAGGCGCTCAATATAAGGCGCCCTTATTAAATACGCAGAGGGGTCTTGACCTATTTATAAACACGTTAAAGACGTATCTAAGCATCGATAAGCTCGAGCTTCTTGAATTATCGAGAGGATCTATCAAGACCCTAACCTATTAAGTAATTAGGGCTGGGTTTTGCACGATCTCATGACAAAGCGAATAACGAGTTATCCGCGCTTTGAACCCTCATCACCAACCCTCAGCGGCTACCATTCTCTTCACGTAATACTACGGAAATATCTGTGAAAATACTTATAAATAAACATTTATGCAAAAGGGCGGGTCTTCCTTGGGTCGTGTCGTAGTTATTGATCATCCACTGGCTCAAGCCATTTTAACGACCCTTAGGGACAAGAATACGAAGCAGATAGAGTTTAGGAAGGGCCTCGTCAGGCTTGGTAGATTGATGGGTTATGAGATTGTTAAGTCAATGGATATCGAAACAGTCGAGGTCGAGACACCACTCGGGGTTAAGGCTAAGGGGGTTAGGATTAAGGATCTAGATCACGTTGTAATAATTCAAGTCCTTAGGGCGGCAATGCCTCTTGTTGAGGGTCTCGTTAAGATTTTCGCTAACGCAAGAATGGGCGTGGTAAGTGCTAGGAGGGTTGAGGAATCCCATAAACCTGGCTCGCTGGATTTTGATATTGAGGTTACGTACGTTAAAGTTCCCAGGATATTCGGCGACGACGTATTAATAATTGCCGACCCCATGCTAGCCACAGGCTCCACAATAGTTACGGTCCTTAGGCATGTACTTAAGTATGGCAATCCAAAGAGGACAATAGTCGTGAGCGTTATAGCCACGAGGTACGGCATAGAGAGGGTGTTTAAGGAGTATCCGTTTGCTGAGATATACACCGTATCCATAGACCCAGAATTAAATGAGAGGGGCTACATAATACCCGGCTTAGGCGATGCGGGAGATAGGGCGTTTGGTGGCTAAATTATCCAAGCCATTAATGCTCAGAACATTTCAATTGACTTAAAATAAACCTCCGGTAAAAATCAGTAAAGATATTATTCTATTACTATGTTTTGTTTTCAATTTTATGTAGCACATAATCGAGCGCTTCATCGATAAGACCCTTCCTTGCTAACTCATTGAATTTCTCATCATTATCAAGCTCCATGTATAGCCTCAACCTAGCCTTCACATCCTTAACACTCTCCTTAATCCTGCTCTTTACGGCATACCAAACACGGGCCATGTTCATCAACTCCTCATCATCCTTCAAAATATGTAGTATCTCATCAAGGGCTCTCCTAGCCACAACACCGCTTAATCCTTCGGTGGTTACCGCAATCCTTATACCATTTATCTCGCCCTCAAATGGCACGACAACCTCCGTCTCCTCGGCGTTGGTGGCATCATTAAAGAACTTCTTAAGATCCCTGGCTATCCTCCTGGCATTCTCATTCGCAATTGGGTCATTTGTTGCGATAACCACCAGGTCAGCCCACTCAATATTACTACGAAGCAAACCTGGATCCCTTGCATCGCCCTTAATGAGTACGACCTTTCCCTGCTCAGCGTACCTAACTAAGTCATTACTAAATTCTAGACCAATTACCCTAACGTTGGCGCCAGCCATGAGGAATTTCACGGCTCTACGAGTACCAACTCCCCCACCACCAATTACCAAGACATTCCTGCCTTCAAACTCCATGAATAGAGGTACCTTCACGCTAACCCCCTCCCTTTATTTTGTATTTAATAATGATTTTATTCCTTACTTGCGTCTAACGGTATGGAACTCAGTATTAAGTCCCTAATCTTAATAATCGAATCAAGAGTCAGCGTCCCCTTAATAATAAAGTCTGCATTAACCAAAGCTCGTCCAACCTGCCCACATTGGTCACTCACCATGTAAATAGACCCAGGTACTTGAGAACTTAGGAGTTGCATCGTGCCGGCGCTCTCATCAAAGCCTATGGTGAGCCTAGGGCCATAAACATAGTCTACGTTAAATCCAAGCGCCACTACCAGGTTAGGCTTATGATTGTTTATTAACCTGGTAACCAAGTTCCTTAAGCCATGTTCGTTGCATGGCAAGGGTGATTTAGGAATTATTGATTCAATGCCTGACTTGGCAAGTAGCACAGCCAGTAATGAGTAGAACTGGGGCTTTATACCGGGTGGTGTCAATATTAATACCCGTGCGCTGGCATTGCTGGGCTTAAATACCATGGTATCCCCATTGACGTATACTCTGTACTCACCGCTATCGAACACCCTGGTCATTTAATAAGGTGCCTTGGGCGAGTAATAAATAATTTCCTATCTCTTCAAGAACTCCTCCAGTTTATCCTTAACGTCACGCTTCAGCGATTCCCTGGCTAAGGTACTTAATAATTCGTCCCACCTATCCTCAACAATACCTATTATTGACCTAATCATTAACCGCTTAAGCTCTAGATAAACCCCTTGGGGTATACTGCGTAGCTTCCTCACGAGCTCTACGGATACCTTAAGACCCTCATCCAAGTTATCAACAATCTTATTGACAATGCCCCAATTGAGAGCCTCCTCGGTGCTGAGCTTGAAATCCCTATCCAGGAAGAACCTAGACCTCAGCATCCCAAAGAGGTAGGGCGTGAAGGCTGGGGTTACCGGCACAAGCCCATACCTAATGCCGGGTAACGAGAACTCCGAGCCCCTAACAGCGATCACCTGGTCAAAGAAGTAAAGTAGCTCCGTGGCGAAGCCGTAAGCCGAACCATTCACTAAAGCCACGATTGGCTTCTCGCAATTAGCCACGGTTAAGGCTAAGTCCTTAATAGCCGAGAAGTATCTGGTGGACTCCTCAATCGTGCTGAACCCATAGATCTCGGCTAAATCAAGACCAGCCGAGAAAACCTTACCCTCACTGGTTAAGATCACACCATCAAAGTCCCTACAACCGGTTGACACGGCATCCCTAGTCCTCAGGGTTAACTCGAGACTGAAGGCATTCCTCTTCTCAGGTCTATTCAACTTAACAATGAGTAAATCCTCAAGAGGTTCTGTAATCACGATATCCATCGATATTTTCATTAAAATAGTCCTTAATTTGCTTTATCGGCATTGATTTCACAAATTTCGATTACTTAATTAAATTAAAAGTAACGCTTATAAGAACATCGTGAGATGAGGGAAGGGCATCTTGGGCTACCTGACGGAGAGGGTTAAGGATGTAAAATATGATGCTGAGAGAGGACAGGTTGAGCTGGTCAAAGGGTATCCAGAAGAGGGGTTTCTATGGAATCCAGACTTTCATCCAACACCAATTAATAAGAGGAATTGGGATTGGTACACATATGCAGCGATTTGGTTTGGTATGGCATTTATAGTGCCCAGTTGGTCCTTAGTTAGCGTTGGTTTAGCCTTCGGTTTAGGTACATGGGACTCACTACTGGCTGTGTTTCTGGGTAATGTTATCGTCTTAATACCAATGATTATACAGTCGCACGGTGGCGCTAGGTATGGCATACCGGAACCCGTGCTTACCAGGACGAGGTGGGGTGTTTATGGCGCCATATTCCCGAGCTGGGTTAGGGCAGTGATTGGGGCTGGTTGGTGGGGCATAGAGACGTACATAATGACCGAGGCTGCCGTTGGAATATACGCGATAATCACCCATAAATTGAATGTAATACAGGGTCTTGTTACGAAGGGTGTGGCGAACCCATTTACACTAAGCCTAGCATTCCCAGCAGTCTTTTGGGTGACCTTCGCCGCGATAATAGCGCTCCAATTGCTCCTACTGTACTTCTCACCTGTGCCTGAGGCGCAACCAACGCTTAAGTGGTTCGCAAGGTCGGCTGCGCCATTGATTTTACTGGGCTTCCTTATGATATGGGGCATTTTCATGTCAAGGGCTGGTTGGCACTATGGTGGTATTATTGTCTCGCCAACAATTCACGGACTTAACTACTGGCTTGCATGGTTGGCCTTCTTGAACGCTAACGTTGCCTATTGGGCTACGATGGCATTGTCAATGCCTGATTACACGAGGTTCGCAAAGAGCCAGTTTGCGCAGGTGGTTGGTCAATCCTTCATGCCGTTAATGATGGTTATGGTTGGTTTACTTGGGATAATGACTACAGGTGCAATCATGTATTTATACCACATACCCATTTGGGACCCGATACTAATCACCACACTATATCTGCCGGCTGGATTGGCGATTTTTATAAACATAGTCTTTATGTTAGCCACGTTTGCAGTAAATGTCTTTGCAAATACGGTGGGACCCGCGTATGATTTTGCGAATACATTCCCGAAGAGACTCACTTGGTTTAGGGGTGTTGTGATAGTTGTGATTATTTCAATAATCCTGGGTGCATGGACATTTTACGGCTCTGCGTATGGCTATCTATACAATTGGTTGTTAACCTATGGAGGCCTACTTGGTTCTATCGAGGGCATAATAATATTTGACTACGCCTTAATTAGGAGGTTTAAGTTCGAATTAACTGATGTGTTCTGGAGCAGGGGTAGGTTTAGGTATTGGAGAGGTATTAACCCAGCCGCCTTCATAACATTCGCCGTCGTGGAATTCGTAATATACGCCCCATTTATACCGTACCACACCATAATATTTAGTAACTCCTGGCTCTTATCATTTCTGCTTTCTGGATTGGTATACGTGCCATTGATGACGCAATGGGTAATGCCCAGATACCAACCAGAATTGAAGGGTTCAATACTTAAGCATGGCTATGTTAGTGAGGAAACTAATCGAATATTTAACGGCAAATAAAGCCGTTCCAAATAATTGATCTAAAATTAAAATCATTACCTGAATAAGAGTACTATGCAATTATCCGCGTTCCTACAATACCCTTAAGTATATCCCTAGCCCTACCAAGCGGTCCTATATACACGGCCTTACCGCCGCTCCTTAAGAATCGTATTGCGGCTAATACCTTAGGCCCCATACTTCCTGGCGGGAATTGTCCCTCGTTATAGTATTTCTCGACTTCACCCACTGTGATCTCCGCAAGTTTTCTTTGGTTCGGTTTCTTGTAGTTTAAGTACACGTAATCTGTGTCTGTGAGTATTAACATGTAATCGGCGTTTATGGCATTAGCTAAAACCTGGCTTGCTAAGTCCTTATCGATAACGGCCTCAACACCGTGAATTTCACCATTTATTGTCACAGGTATTCCCCCACCACCAACGGTAATCGGCACAAAACCCTCCCTAAGCAGTAACCTTACTAATTCGATATCCATTATGCCCTGTG
>Ga0081473_126248_pt1 | contig 11682 bp, 11 predicted proteins | sample CisSprmetagenome_FD_70977 | JGI IMG/M metagenome (GOLD analysis project Ga0081473, IMG submission 70977) | Hypoxic/sulfidic aquatic microbial communities from Cistern Spring, Yellowstone National Park, USA v2 (version 2) | ecosystem: Environmental > Aquatic > Thermal springs > Hot (42-90C) >... | reverse complement strand
GAGAATGAGGGCTATTTCTAGCCTTAACGTACCTCTTGGTACTGTTTTCACTTGGATTAAGCGTTATGGTAGGAAAAAGTATGAGAAGTTGGTTGAGTTGTGGGGTAGGGCTGAGGAGCTGGTCAAGGGTAAGGTTGTCACTAAGGTTGTTGATGAGATGTGGACTTACTTGTACAAGAATACTAGGGCTTTTTACAAGTGGGTTTTCACTTGTTACGTGTACACGAAGCTGGGAGTATGCCTCATTTACTCTGTGGGGGATAGGGACGAGAGTACTTTCCGTGAGGTCAAAAAGTATTTGCCTGAAGAGGGTAGATGGGTGAATGATGATTATAACTTGTACTTCTGGTTGAAAGACCACACGGTTGTCTCGCCAGTTAACCCGAACGAGTCATTCCTCATTGAGGGATAGGCTAATTAGATTCAAGAGAGCAACGAAGGCAGTAAATAGGAGCATTCGCACCATAATGTACTCCATAGCCCTAGTCTTGTCGAAAAGAAGGTTAATCCCAGAATTTGTAACTTAATGACGACACTATCTCCACACTCAGACGTTGAGTGAATAATGATATTGAGTTTCTTAAAACTTGTATATCCTAAAGTAAATAAGAATTTAAGGTAGAAAGTAGAAAGTATACTATGCAACAAAAAGTAACCATAAAAGTGAGTGAGTCTACACTTAAAATTTTGAAGAAGCTTAAGGAGGAAAATAATTTCTCATCAATAGATGATACCATTCAATACTTAATAAAAATGTATAGAGAGGAAAAATTAAAAACAGTATTTGGTATAGATAAAGGAAAAATAACTCCATTTACTAGAGATGATAGGATTGAAGATCGTAATGGATAGCTATGCGTGGATAGAATTATTCTTGGGAAGTGAAAAAGGTAAAAAGGTTGTAGAAATCGTATCTTCTGCCGACGAGGTCATAACTCCCGATTTAGTATTGGCTGAAATCGGAAGAAAGTACATTAGGGAAGGGGCTAATGAAAAGGAGGTCAAGAATCGACTTAAATTTATAGAGGAAAATAGTATAGTTGCTTGCTTAGATGCAGATATAAGCATAGAAGGAGGAAAAACCTACCTGGAATTACTGGAAAAGTCTAAAAAAGAGCGCAAAAATAAACCAGCATTGACGGATAGTATACTTTTAGCATTAGCTAGAAAGTATAGTGCAAAAATCGTGTCAGGAGATAAAATATTTGAAGGTATGAAGGAGGTAATATTAATTTAAGGAGAACGGTAATACCTAGGTTAAGGAGCCGGCCACGACATGTGGAGTTTCATTGAGCACCTTACTCCACCTCACATAGACTTCATAGTGGTGCCCTCCATTCCAATGTTAGCATTTTATAACTAAAAACCACGTATGGAGCAAATTGTTTTCAGGTTAACGGTCATCAGTTACGGATAAATGAGGTACGGGATAACAATACCTGCGAAGATAAGATAGAAAGGTGAGAAATTATACGGCAAGGAGGTGATAGTAATTGTCATCCTACCAGATGATGAATAAATTAATAAAGAAGCATTAGAGAACTTTCAATTTACTTCAATAAACGGTAGGATAAAATTTAACGATGTGGGAAAAGTAGTCAGAATTGCTAAGGTCAACCAGGATAATATGGGGTATGTTTGAAATTCATTTTCTCAACTATAAGTTATTTTGTATTACAATAAAATATTAATCTTCCCTCATATTGAAAGATATAATTGACTTATATTCTCAACTAGTTATAATATTGTTTTTCTATCACATTATATTTATTGAATTATTTGCGTTCTGGACACTCTCTTGAGGGATTATTATATAGTAAAGAGGGCTAGCACAACCTCATTCTGTCGTCTTCATTTCATTATAATCCTACCTTGTCTAATTTCTCTCTTTAAGGGATCCAAGACAAGGCCAAAAATTTCTAGAGTAACAATTCCTAGTAAATTTTCATCCTCGCTCTCTCCTAAAATAACGGGGGAATGCCTTTCTCCGTAAGGCGGAAGTTCAATAATCGCTTCTGACACTCCCCTCTCTATAGTCGTACCGTCCGCTAAAATTAATGACACCCTTGAAATCTCCTTTAATTCTAACTTTTCCCAAATTTCCTTTTTTAGCACAGTGTAATAAGCACCGGAATCTATCAAGAACCTAACCTTCTCACCATCTCCTTTCTCGTTCTTTACTATGCCGTCAACGTAAATTAGTCCCATATATTACGTATATTTCCACGATTTAAATTACTTATTGGTCTTTACGAAGAAAGGGGTTAAGGGGGCGGAAAGCCTCGCCCTTCACGGTAGACCCAAAATCATATTAGAAAAAATATTTCTGATAGGATAATATCTAACCCGTAAAAGATAAAGAAATTTATAAGAGTATAAAGAATTGAAGAAAAGGTTTAAGGTGAGGGAGACAGAGTATTACTACGTGACATAGGAAGATGGTGATACCCGGTCTCCCTCACCAAACATTCAACAAATAGGATATAAATTACTTTCCATGCTTTAAGGGAAAGGAGAAGAGGTAGCAAAAACTCTCATCTCCGCGTGTTTACGATTCAGTAAAGAACAAGTCCAGAGCGTATGACGTATCCCCACAGACGTTACTAAACGTTTACGCGCCTCGCGTAATCCTTTAGCCTATCCCAATCCCTATCGTTAGATAGAACATTAACTCCTTGCCTTTTAGCTATCACAGCAAGGATCGCATCAACTGCATCAACGTCTTTATCTTTCATTACTTCAAATGCCTCAACAAAATCCTTTATGTTCGGATATTCCAATTGAACGTTTTGCTGATATAATATCTTCAAAAATTCTCGACCAAACGCAAAATATTTATTTGCAACTTCCCGTTTATTTTTCTTCAGAAATTCAAGTGCATTTTTCCTAATTACCTCCATAACTTCTGCAAGAACGAGATCCGAATATATTGGATCATAGCTCCCAAGTAAGTTAAATAGCTTATTTCTCTTTTCTGGTTATATTAGTATCAACGAGTACTTTCAATTTCACCACTACTTAGAAAGCCAATACAGTTGTTGTAAGAGGTGCTCCTTGTATTTATCCATTGTGAACTCTCCGCATACTGGAATAATTTCTTCACCTAAGCCGTTAATCAGAGTCAATGAAAGAACAACGTACTCTACTCTCTTTACCAATCTACAGTCGCTTAAATAAAGGATCTTTGTCTCTCGGTCTACAGGAGTCAGGTTATGCTTTATTTCTATTTTATATTCCCAACCAAGATCTTTCATCACTTCTTCCAGGTCTAATGACTTAACGTCAGGTAAAACTATCTCCTCTAAGTCGGAGTCCCTCACGTATTTCAACCAGTCGTCGAATGTGGTAAAATATATTGGATTCCCTTCATTATCATAATCTATACGCAACACTCTGAAAGGTGGAGCATATACACTACTGATAGGATATGAAGATTGTAAATATGTAGTAGCCATTAATAATATATTATTTAGTATTTCAGCTGTAGATCTTAAAGACTCTATCTCGCGCAACTTTTCTCTAGTCAAGCTTAAGCTAATTTTTCATCACCTCTTACTATCTTCTCTATCTCATTTATTAGACTTTTAATTACATCTACGCTTACTTGCCTATTCCTATAAATTATTTCGACTAAGGATTTCCTCGAGTCAAGAACATAAGGCGAAACATTTGTTGACGATAAGTATTCTGACTCTCTTAAGTCGCCTTCGTTACTATAGTCTAATAACACGTAGCCTGCCCTTTTATATTTAGATAATCCGCGTAATTCTACGTCCAAGACGTAAATTAACATAACCTCAATTAAATAGTCTATATTTAACAATTTTCCTAGCTCAGATAACTTCAAAATAGCGTCCTCAACTTTCTCATCATTAGTTTTACCTAAAGTTGCCTGCAAAATAATTTTCTTCTTTTCTGTGAAGGAAACCTCATATAACAGTAATTGCAAGTCATCATAAGTTATGGTAGTAAGAAGGGAAGAAGGAACCGGGACATTAGGATACAACGACTCACTTACAGAAATTAAAGGCAATTTTAGGTTTACTTTATCATTAGACAGTACCTTCAAAATCGCATCCTTACTAGAATTAGTAATAAGCGAGGCGGAAGCGTAACGAAACTCGGTCATAATTAAAATCTAGAGTCAATTCTAATAAAGGTTAATTAATAATTAGATCCTAGTGTCGCCATTTTAAATGAATTTGCCTTTACAAAAGATAGAAAGCCTCGAGAATGGGCTGGGATGATGCTTTGTGGAATTCTTCAGTTTTTCTCAAAAGGAACGTATAGTTAGCTTTTAACTCAACATAAGATTTAGAATTTATTTTACTTCTCCTAGCTTAAGATCTAAGAAAATTCAACTAATCCACAAAGCATCTCCGAGGTCAAAAAATATATATAAACGTCACCAAGCATATATATAGTAGGGAGATCCTTGAAAAATATTGTATCAAAATTTGAGAAAATTGCTAAGCTTGCGGAAGAGGCTAGGTAAGTAAGGAGGAGCACAGCTAATTGGGATTTCATTAGAAGTCTTCCTTCCGAGCTTAGAATAGCCATAGAGTACTACATCGAGACTGGTAGTTTTGGAGAAGCAGCTAGAATGGCAGACATGTCTGTAAACGAATTCCTATACTTTTCTAAGGACAAAGCCAACATATATGATATGTCTTAAGATTTTAGAGGTAGGAATTGCTGAGACCGGAGTGTTTTCATGCAGTCATCTATTTGAGAGCTCGTAGCAAAATTATATCAGATTTTCTCTAATATTCAATACTCCCTTTAAATAAGCCTCGTTCAAGGGAGTCTTCTCCCTTGAATAAATTACTGGATACATGACATTAAGCAAGGCAAGACCATAATTAACCATCCTCTCACTTATAAAAGTAATACTCTCCTTAACTAGGGATATGGTCGAGAAGGGAACTGAAGCTAAGTCTTCTGATGAGGGCGTAACAAACCCCTTATATAAAACATATTAGTTAGATCCTTATTGCACGGATTTGATTGATATGGTTTATATAAGGGGCGTCATTAGCATCACTAAAAGACGTTTTGATAAAGGAGTATTTAAATATAAGGGGGATATCCATCCCCACTGGCGAGGCTTTACACCCCTTAACCTATTTTGTAAATTCCTTAAATCTGTTCAAATTCTCTGGATCATAAGCTGGGATTACAATATTACACTCTCTCCTCATGTAATCATAAGTTCTTAAGCACTCATATATGTCCTCAGCTATTCCTATTGGTATATTTTGCTCAAAATTTCCCATTAAAAACGCGGAGTCACTAATACAAACCCTTTTACCATTGTAAAAGAATTTAACTACCATTGAACTTCTATGATGACAACCAGACCATTTAACTTCTACTCCCTTAATGACTTCCTCATCCTCAACTAATCTAATCCTATTCCAAGCTTCCTCGAAGATGTAATTTCTTATATGTTCAGGGAAGTAAATATCTCTATTTAGAAATCGTGAAGGAGAAGGATTTACCACGTCGTGATACCAGCCGATTTTAGAGAAGTATATAAATGCTCAATTTAAATAAGTGAAGCCTACCTATTGTGTAATCTTGAAATGGCGTAATTATGATGTGGGATATATCGTCAGTATTTAGATTTAACCTTCTTAAAACGTTCTCTATTTTCTCCTCCTCTCTTACAGTAAATTTACATCTATCACTTTTAGCCCAGTTCCTTAGGAATTCATTTCTTAAGGATAAATCATCTGGTAGGCTAGTGTTTATTAACACGTATCCATCATCACTCTCTAAAAGAAATGAATAAAAATATAATCTGTACCATTTGTCGAAATCCCTCATCCAATAGACCTCAGCCCTTGGGACCTCACCATGATCTCTTACTTTGAACGTTTTAAACGACTTTATCATTGGTTTAACTTGTATTTCCCTTATAGATAATTATTTTCCCATACGGGTTAGGAGGGAAAGATCATAGTTTCAGTCGTCTAGCTATCATTTATTAAAAAGAAGGAAATACTCTCCGATAGAGTACGGTGTTTACCCGTGGCGTAACTTTTCCTTACTTTTAATTACTTTTAATTCCGCCACGGGCACCTATATAGGGGTCGGACTTTCATTGAGGTTTCATGATTCAACTTCTCGTACTCATACCCATTGTTCGGCTCCTCACGCCTAGGTTAGGGAGCCAGCCACGACATGGGGAGCCTCATCGAACCCCCTCACATTGCTCATAGAGTTCATTGTAGGGCTCTCCTCTACATGGTAATATTAACGGCAAAAATTATAAACTTTCGCGGAAAGAAAGATTAGGAATGATAAATGATAACAAATGGCATAAAATTCACGGTTTATCGGAAACTGCTGACAAGGGCACTATACTTAAATTTTGACTGAAAGGTTTGTTACTGAACGCTATACTCGTTTTACATCATCGTTAAATTAATAAAGTATGGGTACCCATATTTCATAGGTACCCGTGAAATTTGTATTTGGCAAACCTACCGATGAGCCCTTTGATAGGGAGACTGAAATAAACATTCTAACTTCTATGATTTTAAGAAATCAACCCACCGCAGTTATAGGAGTTAGGAGGATAGGTAAAACTTCTATAATCTTAAAGACAATAAAGAATATAGAAAGGCCTAAGATATACATTAATGCTGAGGAATTTGTCGAAGGGAAGAGTTTTGATTTGATCTCTTTTCTTTCTTATTATTCTTCTTTAATAATAGCTGAGGCAATAAAGTTTCTAGAGCCTAAAAAGAAATTCTCCTTCGTGTTAAAACAAAGAGGTGAGGAGGCAATAAATACCTTGAGAGAACTTTTAGGCTATATTAAACTATCATTTAATATTAACCTAGTAAGTATAGAGCTTTTTATTAATAGGAAGAGCGGGAGTAGTAAAGATAGTATAAGAGAGTTACTTAATTTGCCTCAAGAGATCGCTGAAAAGACAGGAAAAGATTACTTAATAGTAATAGATGAATTCCAGTTTTTAAAATTAGCAGAGCAAAATTTGCCTGGATTATTTCACTTAATGAGAGGAAAGTGGCAGTTTCACAAGAATGTAGAATATGTAGTTTCTGGGTCTTCAATAGGTATGTTAGAAAGACTTTTCAGTTCTAAGAATGAATCTTTCTATCAATTCTTTTTCCCCGTTTATATTAATCCATTTTCTAGGGAAGTTTCGTTAAATTTCCTTAAAGAGGGCTTTAAAGAAGAGGGGATTAGTTATGAAGAGAATAGTTTAAACTATGTAATTAAAGAATTAGATGGTATCCCTGCTTGGTTGAATTATTTCGGCTTAAAATCATTAGAGTGTAAAGCAGTAAACGAAACATGTGTTAAGAAAGTACTTAACGATATGATGGTTGATCCTATAATAACTTCTATTGTGAGAGATGAATACAATAAGCTTAGTAAAAATGCTAAAAAAGTTATTAAATTCTTAGCGGAGAAGGGAGGAAGAGGAAGCTTGAGAGGAATACCATTAGGAAGATCTAGCATAAATGAGGGAGTAAGGAAATTAATTAACGATGGATATATAAGAAGAGAAGGAAGAGGAGTTTACTCAATTATCGATCCTTTAATAGCTAAAATATTAAGAGTAATTTAACTATAATTATAACAAAGAAAATGAATATAAATGTTTAAAATCAAGTATAATAAATGTCTTTTCACTATAAAATATATGAAACTATTCTAGATAATAAACAAATTTGTTAAGCGTATAATAAGCTGACTTCCTTATATAAAACATATTAGTGAAATGAAAACAGATAAATGTAGTTATAAAAGTAAGCTTTATATTGATATTCACATTTAATCTTTTTCCTTGTTACTGAAAAGATTTTAAAGATAAGATTTAGGAAATTTATGAAATTCTACTATAGTAGTTATAGGATTTTCTTTCGTGTTAAACATTAGATTGAAATTGATTTAAAACCTAGACTATTAGTCTTTCCTAATTCTTCCTAGTACCTTTTATAGTTCCCTTTCAGCCTTAGCCATCTCACTTTCAATGGCTAAGTTCCATAATCTATACAAAACTGGATATCCAGCCTGCTGTTCTAAAGTCCACTCCTTTGTGAAATTGTCATTCTATATATCCTTTACCTCATCTTCAACTATCTTCCTTATTAAATCGTAATACTTAAACATTTTAGTCAACGTACCATATTGACTTGTAGTACTATGATGAACCATCTGGTTAAATATTCCCTCTCCTGCCATTAGTCTCGCTATTTCTGAAAGCTCTCCAAGAGCGTAGAACTCTAATAGGGCGGCCTCTGGAGAAACCCCGTATTCCTTTACTGCTATATCGAAAAAAGCTTTAATTGCGGAGAAGAGAACTGGAACCTACTTGTGTTCGCTTAGGAGATCTATTAAAGCTTCTTCCTCGAATGATCATTTAACTGCTACACCTCTTGGTAATCCTATGGCGCCTATACCCTTTGCAATAGCCATCGCGTAATCCCAGGCTTTTCCAGAATGATCTTATTTAACCCCTATTAAAACTGGATATCATTTTCTCTGCCTATGAAGGTCTAAGATTCCCTCTCCTATCATCCTTGGAGCTACTAATATGACATCCGTATTGCTTAGCGGTCTTATAAAGCCGAAGACTACGTTTTACCCGCTAGCGAAGTCTAAGACGAAATCGCTTTTATATGAAATTATCTGATGTATCTTCTTTTCGTAAACTTCCTTCATTACTTCATCTGGAACTAAAAGCAGAGCTATATCTGCTCTTTTAACGGCCTCTTCTATTTCATAGACCTCAAAACCCTCCTTTTTTGGCTGAGTCGAAATACTTATCCTTTATGTTACCTATTATTACGTTTAGTCCATTATCCCTCATTACAGTTGCTTGTACCCTACCCTGATTTCCGTAACCTATTACTGCTATTATCTTACCCTTTAATAGGTCTAGGTTAGAGTCCAAAACTATATTACTCACAGGATAATATTTGATTAATAGTTATAAATATGTCTCCCTACTCGTTAGGGATGCTAACTGGGTTGATAAGAAGAAACTGGAAAAAATAAATTTCACATAGTCATTCCATTATTATGCTGAGGGACTTTGAAGAGATCGAATGCACGAAAGAGGAATATTATGATGATTTAGGTAAATTTCATGAAGTACCTTATTACGTCCCGGCTAAATGTTATATGAAAGAATACGAATGGGGTACTGCGACAATTTTAGAGGACGATTTAGATTTAGGAGATTCAATAATAGTTTACTTAAATATAGTTGACTTCCCTCCGCCAATTGTGAACAGAGTAGTAGAAGAAGATGAGGGATATGATTCAATAGTAGAGGCTACTATGGACTACGATAAGGCTGATATATTCTTCTCCTCAGCTACAATACCAGTAGATTACAATCTAGAGCTTGAGTGTGCAAAGGAAAAATTAGCTGAATGTGTTGATAACGTATCTTCGTGGATAAACGATTATATTAAATACTTAGTTAAGGTGGCTGAGGACTTCTTAAGGAAGAATAAGCCGGATGAGCTAAGTGAGGTCAAATGTGAGAAATGCGATATTACGTTAAGGAAATATGAGTATCCCTATCATTTAGAGATGCATGAGATTAATGAGGCTAAGAGACAATTAAAGGAAATTGAGGAGAAAATATATGATGGTATTGATGAAAACAAGTATCCCTTAGTATTTAAGTATTTTAGGAATGAAGTCGATAAATTAATTAGTAGTAAACTTCTGCCTGTCTTTAAAGATTTAGCTGAGAAAATAAATCAAGAAATCTCTAAGATGGGAATAATTCATCTAAACTCGAATCAATTATACGTTCTGAGGGATATACAAGAGGAAATAATAAAGAATGTACCTAAGAAGATTAGGGATAAGTTTATCTTAGAGATGACTATAATACCGGCAGTATTGTCTACCAGTGCCTTAAGTAAATTCATTAACATGACAGTTAACGAACAAATAATTCAAGAACGATCCCATAACTTTAGCGTAAATGTGAAAAGAAAGAGAGGTAGATTTTACGTACATATGTACCTTAATGGGAACCACATAGCTTACTTTAAGGTTGACGGTAAAATTAGGGATAAGATAAGGAGTAAGGTCGCACAATACGTAATAGATAAAGAGAAAGTAGAGAAGATTATTGAAGATTTGTATAGCCAAATAAAAGAGAAAATGGGAATAAAATAAAATATAGAAAAATGGAAAAATAATGGGTGCATTTTAATAAAAGTATACGATAATTTCTTTAGAAGGAATATTGACCTTTTGTAAAAATTTAATATGAGGATAAGCAGAAAGATTTAGCTAGATTTCGTCCTCTTCTACTATTTCATTAAAAAACATTATTAGTTTTACTATCTCCTCATAATTTTTCCTCCTACAATCTAAGCCGAGAACCCCTTATTTTCTAAAACAGCGAAGAATCTACAGCCCCCATACGTAAAGGCAAATAAGGACAATTATTACATTGTATATATTATGAGGATTCAGATAAAAGGAAATTACATTTACGTGACAAAGTGGGATAAATTGTCTAAGAGACCTAAGAGGTATTATCTGGCAAGAAGGGAGGAGCTAAAGAAGTGGGAAGAATTGCTAACATTTGCAAGAAAGTATAAGATAAGTGACGAAGAGGTTTGAGATTATTTGAATTATTATTTAGATAAAGATATTAATATGACCAAAGTAGAGCACGTTTTACTTTCACTTAGTCTAGGTGTTGAATTGTGGGGATTGAATGGAAGTACAAAAACGCTTTCGGAAAAGCGCTAAAGCTTACAGAGAGATACTATCCAGACTACGCACTTATATGAAGATTTGCAAGAAATTTCTAAGCAACACTGACGGAGATAACACTAGATATAGACTACCTAGTAAATCTAAACCACTATGAGAGTTTAGCGGAATTTATCGAATACGTATCTTCTCGATATCAAATAACTCCCAATGAAGTAGGACATCGGTAATATGTAATAATAGAAGATATTAAAGTCGACATGGTAAAACATCCAGCTTATAAAGTAACTGAGGAATTTATCCAGTGTGGAGATAGTGTCGTCATTAAGCTACAAATTCTGGGATTAACCTTCTCTCCCATAAGACTAGGGCTATGGAGTACATCATGCTACGAATGCTCCTATTTACTGCCTTCGTTGCCCTCTTGAATCTAATTAGCCTATCCCTTAATGAGGAATGACTCGTTAGGGTTAACTGGCGAGACAACCGTGTGGTCTTTTAACCAGAAGTACAAGTTATAATCATCGCTCACCCATCTACCCTCTTCGGGCAAATACTTTTTGACCTCAAGGAAAGTTCTCTCATCCCTATCCCCCACAGAGTAAATGAGGTAAACTCCCAGCTTCGTGTACACGTAACAAGTGAAAACCCACTTGTAAAAAGCCCTAGTATTCTTGTACAAGTAAGTCCACATCTCATCAACAACCTTAGCAACAACCTTACCCTCGACTAACTCCTCAGCCCTACCCCACAACTCAACCAACTTCTCATACTTTTTCCTACCATAACGCTTAATCCAAGTGAAAACAGTACCAAGAGGTACGTTAAGGCTAGAAATAGCCCTCATACTCATACCATTAGCATACATTCTCAAAGCCTCCTCCCTCAACTTCCTAGAATGATGATGATAACTAGCATCACCCAAGAAGTACTTACCACAATCCCTACACA
>Ga0081473_131390_pt1 | contig 11700 bp, 12 predicted proteins | sample CisSprmetagenome_FD_70977 | JGI IMG/M metagenome (GOLD analysis project Ga0081473, IMG submission 70977) | Hypoxic/sulfidic aquatic microbial communities from Cistern Spring, Yellowstone National Park, USA v2 (version 2) | ecosystem: Environmental > Aquatic > Thermal springs > Hot (42-90C) >... | reverse complement strand
GAGCAGTATGGGCTACACGGTTACTGTGTCTGGTTGGAGGGTCGACATCTACGTGACGTCTGCATCATCGTACTCGCCAGTCACTGTGTACTACGCATACACCGCAACATCGTGATTAAGCACATAAAATCCCCCCTTTAAAATTCCCATTTCCCTTTTATCTCGTCTTTCCTGGTTTATCTCCTCCTCCCACGCTATATTTAGTCTATTATCGTGAACATAGGCTGTTACAGAGCTGGCAATGGGTTTAAATGGTTGTAAATAGTTGCGAATACCTGGTGCGATTAATGGTTAATTATAGGCACACTTAATCACCTTGGTGGGTAGCCATGGATATTTCTCCCTAAACCTCCCGTGGAAGACCACTGTGCGGGGTGTTTTTGTGGTGCCTTATGCTCGACAGTGTAATTCCCAATCTCCACAGGCACCTCCCTAAAATTAATTGGTGCGGTTTGGGTGTTTGTGAAATGCGTCATTGTTACCTCCTTCTGGTCTATCCTTGTACACCTTACCCTTCCTCACACGATCTCTAAAGCTTTTAGCCCGGGTATCAAAACTGGTGAGGAAAACCCTGTACATTAAACACAGTGCTGCGGTTAGGAGGACTTTAAGTAGGATTGTTGTTTTGGAGTGTTATGTCAATACCATCAGTGCTCTAAGACGTTATGAACTCGGTGATATGGTTAGGATATTCAGGGATTTCGAGGTAAAATAGGGCTTGAGGTTGGTTGGGAGAAGCCAGCGTGTTTCTTGAGACTAAAAGGCCGATATATTAGAGACCGGCAGGCCTTAGCGGCATACCTTTAGTCATACTTAGATGCTCAAGACCGGGGATTGGAGGGTGGTGTTATTAAGGTTAGGACTCACTAGGAAACAATCTCCACAGATTAAGTCTCAATTCACTAGCCAGTTTCCAGCCGCCGTATAGGTACCTATGAAGTTGCTTGTGACAATTTTGTCAAGTCTCGCTCTTTAGGGTTGGTTGCCCGCTGTGTGGGTGTTAATGTTTATTAATTCCCCTTGTTCCTTGTTGTTTTGTGCCTGGGTTGGTGTCTTTTTCTTCGGGTGAGTTGGTGGGTCGATTACCCACTGTTTTCACCAACCCGGGCACTTTTCTTTCTCCCAAATCGAAGGATAAAGGAAAACACGCTTCGAAGGATGAAAACAAGCGTACCGTTAGGTTGAGGCTACTGCCTAATGGTGCCCAGGAGAGGAGGCTAAGAAGAATCGCTGATGCCACCGCGAGGTTGTGGAATGAGTTGAACTATGCCAGGTTGGTTCAGTTTAGGGAGGGTGGTGAAATAGATTTTAAGGGTACGGAGTACGAGTTTTACTATAAATACAATAGCGTGTTGGGTGTGAATGCTGGTCAGGTGGTTAATCTAAACAACAATGCATGGAAATCATACTTCGAACTACTCAAGCTGTACAGGCAAGGCAAGCTGCCTAAATTCATGAATAAGCCATCGCCGCCAGGCTTCTGGAAGGATAAGGTGTTGGGGAAGAGGTTGTTGAGGATTTTAGTGAGGAATGACCGCTACTACCTTGAGCCAATCAATAATGGTGAGGGCTATTTGGTGCTTAAGGACTGGGGCTTGAGGATTAGGTACGCCGGCAGAATCAAGTGGGGCGGTAAGCAAGGCACGCTTATAATCAAGCTTGAAGGCAATAGGTGGTTCGCGTACGTGCCGATCACTGTTGGTGAGAAACCCGCTAAGTCCAACCCAAAGGGCTACGTGAGAGGTATCTATGAGAAGATTCAGATCGAGAAGCCAAGGGGCAACAACAAGGCTTTCATAGACATCGGCTTGAACAACTTGTTCGCGGTGGTGTTTAATCACACCGATACTGCGATTTTAATCAAGGGCTCAACCATCAAGTCCGAGTATTATTGGTGGAAGAGTGAGATCAAGACCTACCAATCAATTAGGGATTGGTTGAGGAACCACGGCTTTGAGTCATGGAGGAAGTACCACACTTATTACTTACACGCTGTTTACAAGCAACACGAGAGACTAAGGCACTACTACCGCACTGCAATTAGGTTTTTGGCGAGGACAATGCATGGAATGGGCGTTGATGAGGTATTCATTGGCTACCCATACATGGTGAGTCAGAACAACGGTAATGAGTATAACACAAACATCTGGTGGTATGCGAAAATCATTAAGTGGCTGGGTGAGGTTCTTGAGGAGTACGGAATTAAACTCAACGTTGTTAATGAGTATGGGACCAGTAAGCAATGTTCCATCTGTAACATGGAGCACGAAAACGGTAGGGTAAAGCGTGGGTTGTACGTGTGCGAATTAACTGGAATAAAGATCAACGCAGACCTGAATGCGGCAAGAAACATAGCAAAGAGGGTGGGTTATGAGACACCCATGCCAAGAAAAATACTGAGTTATATAGTAACAACAAACGGCGTAAAAACATTAACCCCAAAGAGGGGCAACAATCGAGACCCCCACGATGGAAACCTCGCCCTTCAGGGCGGGGAGGGGGTCATACAGTATTGTTTGGCGAACCCGTTAAGGACTTTGACAGAGCCAGGGAGTTAGCCATGATAAGTGATGCCGTGCTTGTTGTTGGTTCTTCATTAACCGTGTATCCTGCAGCCTATATACCGCTCTTTGTTAAGGAGATGGGTGGTAAGGTGATAATAATAAATATGGAACCCACGGAATTGGATTACATAGCTGACGTAAACATAAGGTGTAAGGCGGGTGACGCGATGGAGAAGCTCCTCGAAAAAATAATTGAAATGAAAAAGCAGGGAACCACGGTGACGCAGTAACCAAAGTAAACGCATCAGAGAGTTCATTCAAATCCTTGCCGTGAAAATTAAATTATACTACTTAATTCTTCAACCCTACTTATTAACAAGGGATTAACTTGATTAATTGCTAGACCTAGACGGTTATCCTTGCCTATATTAGCAGCCTCGAACAGAGACTTTACTTCAGGTTCATTAGTATATAAATGATTAAGTAATATTCTAATAATACGATATTAGACCGTATATCTGTATGCATGTATACGTAAAGTATACGTATACATGTTAAGGTAATACACTAATATTCTTGTGATATTATGAGGGCAGGATCATAGACCACACGCCATTACTCAATAGGTCACTTGGATCATCCTTGAAGTGATTCTCGAGCATCTTATTGAAGCTATCAACGTCATGCATGCCTATCTTCAGTTCCATGTATGTTGTGGATTCAGCGATTTGGGCCGGTCTCCTTAAATAATCATTGATTAGGTATTTGAAGTAATTGAATCGCTTATTTAAATAGTGCTCATCAGTAAAAATATTACTAACGTTTAGAAGCGCTGCACTTAGTTCTTCCTTTATTTTATCGATCATGTCCGTGTTGACCGCAGATATTAGTATTTGGTAGTAGTATACTCCGGGTAAGTAGTCCCTATCCATGTCTATTGCGTATGTTAAGCCCCTATTCCTGAATCTCGATATTAGGTATGAACTTAACCCATTGATTAGGTGGAATTCCAATAAGGATGATCTAGCCATTAATAGGTGCGGATCCCTATTACCCAATATTACGTACCAGGAGTACGATAAGTATGCCGAGTCAGTGTGCCTATTCACGATTATGGGACCGCCCTTGCCCATGGTTGGTTCCTTTCTACGCTTTGATACGCCTGACCATCCGTTGAACATCTTCGCCACCTCATCAATTGGCATGTCTATGGGTCCCACAATACTGACGACCATGTTGTCAGGTGTGTAGTATGATTCCAGGAAGTCCTCTATATCCCTGGTATCTATGGATGATATGCTTTCCTCAGTGCCTATGATGGGGTCCCCATAGTCGCTATCGCCGAAAAGTGCCCTAGGTCCAAGGTCGTATATTAGGGTGCCTGGGTCGTCATTCCTCATCCTCAATTCAGACAACACAACCTGCCTTTCCCTCTCTAGGTCCTCCCTGCTCACCCTTTTATTGCCGAACATTTTGCGAATTAGCCTGAGTAGGTTTCTTAATTCGCTCGGTATTACCTCGAACGTATACATGGTCAGCGTCCTCTCGGTATACGCATCCGAGACGCCTCCCAAGCCCTCTATCTCAAGGTCTATGTTTGGGTAGCTCCTATATATTATGTGCTCGGTTAAATGCGAGATCCCTCTTTTACCTGGGTCCTCGTATATTGAGCCAATACCAACACCCAGCGCAACGCCCACCGTTGGTAAGTCCCTCCTGTCTATGATTAGCCTAAGCCCGTTGTCTAGGGTTATGTATCGACTCATTACCGTATTTTTAAAGGCAGCTTTCCTTTAAAAGCAGAATCGTTAGCAAACCCTTTTGCCTATTTGTTCGTCCTGTGGCTTGTCTATTGTGACTATTGTTGGGTTTTTCTCATCGCATGTGGCGAGTATCATTCCCTGGCTCTCATAACCAAAAATCTTCCTGCTCTCCAGGTTGGCGACAACAACCACATACTTATTAACCAAGTCCTCTGGTTTATAGAATTCCGCAAGCCCTGTGATCACCTGCCTCCTCTCATCGCCAATATCTATTATGAGCCTGAGGAGTTTTCTCGAACCCTCAACCCTCTCTGCATGTATTACCTTGCCGACCTTGAGTACTACCTTTTCGAATTCCGCCCTGGTTATTGTTTCGGCGGAAGACACGGTAGTAATAAACAACTCTGCTTATTAAGTATTGTTATTGCACCAGTGCATCAAGTGCTAACAATGTAAATACTTATTAGTGAGTTATTAATTGAATAAATACGTGGTTAAGAGATACTTCCTTAGCAATAAGGATGTGAAGGAGTTGAGCAATGCCGTTGGTGAGCTGGGGGTCATATTTAGGAATGCCGATAAGGTTGAGGTTTATGAATTAAATGAGCAAACAACCATCTACATAGTAGATAATAAGCCGTTGGTTGCCAAATTATCAATAAAGGCAGACTCAGAGCAGAGGGAGTACGTGATACCACTACTCACGTACTTCTACCTAAGCCCCACGTATACACTTAATTACCCAACCATAACTGTGGATGACGGCGCAGTACCGCACATTGTAAATGGCGCTGACGTAATGAGGCCTGGGATTAAGGAGATCAATGGGGATTTTGGTGACGGTGATGTTGTCTTAATAAGGGATTTGAAGGGTAGGTACATAGCCATTGGGGTCTCGTTGATGAGCTCGGGCGAAATGAGGAACGCGACCAGGGGTAAGGTCGTGAGAGTCATACACCACCTTGGGGATAAACTGTGGAACCTATCTCAGGAATTACTTAAGTCCAAGTAACTCTAGGATCCTCAGGAACGCATCATCACTCCTCACTACTTTATACTCCCTAATATTAGCACGTATTTGCTCAGGGCGTACATGAATACCAAGCATTGATCGAACTCTCCCCTGAAATGGTCCTTTACTCATAATGAGTGCGTTAAGTAATTGGGAAACATTACTAGCTCTACTATTCATACTCGCACTCTCGAAATCTACTATGTAAACCCTACCCCGGGAGATAATAACGTGCTCCTGGGGTCTATTCAATTCATTATGGGCAAGCCCTATCGCATCAAGTCTGCGGCAGTGCCAGAGTAGGTCGCGAACAGCACCCCTCAACTCATTAGGGTCTGCATGCTCTACGTAATGTTGTAGAGAGACCCCACTTATTAACTCCATCACTATGGCATTGCCCATGTAACCAATTAGGCGTGGGCCAACGCCTACGGAGTTCGCGAGCCTTAGGTATCGGCCCTCGTTTATGAGACTAGGTCTCGGTGAATCGGGTCTCCTAACCTTACAGGCGTAGTATTCATTATTAATCCTACATTTAAATACGAAACTATTCTGACCCTTACCCAGCAATTTAACGCCCATGAACTCAACACCACCGTCATTAATTAACTCATCAACGCCCAACTGCCTTAGGTCATCGATAACGAGCCCTAGGTAGCCCTCTAGGCAATTGATGTATCGGCATATCCTGAGCAATGGTTCATAAACCTCATCCACCATCTTTAGTTGGGGTGAATTATTTTTAAGGTACTTAACCCTATAGTAATGTGTTGATGATGCCGACAGGCCTCTGAGGGTCTTGATGAGGAATCCGGTGCTGATTTTTTATCCCCCTTAACCACTGGAATTATGATGCAGTTAGTGATATTCATTCCACGAACAGAGTCCTCACTCTCACTATTAAGGAATGCATTACCTATATTCATTAAACGATTTGGTAGAGTGGCGTTACCACTACCTAAGGAGTTCTGCAGCATCGCTGTGGCTAATCCAGGAAATGCTGTTGAAATGCTTAGGGAGGTTGTTGGTGAGGCCTTCGTTAGGTTATGGGGTTGGGTTCCCAGATTTCTTAGGGAGGCTATGGTTGAGTACCCATTTGCCGATTTTGATTGTTATTATGATATGGATAGGTTAAGGAGATCTATTGATACTAGTATTGAAATAGCGAGGTTAGTGCTCAGGTACAGGCTTGGCGCTAAGGTCGACCTCAACGATTGGTTAGCACTGTTTAGTTCTATTGAGGTGGTTAGGGTACCGGGTGATTACGTGGTTATTATTGATGATTACGCCGTGTTAAGGTTTCTCGAGAAGACCCACGGATTTAGAGATGTCGTGGCACTAGGACCTTTAGTACCAACACCAATTGAGTTGCTTGAACTGATTGCACTGGGTATCCTAGGCAGGGAGTATTTAATGGGTGTTATTGAGTATGTTGTGAGGTACGTGAGCGATTACATTGTGCCCAGTAGGGACTTAACGGAGGCATTGTCGAGGCTTGTTAGCGATAGGGATTATCTCTCGTTCATTCGCTCCATGAATCTTTGAGATTCCTTACTTATTAACTACCATTGGCGTTACCACTATTGCTGAGTATGGGCAGTTGTCCTGGCATGAGTAGCACCCTGAACATACGCTTTCATTTATTACGTAGGCCCTGCCCCTCAATTTACCTGTTAAGACCCCCTTTGGGCATATTGTCCAGCATATGCCGCAACCAACGCAGTTATCCAAAACCCTCACCCTTATTACCACCGTCACGCACTTAATGCGTGTTTTTGCCCTTAAATGGCTTTTTGTTGGCATAATGCTTTTAAGACACACCCGCATAACCCGGTCTTGGGGGTTTCTATTGCCACGTTACAACTCATCAAGGCTGGTGAGCAGAGACCTAGGGAGAAATGGAGGGACTTTATTGACTGGTTCAACTGGGTTATAATGGAGACTGGGCTTTATGATTATAGGTACCCCGTTAAGGGCGCCTATGTCTGGAGACCCTATGGCATGAAGGTTAGGAGGCTCGTTGAATCATACATCAGGGCTGTGCACGACGAGACCGGTCACCAGGAAGTTCTCTTTCCAGTGTTCATACCCTATGAGTTCCTGGCGAAGGAGAGTGAACACATCAGGGGTTTTGAGAATGAGGTCTTCTGGGTCAGTAAGGGTGGTGTTGGTGAGGAGAGACTTGTGTTGAGACCAACTAGCGAAACCGCGATAATGCCCATGTTCAAGCTCTGGATTAAGGACCACACGGACCTGCCATTCAGGGTTTACCAAATCGTTAGTGTGTTTAGGGCTGAGACAAAGGCCACCAGGCCCATGATTAGGCTTAGGGAGATATCTATGTTTAAGGAGGCCCACACAGCCCATGCCAATAGGGAGGATGCGGAGAGGCAGGTTAGGGAGGCCGTGGAGATCTACAGGAAAATCTTCGACTACCTGGGCGTACCCTACCTAATAAGCCAAAGGCCTGAGTGGGATAAGTTCGCCGGTGCCGTGTACACCATAGCCTTTGACACAATAATGCCTGACGGCAAAACCATGCAGATAGGTACCGTTCATTACCTAGGCACGAACTTCGCCAAGGTCTTCGACGTTAAGTACCTAACACCAAGTGGCAATTGGGAGTACGTACACACGACGAGCTACGGGATTTCCGAGAGGGCTATAGCGGCTATGATAGCTGTGCACGGTGATGATAAGGGTTTGGTACTCCCACCAAACGTGGCTCCCATACAGGTCGTAATCGTGCCAATAATGTACAAGGGCACTGAGGAAGCAATACTCAGGGAATCCAGGTCAATCAAGGATGAACTTGTGAACGCTGGTTTTAGGGTTGAGATTGATGACAGGACGGATAGGACACCGGGTTGGAAGTACAATTATTGGGAAATGATGGGTGTTCCACTCAGGATAGAGATTGGTCCTAAGGATGTCGAGAATAGGCAGGTGGTTTTGGCTAGGAGGGATACATTGGAGAAGTACGTGGCACCAAGGAACGAGATTGCCGAGGCTGTTAGGCAGGTGCTGAATGAAATTAGTAATAACCTAAGAAATTCGGCGTGGTCATTCCTTAAATCCATGGTTGCCAGAGTGAGTTCGATTGATGAAGCCAAGGACAGGCTCAGTAGGGGTGGTGTTGTTGAGGTTCCGTGGAGTGGTGATAATGAGTGCGGTATGAAGATACAGCAGTTACTTGACGCTGATGCATTGGGTATACCATTGGATGAGGATGCTGGTAAGGATATCGGTGGATTTAGGGACCTAGCTTGCAATGATAAGCAAGCCAATTATTGGTTTAGGCTTGCAAGGCGTTATTGAATTGAAAGCAAAACCTTTAAGAGATGCTCATTGTTTTAATGCGTGATGAAATCTTCATTAATCATAGCAATCCTGGTTGCGGTACTTGTAATCGCAGGGGCAGCAGGGTATTTGGTATTAACAAACCAGAACAGCCCAACGGCAGCCCTCATAAACGCAAAGAGACTGCTGGGTAGGAATTTCACAGCAACATACCGAGTCACAATCGCACCAACCGCCATAGCAATGAATGGCGGAATTCCAGGTATACCAATTAAGCTAACGTGGGTAAGCGGTTACATAACGATCTCCAGGACCCCATTAATGGATGCCACGGTGATAAACGGAACATTATCACTCACGCATTACGGGTTAGGTTCCAGCTTCAATGCAGCATTTTGGAAGTTTAATAATGAACTTTGCTTTGCCGTGGAGTTTGGGTTAATGGGTGTTCAGGCAATTACGCATTGCGTACCTTATGTTAATATTACGAGTAATTACGTGGCAATACTTAATGAGAGTAGGTACATAGGTGCCGGTGTTTGGGATGGCAGGACTACGTACTGCTTCTCCGCATTGATAACCACAACCCCAACAAATAATCAGTACGGTGGTTTCGAAGAACCAATTGTGGTGAATGTTACCAAGATGTGCCTACTAAGCAATGGAGTACTTGCAAATGCAACAATATATGCATACCCAGCCCAGCAACAACCCCTTGGTAGTTTCATGATCAACGTGAACCTAACACTCATTAATTACTCATTCACATTCAACCAGGAGGAGTTTACCCAAATTACCAGAGGGCTCATTCCTGGTTAAACTTATTGCTTATTGTCCTCAGTATCTTCGTGGTGCTACATAGTGGGCAGTCGAGGTAATCGTTAAATCTGATCACCTGCACGTTATCCAAACCCCTCTTCCTCAATTCATTTCTTATCGCATCATCATTGAATGGTTGATTGGGCCCAAGAAGTATTATGTTCGGCCTCTCCTCCTCAACAACCCTGAACATATCATCCTCATAACCAAGCCTAGCCCTATGCACATAAACTATGTTACTCAAAACCTCAAGTCTCTGGTTCTCAGGTATTATAACGTCCCTACCCTTAATCCTCCTAACCGTGGAATCCCTAGCCACAACCGCAACGACACGACCAAGGGACCAGGCATGCCTTAGGTATGCTATATGCCCTGGGTGGATTATTTCGAATGTACCTGCCACGAAGACCTTATTGCCCGCCCTTTGCAATAACTCATCAGACCTACTCCACCTGAAATTGACCATACCAAGGAGTCTCAATGCATCGAGTAGACCCTCTGCGTATGCTATTGTTGCCAGTGCTGTGAATGTATCCCCCCTCGATAGATAATACATTGAATCCTTGAGGTATGCTTTGGCGATATCAATAACCTCGCTTTTAATGCCCTCCCTCTCTATCTGCTCGATAGCAGCGGCGACATTCCTTATGTACGCCTCAACCCTATTCTCTGGACTTGTCGTCTCCATGATTCACGATCTCCTTATTGCTAGCCATTAATAAACCCTTCAGTGACTAAGGAGGTAATAATTTTACCTGAGTTGGTATTTAAATGTGTTAATTTACTCCCTGAGTATTTCGAGGGATATGAAGGTCTTGGTATCCTCGACGCCCTCCATCATACTTAATACCCTAAGTATGTCATTGACGTTGACCTCCCTCGTTATCAATATTAAGTCATAATCACCAGAGACTCTGTATGCCTTCTCAACAGGGAGCTCCTTAATCTTCTCATAAATAATACTTCTATACCTCGGTTGAACCTTCACCAAAATAACAGCCTCATTAGAGCTCATTCGCAGAACCCTAAGCGCTTTATCAGTAACATCGACAAACTCACGCCCAGTCCTTATCAACCCAAAGTCCTTAAGCTTCTTAAGGTGAACGCTTAATGCCTGCCTGGTCATGCCTAGTTCCCTAGCCAGTTCATCCTGGTCTGCATATACAGTGTACACCTTAAGTGGCATAGCCTTTTTAAGCAGGTATTGAAGAACCTGGAGTTGTCTCTCGGTTAGTTGTCTCTCGATTTCCGCTGGGGTTACCTCCCCACTTGGTGATGTCACTGAAGCCATAGTAATCTACCAAAATGGGTAACTGGCACTAGTATAAAAAGGTTATTCCTAAATATTATATGTGGACCATCAAATAACCTAACGTAAAAAATAAAGCCCAATTAAAATGTATGATCAGTAATTATTTAATTAGGTTATACATAATGCATGGCTTCATGAATACTAAAACAATTCATACTCTAAGTAGAGAGGTGTAAGTTCAGGTTTGATCATTAATTCAAAACCAGGGGACAAACGGGAATAGTATAACCCTAATGGTCAATAACGCTGATACTACAATTAAAGCGACGATTGTAGATGCATCAAATAACCTAATTGATGACCTAAGGATTGCCGTATCAAGCCTCCTTACCCCTCCATTAATCCTATACCTACCAATCTTCTCAAGTGTTGCATTAAGCGCCCCAGCGAAGGATGACATAGGCCACCCAGAATTAACGCTCTGCACCTTACCATGATCACGAAGTGCCACCTTAAAACTGCCCCTCCAATCAAGGCCCGTGAGCGCTGCTGCCATGGTTATAATGGGAGTAGATAGTCTAGCTGGTATGTAGTTCATTAATGTATCAATCATGGCCGAGAACCACCCAACATCTTCATAGGGCCACCCCCTATAACCAACCATTGAATCCATGGTATTAGACAATCTTTGCAACAACGCGCCCGGTAGGCCAAGCAATGCGTAGTAAAATAATGGTGAGAGGAATCCGTCAACGAATGATTCAGCCATGCTCTCTATCACCGCAGATATCAAGTGCTCTCTATCTAACTCCCAAACATTTCTCCTAACAATCTCCTGGGTTAAAGCCCTGGCCCCCTCAAGGTCTCCAAGTTCGATTTTCCTAAGTATCCTCTTTGCATAATCCCTCATTAGTCTGTACGAGAATGTAAGCTTCAGCACGTATGAATAGGCAATGATGCCTACAACAATATTTACCATGAATAATCCCCAGGGAATTAAATAGTAAATAACCAAGAGTGGTATGACGGATATTACCCAGAGTAATACAC
>Ga0081473_127134_pt1 | contig 11723 bp, 9 predicted proteins | sample CisSprmetagenome_FD_70977 | JGI IMG/M metagenome (GOLD analysis project Ga0081473, IMG submission 70977) | Hypoxic/sulfidic aquatic microbial communities from Cistern Spring, Yellowstone National Park, USA v2 (version 2) | ecosystem: Environmental > Aquatic > Thermal springs > Hot (42-90C) >... | reverse complement strand
TCTCAGACATTATGACGAGTGGAGGGCCCCTGCGCGCCACGGGCCTGTCGCCGATCCTGAAGGCCTCCTCGTAGCTCAGGCTCGGCATAAGGGAGCCCAGGACCTCATCTGCGCTCTTGACTGTGTCGAGCTGGGCGCCCCTGGCGACCTGGGCCAGGGTGGCCGGGAGCTCACCAAGGGACTTAGGCCCCTTGTACGTGGGCCTCTCTACAACCTTAGCCACCTCGCCGGCGTCCCCGCTTACGGTGCCTGGCAGTATGACCATGTCAACGGAGGATAGGGCCTTGGCCAGGGCAGGCCTTGACCTTATGATTGACGCTATGGCCCTGGTCGAGAGCACCGATATGACCGGGACTGGAAGCGCTACAACCATGGCCTCCACGTCCTTAACGCCGCTGACCGTCTCCCTGACAAGCGGCTCAGCTGTCCTGCTGGTGACTATGCCGACCCGCATCTTCTCCCCTCTGGATACGGTATCCAGCTATTAAAGCCTACGTCCTGTCCGGCCACGAAATGCGCGGGGACCCTTTAATATTCCCGACCTGCCCAAGAGGAAGGGGAACCTTGAAGGCAAACCTGCTTCAGGCCTTTGGACCTGACCACCTCAGGTTCACCGACGTGCCTGACCCCTCGCCCGGCCCGGGTGAGGTAATGATAAAGGTCATAGCCTCAGGCGTCAACCCCATCGACTACTACACGGTCACGGGCATGAGAAACGTTAGCCCCATGCCCCACATACCTGGCGTCGAGGTGGCTGGGGAGGTCGTTAAGGTGGGCCAGGGGGTTCAAGGGGTGGAGCCCGGCGACAGGGTCGTGGTCTACCCGAGGCTCTTCGACGGCACCTGTGACCTCTGCCTAGCGGGCCACGAACACCTCTGTCGCAACGGCGGCCTCTACGGCGTCTCCAGCAATGGAGGCTGGGCAGAGTACGCCATAGCGAGGGCCACTAACGTGTTCAGGCTGCCCGACTCCGTTGACTGGGACCTGGCAGCCTCGATCCCCGTCGCAGCCCTCACCCCCTTCCACGCGCTCCTCGAGGCCGGCGTGGTCCCGGGCGACACCGTAGTCGTCATAGGGGCCAGCGGCAACACCGGCCAGTTCGCAGTGCAATTCGCTAAGCTCATGGGGGCCAGGGTGCTTGCCGTCACTAGCAAGGGGTGGCTTAAGGAGCTCGGGGCTGATGAGGTGGCCCCACTTGAGCAGAGCCTTGAGGCCCTTAAGAGGATGACCGGCGGCAACAGGCTGGCAGACGTCGTCATTGACTCCATAGGGAAGAGGACCATCCCGACAAGCCTCAGGCTCCTCGACAGGAGGGGGAAGCTCGTGACCTTCGGGGCCCTGACCGGGGAGGCGGGCCTTGAGTCAATCAGCGACATCTACTCGAGGGAGCTCAGGGTCATAGGCACCACGGGAGGCACGAGGAGGGAGATGACAAGGCTCCTGGAGCTCGCCTCCAGGGGGCTGCTTAAGGTCAGGGTATGGAAGAGGCTCAAGCTCTCCGAGGCCAGGGAGGCCCTCGGCCTCCTCTTCTCAAGGGAGAGGGACGGCAGGATAGTCCTGAGGGCCTGAGGGTGAAGGCCTTGATTGAGACCGTCCTGGCCAGGTCCTCTAAGCCGGTCCTCACGGTCCCCTCGACAAGCACCGTCAGGGAGGCAGCAGAGTTCATGGCCTCCGCGGGCGTGAGGAGGCTAGCTGTAACTGAAGAGGGGAGGGTCATAGGAATCTTCAGCGCCTACCACCTGGTCAGGATCCTTGCGACGGGGGCTGACCCCTCCTCCCTCAGGGTCTCCGAGGCAGGCCTCGAGGTGCCTGCCTTCCTTGAGCCCACGGCGACGCTCCTCGAGGCGGCCAAGGTCATGGCGTCGAACAACGTGACGTCTGTCATCGTGGGCTCCGAGACGAACCCCCTCGGCATACTGACTACTCATGACGTTGTGGCCGCCCTGGCCATGTCTGCCCTCGGCAGCAGGCCCCTCAGCGGGGCCCTGGTCAAGTCCTACCCCTACGTTGACCTCGGGGCAACGCTCCTCGAGGCCGCCCAGGCCATGATCTCGAAGGGCACGAGCGGGGTGCTAGTCCTCGACGGCGACCTCCTCATCGGCGTCCTGACCGTGAGGGAGGTGGTGGCGAGGTATGCGAAGGAGGGGCAGGAGGGACTCATGACAAGGGTCTCAGAGCTGCCCGTGCCTCCAGGCGCCTACATAGATGAGGGGGCCACGGTCTCGGAGGCCGCAAGGGTGATGGAGGAGGAGGGCGTTGATGTGGCCCCCGTGCTCTGCGGGGGCAGGGTCTGCGGGGCCGTTGACGACATAACCCTGACCAGGTGGCTGGCTTCCTCCTAGCCGCCGCCCGTCTCGGGCAGTATCACTACGACGCTCCCGGGCCTCACAGGAGTGTCGGGCTCTGCCCCCTTGCCGTCGACAAGGAGGACGTAGTCTGACCTCCTGAGCTTCCTTATGACCGGCGCTATGTCCTCAACCCTGGCCTCCCCCTCAACGTCAACCTCCGCCTCTGAGGCGCCTGCCAGGTCAGCTATGTAGCCCAGGAACTTCACCTTGACCTTGCCCACTGGGCCTCCCCGGACCAGAGAGCCCGTGGAATTTTTCTCACTTTTTACTTATGGCAGCCTTATTGCCAACGCTGTTAAGCCCCTGGATCCTTCAGCTTAAGGAAGCGCCTTGAGGAGATACGTCGAGCTCTCGTCAGGGCAGTTCAGGGAGCTGGCCGAGAAGGCTGTCTTCATTGTGCCCGTGGGCAGCGTTGAGCAGCACTGCGAGGGACCCCTGGGCACCGACCTCATGATAGCTGAGGCCGTCTCAGAGGCGGCCTGCGAGCACCTAGAGCGCTCGGGGACCCCATGCGTCCTCATGCCGGCAATTCCCTACGGCCTCTCAGCTGAATGGCAGGGGACCCCTGGGACCATATCGGTGCCCCTCCAGCACCTAGTTGGCCTAGTACAGGGGATAGCCAGGTCCCTTGTAGAGGGCGGGGCCAGGGCTGTGGCCTTCGTGAACGGCCACTACGGGAACTCGCCAGCTATTCAGGCCGCCCTCAGGGACCTCATGCCGTCCCTGCCTGAGGGCGTCAGGCTTGTGCTCGTTGACTACTGGGAGGCCCTGGACATTGACGTGGGGCACGCCAGTGAGGCCGAGAGGGAGGTGCTCAGGGCCCTCGGGTACCCATGCGTAAGCTTTGGGGAGTGCGAGAGGGCGTTACCATCGCCCAGGGGGGCCAGGGTCTTCTCAAGGCCCTCCCCAGGCCCCCAGAGGCTCAACGCCAGGGCTGGACAGGGGCTGACGAGGGAGCTCATAGGGGCCGCCGTGGCCGACGCCATAATGAGGGCCCTGGAGGAGTCGTCGAGGTCAAGGGTCCTCCCCTAACGCTTTTAAGGTCATGTTATTGCGGCGTGGTAGGGCCACCATGCTGACAAGGGAGCAGAAGCTGGTGATGCTCTCGACAACCCTTGACATGTTCCTAGAGGGGGTGTTCGTCACCCTCTCGCCAATCTCGGTCCAGTGGCCCTTCGTGCCGGGCTGGGCTGCCCCACTGCTCTTCATCATGATGCCGATAGGCACAATCATAGGCAACTCCACCTTTGGGAGGCTGACGGACCTGCGGGGGAGGAAGCTGACGTACTTGAGCGTGCTGATCGTCTACGCCGTTGGCTCAGCCCTTGTGATCCTTTCGTCCAACTTATACGAGTTGCTGGCCGGGCTGCTCATAGTGTACTCCGCCATAGGGGGCGAGATACCTGTAGTGCTGAGCTACGTAGTCGAGAGCGCCCCCGTTGACATAAAGGAGAGGGTGGTAGTTCTGATAACCAACGTTGGAAACGTAGGCGCAGTCGTGGCCGCCGCCTTAGCCCTAATGACGAGCGGCGTGTCGGTCAACGCTGAGAGGCTGGCCCTAGGGGTCCTCATAGGGCTGGCCATATCAGTCCTGGTCATAACCAGGTCGCTCGTGCCCGAGTCCAGGCCCTGGGCCTCCCTGCCGAGGGAGAGGAGGGGGAGGGTCAGCCTGGGCTACGAGAGCGCCAGGTTCGCCCTGGCCTCACTCACCCTCATGGCCATATCCTCGGTGCTCACCTTTGGCCTGTTGGCCCTCAGCATAGGGCCTGAGGAGTTCCCAAGCATCTCCAACGAGATACTCCTGGTGTACTTCATAGGCGAGGTTCTAGGCGGCTTCCTAGCCGCCTACCTTGTCACCTACGTGGGCAGCAAGGGCTTCACCCTGGCCAGCTATCTAGGAGGGCTCGTGACCACAGTCGCCGCGGTCTTTGTCCTCAGGCTCGGGCCTGTGCCGTTCTTAGCGCTCCTGCTGGCTAACGGCGTCTTCACCGAGACGGTGTGGGCCTCAAGGAACGTCCTGGAGTCCCTCGCGTTTCCAACTAACTTCAGGGGGACAGGGATCTCGTTGGTCAGGATAGCAGCCTACGTCCTGCTGGCCGCCAGCTACCCGGTCACTGCCTCCATGACGCCCGTTGAGTACCTGATCTTCGCGGCAGCCATGTGGGCCCTGGGGGTGGGGGCCTCGCTGGCCTGGTACATCAGGGGGCCTGAGCTGGTAGGCGTGCCGCTTGCCAACTTACCTGAAGAGTTTAAAGTCAGGCCGCCAAGGAGGCGCTGGGGGCCTCAGTGTGGCAGCGATACTGGTTAAGGACGTCGTCAAGTTCTACGGCTCAACCCCGGCCCTGAGGGGCCTCTCCTTCGAGGTGCCCGAGGGAGGAAGGTACGCCCTCCTGGGCCCCAACGGGGCCGGCAAGACAACGACGCTGAGGCTCCTGGCCGGCCTGCTCAAGCCAGACGCTGGCGTCGTGAGGGTCCTTGGGAAGGACCCCGTGGAGGACTATGAGGTCAAGAGGTACATAGGCTACCTGCCTGAGGACGCGACCCCCTACCTGGCCCTGACCGTGAGGGAGAACCTGGAGTACATAGCTGCCCTGAGGGGCCTTGACGACCCGAGGGACAGGGCCGAGAAGGTCATGGACCTCCTGGGGCTTAGGAAGTACGAGAGGTACAGGGTCTCAGCGCTCTCGAGGGGCAACGTTCAGAGGTTAGCAATAGCACTGGCCATAATACATGAGCCCAAGGTCCTCCTCCTAGACGAGCCCCTCAACTACCTCGACATACCGACCCAGGAGGAGGTGGTCTCTGTGCTCTCGAAGATGAACGCTACCTTCCTGGTCTCGACCCACATAATGAGCGTGGCCGGAAGGCTAACGGACAACATAGTCATGATAGCTAACGGGAGGCTGATATGGCAGGGGACCTTTGAGGACCTGAGGAAGATGGCCCATGAGGAGGAGCCCATAGAGAGCGTTGTGGCCAGGATGATGAGAAGTGCCGGCCCTTAGACTGATAAGGTTCGTGATCAAGACGAGGCTCTCAGGGGGCGCCCTAGCGCTCCTGCTGTTCGTGGCACTAGTCATGTTGGCGACTGGCCTCTCTATGACGTTTTCTAAGGCCCGCTCACCGCCTACACCAGGTGCCACTGAGTTCTTCAGAGGTTACATGACGTTCATGTTGGCCATACTTATGCTGGCCCCGCTCCCAGCGGGGGCCCAGATGTCAGTGCTGAAGTCCGACAGGGACTACCTATTTACGCTGCCCGTGAGGCCCAGGGACCTGGGCCTGGCCCTCTACATAGCCTACATGCTCCTCTCGGGCGTCTACACGCTGGCCTTCATAGGCGTCTACGAGCTGGTCCTCGGCGTCCCGCCGCTCTACGCTGCAATCAACACGGCGCTCCTCATAGTAATGCTTACGTCCCTCTGGCACGTGGTGATGGACCTCGGGCGAAGGCGCGGGCTCCTCCTGTCCCTGGCCCTCGTGGGCTGGTCCTTGACGGCCCTCGTGAAGGACCCCGTGACCCCCGTCTCTGCCCTCTACGGCTACTACGTGCCTGGCACCCTGACCCTCGCGGCTGTCACTGCGGCCCTGACCTACCTCTCCCTCTCAAGGCTTAGCAGGGCCCCGCTCCTCTACAGCTTCCCTATAAGCGAGCCCCTGAGGCCTAAGGGCGCTGAGGGCGGCGGGCTCCTGTCATTCCAGGACGTCAGGGGGCTCAGGGCCCTCGTTAAGCTCCGGATGAGCCTGGTGCAACTGGGCTTCGGCACCAGGACACCTGAGGCTGCTGGAGTCGAAGTAGGCAGGGCCCGCCTTCTACGGGCCCTTGTCACAATGAGCGTGGTAGCGGCCGCGCTCGCTGTCGCGGGATATGTACTTCATAGGCTTGACGTACTGACGCTGGAGGCCCTCAGGGGCTTAAGCTCGGAGCAGAACTCCACGTCATCGTTCGAGGGCTTCATAGCGTTCCTCCTCGTCGTAGCCTTTCCGCCCATGTACTCAATGATTCTCACAGCCATGGAGCTGCCAACGGCCTTTGTGGGCCTCGAGAGGCCCTGGCTCGCCTTCACCTCGCTTGAGCCGGGCAACTACATGAGGTCGAGCGGGCTCATAACGTTCGCCCAGTCCTTGATCCTCAACGTCCCCCTGGCCTTATCATACGCTGTCCTGGGGCTCGTCGGGGTGCCTGGGTGCCTCGCGGTCGTGCCGCTGCTCCTCATAATGGTGCCCTCCGTGGCCCTCATCTCTCACTTCCTCACGGCTTACTTCGTCCTGACGCCACAGATCAAGTTCGAGGGCCTCGCCACGACCCGCGTGAGCGGCAAGCAGGTCTTCGCGTCCCTGCTGCTCATGTCAGTGATGTTCGGCATGTTCACCGTTCCCCTCCTGTCAGCGCTTAGCATCGGGGGGCCTGTGCTGAGCCTATACGTCTCCATAGCCTTCCTAGTGGCCGCTCTGCCTCTCATGCTTACGAGAGGCCCGTGGAGGAGGGCTGCCCTCAACCTGGTGGAGGGCGGGTACTCCTAGGCGCCTGTAAATAGCCTCCTGGGCTTCACTCATAGGGGACCCTTGGACGCCGCGGGAAGGCTGAGACTGGCGTGGTTCGTCGTAAGGACCAGGCTGAGCAGGGGACTGGTGGCATTAACCCTCGTCATGGTCGCCTACGGCCTGGTCAGCGCTGCCTACCTCTACACGGGCCGCGTGACCCTTCCCCCGGCTGACGTCAGGGCCTACAGGGTCATGGCCATAGTGTACTCTGCCGTCCTCCTCTTCCTCTCCTCAATGCAGGGCGGGATGGCAGTCCTCAAGTCCGACAGGGACTACCTCTTCACGCTGCCCGTGAGCAGGTCTGAGCTTGCGTTCTCCCTCTACGTAGGTCAGCTCATGCTTGGCGGCCTCCTGACAGTCGCATGGCTCGGCTGGTACCTGCCCTTCGTTGAGGTGCCCCCAGGCTACGCGGCCTTTGACCTGGTCCTCTTCGTCCTGCTCTTGACGTCACTCTCGGCCTCTGTTGCTGAGCTGCCTGCCAAGAGGAGGGCGCTGGCGGCCTCAGCCATAGCGCTCTGGGCGGCCTCGGGCATCTGGAACCCCGTGAGCCCGTCTAGCTTCTTCTCTGCCCACTTCCTCGCTGGCACCCTGACGCTGGCAGCCCTCTCGGCTGGGCTCACGTCATACACGCTGAGGAGGTTGGGCAGGGCCCCGCTCATAGTGGGCTCCCAGGCCTCGCAGCCCTCACCTTCTGAGGGGCCTGTCCTGTCCTTCCAGGGCGCCAGGGGCTCAGCGGCCCTGCTGAGGATGAAGCTCAACTCGATCACCCTGAGCGGCAGGGTCGGCGGCTTCAGCGCAGGGGGCTCAAGGTACTTCAGCAGGAGGGTGAGCCTGCTGAAGTTCATGGGCTACATGGCGGCCGCCTCGCTCTCCCTGCTGGCCGCCGCCCTGGCCCTCTACGCCCTGGGGCTCCTGCCCACCGGCTACCAGGCCGTCAGGGACGCTAGGTCAGGAGGGGCCACGGCCTTCTGGCTCCTCTACATGCCAGCTGTCATAGCTGAGGTCCTCTTCATAGGCTTCAGCTCCTCTGACGTCATCAACGAGAGGCCCTGGCTCGCCTTCACCTCCCTAAGCCCAGGGAGGTACCTGAGGCTGAGCGCCCTGAGCTGGGCGCTGGTGACCCTGGCCTCGCTTGTCCCGTTCTCCATAGCGTACCTGGCCATATGGCTTCTCGGCGTCTGGCCGGCCATAGGCCTGCTGCCCCAGCTCCTCATAACGACCCCCGCGCTGTCAGTGCTTGCCTACTTCGCCTCGGCCAGCCTAGTCATGATGCCCCAGCTCAGGTACGAGGGCTTCACCCCTGGACAGGCAGGCGCTAGGGGCCTCGTGCTGGCCATTATAGTCATGGTTCCAGTCATAATGCTCTCCTACTCCCTGAACTCGTTCAGCTTCAGCCTCTACTCATCCCTGGCGTCATTAGCTCTGGTCTCGCCCCTCCTGGCCCTGGACAGGCCCTGGGCCTCAGCCTCTAGGAAGCTTGTTGAGAGGGGATACGTGTGACGGCCTGCTGGCCCCCTCCGTCGCCGCCAACGCCCTGGAGAGCTGCCTCAGGGCTGAGGGCCTCAGGCGCCTTACCCTTTGACCTCAGGTACTCCATCACCTTGTCGTGAAGGAAGGCCAGTATCTTCCTCTTGTCCTCCATCAGCACCACGTCGCTGTAGCCCCTTACGAAGGTGTTGTGGGCGAACGGCGAGGGGTACGGGAGCGGGCCCCTGACGACAACCTTGACCTCGCCCCTGGCTATCCAGTCTAGCACCTTCTTGGCGCTCTCTATGTCCATGTAGTCCTCGAGTATCTCCCTGAAGGTCTCCTTGACGACAGGGCTCTCCGGCATGAGCTCGAGCATTACATCAAGGAGCCTCTGGGCGCTCAGCTGCATCTTCTCAGGGCTCCTCTCGTGCCCCCTGTACCTCCTGAGTATCATGAAGCTCCTCTGGGCCACGTGCCTGAACCTCCTCCTCATCATCTCAGTCCTGGCTATTGCCCTCTCGAGGATGCTCCTCAGGCTCGTGCTGTTGACCGTTGAGAGCAGGCCCCCTATGAGGTTCTCGTCAGGCGCCCTGCCCTCGTAGGTCAGCATGAAGGCGTTGTCCGTGACCGAGACCTTGACCGGGACCCCAAGGGTGTCGGCCAGGACGCTGGCGAACGCCCTTGAGAGGGCGTCGTTCGTCCTCCTCCCAAAGAGCGTGTGGAAGACTATGTTCCACTCACCCTCATCGTCCTGGAAGTACTCAATCAGCACCGTCCTCCTGCCAGGCACGACGCCCACGTACGCGAGCTGCTCCCAGACGTACTGAATCACCTCCTCGGCTGCGTGGGGCTCGAGCCTGTACTCCTCTATCAGAAGCCTCCGGGCCTCGTCAACCCTTCCCTCCTCTATGAGCCTCCCTATGGTCTCCCTGAACTCGCCCACGAGGAGGGCGCTGTCGAAGGCCAGGGGCAGCATCTCGCTGAACCAGCTCGGCACCGTCGGCCTCTCGTGCTCAGCGGGCTCAACGAACACCTTCATGCCGTCCGCCTTGAGGAACCTGTAGGTCTTGCCGCCCAGGACAAATATGTCGCCGGGCTCCAGTATCTCCACGAACTCCTCCTCAAGGGACCCTATGTTCCTACCCCTCGATATCACCTTGATCTTGGCCTCGTCAGGTATAGTGCCGGCGTTGAGCTGGTAGATCATCCTGGCGCCCCTCTTCCTCCCGAACTCGCCGAGCTCCTCGTCAAGCCTTATCTTAGAGTAGACGCCCTCGTCCTCCAGCCCCTCGTCCCCTCCGAGGAACCTGAGCACCGACATGTAGTCGTCCCAGCTGAGGTCGCGGAAGGGGTAGGCCCTCCTTATCACCCTGTAAGCCTCGTCTATCCTCCACCTCCTCTCAATTGACATGCCGACTATGTGCTGGGCTAGCACGTCAAGCGGGTTCCTCGGTATGTAAACCCTGTCTATCTTCCTGTCCATGGCCGCCTTGGCCAGCACCGTGCACTCAACAAGGTCATCCCTGTCCACAACGACCAGGACTCCCCTGCTCACTTGGGTTATGTGGTGCCCTGACCTGCCCACCCTCTGGAGGAGCCTGCTCACGCTCTTGGGGCTGCCCAGGAGGACCACGAGGTCTATGTACCCTATGTCTATGCCGAGCTCAAGGCTTGTGCTCGAGACGACGAGCCTCAGGAGGCCCCTCTTCAGCTTCTCCTCAACGTCAAGCCTCACGTCCCTCGAGAGGCTGCTGTGGTGGGCCTCTATCTCGTCCATGTTGATGTAGCCCCTTGAGCTCATGAGCTTCTTCAGCTTGAACACAACCCTCTCCGTAGCGCTCCTAGTGTTAGTGAAGACGAGGGTTGTCCTGGCCGTCTTTGACAGGTCGGCTATGGTGTTATAGATCTCCTCGTTTATCTTGTCAGGGTCCCCATGTATGAGGTCCACCTTGGGCGTGACCACCCTTACGTCAAAGGGCTTGGCGAACCTGGCGTCAACTATCTCGACGGGCCTCGGCCTCCCCTCATCTTCGTAGCCCCCGAGGAAAAGGGCCACGTCCTCGAGCGGCGCTATGGTCGCCGAGAGGCCTATCCTCTGCAGCCCGGGCTGGCCGGCCTCCCTGACCAGCTCCTCAAGCCTCTCAAGCGTCAGGGCTAGGTGGGAGCCCCTCTTGCTTGAGGCCAGCTCGTGTATCTCGTCAACTATGACCCACCTGGCCGTCGAAAGCCTCTCCCTGAACCTCGGGGCCACGAGGCTTATGGCTAGGCTCTCAGGGGTCGTTATCAGTATGTGGGGCGGCCTCCTGAGCATCCTCTGCTTCTCGTTAGGTGAGGTGTCGCTGGTCCTCGTGGCAACCCTTATCTCAGGCAGGTCGTAGCCCATCGACTTGGCCTTCTCCGTTATCTCCCTCAGCGGGACCAGGAGGTTCCTGTACATGTCGTTGTCAAGGGCCCTGAGGGGGCTCACGTAGACCGCGTATATCTTGTCCTCGAGGGCCCCCCTCTCGCCCATTGCGAAGAGCTCGTCGAGTATGGCCAGGAAGGCCGCCAGCGTCTTGCCCGTGCCCGTGGGGCTTGAGATGAGCACGCTCTTCCCTGCCTTTATCAGGGGTATGGCCCCGAGCTGGGGCTCTGTGAAGGAGCCGTACCTCTCCCTGAACCAGGCCGCCACGTACGGCCTCAGCAGAGCATATACCTGCTCGTCCTGTGACGCGCCCATCAGCCTCTGGCACCTGTTGCGGGGACCTCTTTTTAGGAGTCATGGTCCTCTCCGGCTGAAAACGCTTTTAAGGAGAAGTAAGTATGTTTAGCCCTCCTGTTGCTGGGAGGAGGCCAGGGCGACCCTCCTAAGTATGTCGTAAAGCTTCTCCGGGTTCCTGGTGTAGAGCCTCAGCTTGGTCACAGTCCTCCTCCCGTCCCTCACGAGCTCCACGAACCTCCTGTTCTTGTCCATGTTGAGCCTTACGTCAGGAGGCAGGGGGAACTTCACGCCCTTGGTCGTTACAAGGCCCTTTATGACAACCCCCTTGTCCGTGACTATGTAAGAGGTTGGTATGTTGAGGGCTGGGAGCTTCTTGACCCTGCTCAGGGCCCACATCATTATGCCCTGGTTTATTACGAAGTAGCCCTCAAAGTAGGCCAGGAAGGCCAGGAAGAGGGCGAGCCTGGCCTCCCAGATAGGCAGCGACTTGAGGGCGGACGAGCCATAGAGATTCAGCGCTATGAGGGACGCGAGGTCAGGTATGTACTTCCACAGCGCGAAGAAGTACGCCAGGCCTATCAGGACGCCAAAGGTTGTGTAGAGGGAGAACTTTGTCTGCTCCTGCAGGTCAAGGTATATCAGCTGGTCCCTCGTCTGTA